>OGLP01000346.1_pt1 | contig 17989 bp, 15 predicted proteins | sample 1572841 | NCBI WGS metagenome assembly OGLP01 (sample SAMEA2581929, study PRJEB24529) | metagenome | biome: Human gut stool | place: China | collected 2011
GGATGAAGCCCATCGCGAGGAAGACGAGGTCGGCCTCTATAGTTTGGTCAAACATTAAAACAGTTTATTATGGTAATACTAAAGAAGATGCAGAAGATATAGGATTTAGAGATAATCAGATATATGAATTTATAAAAGGAAAAAACAATATAATTAATTTTCAAAATATTGATAGAGATATTACTATAAAAGTATTTGAGGATTATAAAAATAATTGTAATAAAATAAATTATTAACTATTGATCTTAAAAATCAATAGTTTTTATTTAAATTAAAAGAAATTTAAAGTCAATATGATATAATTATTTATAGGATGTGATATAAGTGCATGAAAAAGAAAAATTATTAATAATTCCATCAAATTTTAAAAAAATTAAAAAAATAAATAATAATTTATTAAGTAATATAAAAGTAACAACATTTAAAGAAGTAAAAGAAGAATTATATTTTAAATATAATGAAGAATCAATTCATTTTATAATGAAAAAATGTGGAGTAAATTATGAATTAGCTAGAATATATATAGAAAATATGTATTATATAGAAAATAAAAAATATAATATATCTAAATTAGATAATTTAGTATCATTGAAACAAGATCTAGAAAATAACAAATTGTTGGTTAAAAATAAATTATATAAGTCATTTTTAAAAACAAAAAACATTGTAATAGAAAACTATAGTAATTTTACCAAATTTGAACAAAAAATTATAAATGAACTAAAAGAAATAACAAATGTTGATATAATATATCCAATAGAAGAAAAACAAATAGAAAATTGCTATCAATTTAATAACATATTTGATGAAGTTGAGTACATATTTGAAACTATTTCAAAACTAATAAATGAAAAAGTCAATATTAATGATGTTTCAATAATAAATGTAACTGATGATTATAAAAATGCAATAAAATTAATGTCAGATTTTTATAGCATACCTGTAGATATACAAAATGACAATTATTTATATGGGACAACAACGTGTAAAAATTTTATTAAAAAATATAATGAAACAAAAAGTATAGAAGAGTCATTAAAATATATAGAGAATTCTACTTTATACAACGAATTTGTTAATATATGTAATAAATTTGTATGGTGTAATGATGAGTTATTAATTAAATTGTTGGAAAATGAATTTAAAAATACAAAAATATTAGATAAAAAATATAAAGATTGTATAAAAATTAATGAATTAAATAAATATGTTTTTTTACTAGGATTTAATAATAATTATCCAATTACCTGTCATGATGATGAATATTTAAGCGATGAAATAAAAAAAATACTTGATTTAAATGTTTCATATGAATTAAATACTATAAATAAAAAACAGATAATAAACACTTTAAAACAGATTGATAATTTAATGATAACATATTCAATTAAATCAACTACAAATGAATATTATGAATCAAACTTAGTAAATGAATTGGGACTAAAAACTGAAAAAATTGAGGAATTTAATTCAAAATATTCAAATAAACTAAACAAATATAATTTAATAAAATATTTAGATTTTTATACCAAATATGGTCATATAAACAAGAATTTAAATTCACTTTATAATAAATACAATATAAAATATTTAGATTATAATAATAAATATACAAGTATAAAAAAAGATGACTTAAATAAATATTTAAATAATTCATTGTTACTTTCATATACAAGTTTAAATGATTATTACAATTGTAAATTTAAATATTACCTAAATGATTTACTTAAAATAAATATAAATAATGATACATTACAGTTAACAATAGGAAATCTATTCCATTATGTTTTATCACATGCATTTGAAGAAAACTTTGATTTATATAATTGCTCAAATGAATATTTAAACACGTTAAATAAAACTTTTACATATAAAGAACAATTTTTTATAGATAAACTTATTCATAACTTGAACGATATAATAACAACTATAAAAAAACAATATAAATATACAACATTAAAAGATGCATTATATGAGAAAAAAATATATGTTGATAAATCTAATACCATGAAAATAACATTTATGGGAATAGTAGATAAAATACTTTATGAAAAATCAAATGATAAAACATATGCAGTTATTATAGATTATAAAACGGGTACTCCGGATACATCATTAGATAAAATTAATTATGGAATTAATATGCAGTTACCTATATATTTATATTTAATAAACAAAGAATTTAAAAATACAGAGGTAATAGGATTATATTATCAAAAACTATTACATAAAAAACCAAATATAAATGATAAAGAACCTTTAGAAAACTTAAAATTAATAGGATACACAATAGATTCAGAAGAATTAATAAGCAAAATAGATTCATCATATGAAGATAGCACAGTTATAAAAGGTATGAAAAAAGGTAAAAACGGATTTTATCCATATACAAAATTATTAAATAACAAAAAAATAAATGAGATGCTTGAACTTGTAGAACAAAAAATAGATGAGGCAATAAATAGTATAACAAATGCAGATTTTGAAATTAATCCAAAAAAATCAGATAAATTTTCTTCATGTGATAAATGTATTTATAATGAAATATGTTATAGAAATGAAAAAGATTTTGTTTATTTAAAAGAAGGTGAAAAAAATGCCTAGTTGGACAAAAGAACAAAAAGATGCAATAAATAAAGATGGTACAAATATTATAGTAAGTGCAGGCGCAGGAAGTGGAAAAACAGCTGTACTAACTCAACGTGTTATAACTAAATTATCAAAAGGAATAAATATAGATGAACTTCTTATTTTAACTTTTACTAATTTAGCAGCTCGTGAAATGAAAGATAGAATAAAAAAAGCTCTTTTAAGTATAGATGATAAAAAAAACTTAGAAAAAATAGATTCTAGTTATATAACAACATTTGATAGCTATGCACTTTCAATTGTAAAAAAATATCATTATCTACTTAATATAAATAAATCAATTTCTATAGTTGATTCAAATATAATAAGAATAAAAGAAAGAGAAATAATAGATGAAATTTTTGAAAACTTATATAAAAATAAAAATGAAAAATTTCTTAAATTAATAAATGATTTTTGTATTAAAGATGATTTAGAAATAAAAAACGCAATACTTAACATAAATAATAAATTAAACTTAAAAATTGACAAAAAAGAGTATTTAAAATCATACATAAGTACAAAATACTCAGAGGAAAACATTAACAAAGATATAAATGATTTTTTAAGTATAATTTTTAAAAAAATTACCTTTATATCAGACGATTTAAATAAAATAAGTTACATGGATTATAATAAATTTTATTTAGATTTAGAAAATGTGTTAAATCCAATTATAAATAGTAAAGATTATGACAATCTAGTGTCAACACTAAATGTTAGACTTCCAAATGCACCAAAAAATAGTGATGAACAATTAAAAAAATTAAAAGAAAATATTTCAAATACAATTAAAGAAATAAAATCGATTTGTATATATGACTCATTAGATGAAATAAAAAATTCAATTTTATTGACAAAAAATTATGCAGAAATAATTATTGAGATAATTGAAGAAATAGATGAACAAATTAAAAATTATAAAAACATCATTTGCGCATATGAATTTACAGATATCGCACTTATGGCTTGTAACATAATGAAAAAATATGATTATGTTAGAGAAGAGGTAAAAAACTCATTTAAAGAAATATTGATAGATGAATATCAAGATACAAATGATCTACAAGAAGAATTTATAAGTTTAATATCAAATAATAATGTTTATATGGTTGGAGATATTAAACAATCAATATATAAATTTAGAAATGCAAATCCATATTTATTTAAATCAAAGTATGATCTATATAATGAAAATAAAAATGGAATTAAAATAGACTTGAATAAAAATTTCCGTTCTAGAAAACAAGTACTTTATAATATAAATGAAATTTTTGAAGAAATAATGAATGATGACATAGGCGGAGCAGATTATAATAATGGACATGCTATGGTATTTGGAAATAATTCATATAAAGAATTAGATTATAATACAGATTTAGATATATTTACATATGATGCAGATGATAAAGAATATTCAAAAGAAGAAAAAGAAATATTTTTTATAGCTAATGATATAAAAAATAAAATAAAAAATAACTATAAAGTTACAGAAAAATCAACATTTGAACTTAGAAACATTGAATATAAAGATTTTGTTATATTAGTAGATAGATCAACAAGTTTTGATTTATACAAAAAAATATTTGAATACATGGAAATTCCACTTACTTTAGTAAGAGATGAAATAGTTACTAAAAATATAATAATTATACTTATAAGAAATATATTAAATTTAATAGTTAAAACCAAAAATAAACAATTTGACAACGAATTTAAATATTTATTTATGAGTATCTCTAGAAGTTTTTTAATAGAAGAAACAGATGAAAATATTTTTAAATATTTGAACAACAATATTCAAGAAAGTGAAGTAATGAAAAAGATTAATTCGCTTTTAGATATAGATGATATTACTTCTGAAATCTTAATAGATAAAATTATAGAAGAATTTAATTTTTATGAAAAAGCTGAAAAAGTTGGGGATATAGTCGCACTTCAAGTAGTAATCGAATATATTAATAATTTGTGTGTTTCAACATCTCGTATGGGTTATGATATATATGATTTTATTAAATTTTTAAATAGTCTAAAAGATTATAACTTTGAAATAAAATATAAAACTAACATAGAAAGCTCTAATAGTGTTAAAATAATGACTATTCATAAATCAAAAGGATTAGAATTTCCAGTATGCTATTATTCAATGATTTATAAAAAATTTAATATAAGTGATTTAAAAGAAAAAATATTATATGATAATCAATATGGAATTATATTACCTTATTATAATGAAGGTATAGGAGAAACAATATATAAGACAATGCTTAAACAAAGATATATAAAAGAAGAAATTTCAGAGCAAATTAGACTTTTATATGTCGCACTAACAAGGGCAAGGGAAAAAATGATTATAGTATCTCCATATTTTAATAATGATAGTAAACTAGATGAATCATTAAAACTAAAATATAGATCATTTTATGACATACTGAATTCTATAGATTATGTTTTAGAAAAATATATAAACAAAATAGATTTTTCAGATATTGTAATTAATAAAGATTACAAATTTATAAAACAAAAGAATATTTTATTAAATGATAGTAATGAAACTTTAAATGTTAATGAAATAAATATAGAAAAAGACATAGTAGAAAAAAATACTTTTTCTAAAAAAAGCAAAATATTAATTACAAAAGAACAATACTATAACATGGAGTATGGTAAGAAAATCCATAAATTATTTGAAATGTTAGATCTAAAAAATATAGATTATTCTCTGCTAAATAATATAGAAAAGAAAACAGTTATGAATTTTATTTCAAATCCTATATTTGATAATATAAATAATTCAAAAATATTTAAAGAGTATGAATTTGAATATGAAGATAATCATATTTTATATAAAGGAATTATTGATTTAATGTTAGTATATGAAAACTATATAGATATAATAGACTATAAATTATCAAATATTGATGATGAAAAATATATTGATCAATTAAATGGCTATAAAAAATATATAGAAATGATATCAAATAAAAAAGTAAATATTTATTTATATTCAATATTAAAACAGGAATTTAAGAAAATTAATTAATACTTGTTTTAATTATTTATAGCTTGCTCAATTTGACAGTAATCACATAAAATGGTAAAATCATATTTATCACGTAATGAGGTGAATTTTTTGAAAACGAAAGAATTTGGTGTTTTAGTAGTTCTATTAATACTTATTGGAACTAATATAACATACTTAAAATATAGTGATGAAAAAGTGGTTGCTAGTGGTTATGTAGTATGCGAAAACAAAGCAGAATCAATGGATTCTACAAAAATTGTATATGATAATATGACATTGGATGAACTTGCTGAAAAGCTTGATAAGTCCCTTAATTCTGATGTAAAAGGACAAGGTTATATTTTCGCAAAATATTCAATTGAAACAGGAATTGACCCATACTTAGCTGTTGCAGTAATGTTACAAGAAACAGGTTGTAAATGGAACTGCAGTTATTTAGCTTCTAAATGTAACAATTATGGTGGACAAAAAGGAGCACCTGGTTGTAATGGTGGTTCATATAAAAAATTTGATACACAAGAAGAAGGAATAAAAAGTTACATAACTAATTTGTATGATAACTATATATCTAAAGGATTAACTACACCAGAACAAATAAATAAAAGGTATGCATCAGATCCAAATTGGTCAAAAAAAATTAATAGATATATTAATGAAATAAAATCAAAATAAAGTGATTAAATTCACTTTTTTTTATTTATAATTGGAAAAATGTGATAAATTTATAAAAAAATGTCGGAATTTTGTGATAAAATTGCTTTTTTATGCTGGAATTTTGTGATTATAAATAATATTTTAATTAATAATGAAATTTAAACAAAAATATAGTATAATTAATAATGATTTTATGACATATGGTGGTGAATTAAATGGAAAACAAAGTAATATTAGTAACAGGTGCAGCAAAAGGTATAGGTGCGGAAATAGTAAAAACATTTGCGCAAAATAAATATGATGTAATAATAAATTATAATAAAAGTGAAGAAAATGCTTTCAAATTAGAAAAATTAATTAAAAATAATTACAATGTTGGAGTTATGCTTGTAAAAGCTGATTTGACAAATGAATCAGAAATAGTTGATATGTACAACAAGGTAATTAAAAAATATAAAAAAATAGATATTATTGTAAATTTTTATTTTACTGATAATGGAGCTACTATATATTCTGACTATTTTTCATATAATGGAATTGATAAAACAAAAGAAGAATTTATGAAAGTTTTAGATACAAATGTTGTCGCACCATTTTTAATAACAAAAATATTTAGAAATGATGTTAAAACAGTTATAAACATTTCATCAACAGATGCAGTTGATACCTATAATGAGCTAAGCATTGATTACTGTGCATCAAAATCAGCTTTAAATTCAGTTACTAAAACGCTTTCTTTAGCTATTCCTAATATAACTATAGTTTCTCTTATGTTACCTTGGGTAAATACAGAAGCAATAAAGGAAATGGATCCAATTTATTTAGAAAATGAATTAAAAAGAACAAGTCAAAAAAGATTAATTGAACCAAACGAGGTTGCAGAGAAAATATATGATTTAGTAACAAAAAATAATATAAAAACTGGAGCAATAATTAATTGGGGTGAAATATATGAATAATTTAGATGAGATAATTAAAAAATCCGAAAAAGAATTAGAAGAAGAATATAAAAAAATAGATAAAATTTGTGAATTTAACAGTAACAAAGTATTAAATGCATTTAAAAAAAATAAAGTTTCTGAAACACATTTTTCGCAAACAACAGGTTATGGTTATGGTGATACAGGAAGAGATACTTTAGAAAATGTATATAGTGATATATTTAAATCAGAGGATTCATTAGTAAGATCCCAAATTATATCTGGAAGTCATGCACTAACTGTAACACTATTTGGTCTTTTAAGACCAGGCGATACAATGTTAAGTATAACAGGTAAACCATATGATACTTTGGATGAAGTAATAGGGATAAAAGAAAATGAAAGTTCTTTAAAATCATTTGGGATAAATTATAAACAAATCGATTTAATTGATAATGAATTTGACTATGAAAAAATCAAAGAAACTTTACAAAATAATAATATTAAACTTATAGAAATACAAAGATCTAAAGGTTATTCAACAAGAAAAAGCATAACAATATCTTCATTAGAAAAAATAATAAAATATATTAAAAATATTGATGATAAAGTAATAATTATGATAGATAACTGCTATTGCGAATTAGTTTCTACAAAAGAACCTATAGAAATTGGAGCAGATATAGTAGTAGGTTCGCTTATAAAAAATTTAGGTGGTGCACTTGCTCCAAATGGTGGATATATAACAGGTAAAAAAAATCTAATAAAACTTGTTAGCGAAAGATTAACACTGCCAGGTGAAGGTAAGGAAGTAGGTCCAACTCTTGGAATAAATAAATCATTATATCAAGGACTTTTTATGGCACCATATATAGTATCATCAAGTTTAAAAACTGCAGTATTTACAAGCTATGTTATGGAAAAATTAGGATATAAGGTAGAACCAAGATACTGTGATGAGAGGGCAGACATAGTACAAAATATTGAATTTAATGATGCTGAAAAACTAATAAAATATTGTCAAGGTATTCAAATGGGATCCCCAATTGATTCATATGTTTTGCCTCAACCATGGGATATGCCCGGATATAGTGATAAAATAATTATGGCAGCAGGAACATTTACACAAGGTTCTTCAATTGAACTTTCCTGTGATGGTCCATTAAAACCTCCATTCATAGCTTACCAACAAGGTTCAGTGACATATGAATATGGTAAGTTAGGTGTTATAGAGGCAATAAAAAATTTGTATAAATAATGGTGATAAAATGAATTTTACTGTGGAAAAAGAACAAGAATTATTAGAGTTTTTATTAGAAAAAATAAAAAATAAGTCGAAAAACACGATTAAATCATTACTTTCACATGAAATGGTTTTGGTTAATAAAAAAGTAATAACTAAATATAATTATTTACTTAAAAAAAATTATACTGTGGAAATAATAAAAAAGATTAATGATATAGATATAATATATGAGGATAACAATATTATAGTTGTAAATAAACCATCAGGGTTACTTTCAATATCTACTGAAAAGGAAACAGAAAAAACTTTATATAAATATATATCAGATTATGTAAAAAGAAGTAATAAAAATGCAAAAATATTTGTAGTGCATAGATTAGATAAGGATACATCTGGTATAGTAATATTCTCAAAAAATCAAGATTTTAAAAATAAATTACAACAAAATTGGAATGATGAAGTAATAAGAAATTATTATGCGGTAGTAGAAGGAATTTTAGAAAAAAAATCAGGAAAAATTAAATCTTATTTAAAAGAAAATTCATTTCATAAAACTTATTCTTCAAATAATGGTGAACTTGCAATAACTAATTATGAAGTAATTAAAACTAATGATTTATATTCATTATTAAAAGTTAACATAAAAACTGGTAAAAAAAATCAAATAAGAGTTCATCTTAGTGATATAAATCATCCAATTGTTGGTGATAAAAAATATGGAAGTAAAATAAGAGCTAAAAGACTTATGTTATGTGCATACAATGTAGAGTTTAAAAACAACTCAAAATATAAATTTGAAATTCCTTATCCAGAAGAATTTAAAAAGTATATTAAAGCATAAATTAATTTTTATGTTTTTTTGTATAAAAAAGATTGTAAAAAAAGTCAAAATATAATAGAATAACTAATTAGATGTATAACGTTAATAGATTTATGTTTAATATTATCTAGTATTATTAGTGGGGGAAATTTTATGAAGGAATTAAATATTATAGGACTTAATTTTAAATACAGAGATGAACTTTTTAATGATCTTAATTTAAGTATTAAACTCAATACTATTAATATGCTAATTGGTCCAAATGGAAGTGGAAAAACAACATTAGGGAAAATAATATCCGGACAAATCAAAACAAAAAACATATATTTTGATGGAACACTTATTGATCCAACAAAGTATATAATATATTTAGATAAAAATATAAAGTTAAACAGAAATAAACTAAAGAAATTACAAAAAACAAAAGTATATAGTGATTTTAACTTAGATATAACAGATATATCAAATGTATCTTTATACGAAATACAACAATTAGTAAATATTGCATACGCTATATCTTTAAAACCAGTAGTATTAATACTTGATAGAGTATTAGATAAAATAAATAATAAAAAACAAATACTTGATTATATAAAACAAAAAAAAATTACTTTAATAAATATTACAAATGATATAGAACAAAGTTTAGATTCTGATAAAATAATTATATTAAACAATGGGAAAATAATATCTAATTCAAAACCATCTACGATTTTAAAAAATGAAAAATTATTAAAAGAAAATAATATTGAATTACCATTTATGGTTGATTTATCAAATAAACTAAAATTTTATGGATTACTAGAAAATAATATATTAGATATTAATGAAATGGTGGAAACTTTATGGAAATAATTGGAATAAGTAATAATAAAAAACAATGTATTAATACTATAAAATTGATTGATAATCAAATTAACTCATTAATAGATTATGGTAATTTAAGTAATTTAATAGTTAATGATAGCAAGTATATATTATTAAATAATATAATTTTTTCATTTAAAACAAATACATTAAATGATGAAATAAATTTATATAAAAATAATGTTTCAGAAAGTAAATTAAATAAAATAAAAGAGTTATTTGATTTAGAAAGTGAATTATATAATAAAAATATATATGAAATGAGTTCTGGGCAATTAAGAATGTGCTATATATTTATAAATATATTATTTAATAATGAATTAATTATTTTAAATAATCCAACAGAAGATTTAGATTATAAAAATAAACAAAAAATGTTGTTTATTTTAAAAGAATTAAAAAAAGAAAATAATACAATTTTGATAATATCAAAAGATATAGAATTTATACACAAAATATCAGATAATGTAATTATTTTAAAGGATAGCATAATAAATCAAGGAAATAAATATGATGTTTTTACTAATGAAAATTATAATCAATTTAAAATTCCAAAAACTATAGAATTTTCAAAAAGAGTTTATGAGTTAAGAAATATAAAAATAGGTTATAGAGATGATATAAAAGATCTAATGAAAGACATATATAGATATGTAAAATGAGGTATTATATGAGATATTTAATGACTTTTTCATATGATGGAACAAACTTTAATGGATACCAAAAACAAAAAAATGAAAGAACTGTACAACAAGAAATAGAAAATGTTCTTTCTAAAATTTTTAATACTAATATAACTATATCAGCTTCTGGAAGAACTGATTCTAAAGTACATGCAATAAATCAAAAAGCTCATTTTGATTGTTTAAAAAAAATGAATTTAAATTCCTTAACAAAAGCTATGAATAGTTTACTTCCAAATGATATATATGTAAAAAAAATCAATCATGTTAAACAAGACTTTCATGCTAGATATAATGTTGTTTCAAAGGAATATGAATATTTAATTAATTTAAAAAAATATAATCCATTACAAAGAAATTATGTTTATCAATATAATAGAAGTTTAAACATAGAACTAATTAAAAAGGCTTCATTATTATTTGAAGGAACACATAATTTTAAAACATTTACCAAAACATCTAATGAACCAAAAGATTATGTAAGAACAATAAATAAGATAACAATAACTTATAGTAACGGAATATTAAAACTTATATTTAATGGAAATGGTTTTTTAAGATATATGGTAAGAAATATAGTTGGAACTCTTATATCTGTTGGTGAAGAAAAAACAAGTATTAATGAAATACCAGAAATGTTTGAAAAAGAAAATAGAGTTTATGCTTGTAAAACTGCACATCCAGAGGGATTATATTTAAAAAATGTCTTTTATAAATAAATTATCTTGTAAAAAAATTACTTAAATGCTACAATATTCAAGGTGATATAAAATGAATAGAAAAGAAGAAGCAATTAATCTTATCAAAAAGAAGTTATCAGGCAATTCATTTTTAACTTATAAAGAAATCGCACAAATAACCGAATATCATCCAAAATATATATTAAAATTAAAAAAAGAAGTTTTAGATAATAAAGTTAATATAATACATGGAAATAAAAATAGAAAGCCAATTAATGCTTTATCAGAAACAGAAAAAAATAAGATTATAAATTTATATAAAAAATCAAGTGTTAGTATAAGAAAGTTTTGTAAATTTTATAATAGTAGAAGTTATTCATGTATATATAATACGATTAAAAATTATGAAAAAGCAATAAAAAATGATAACCAAAATTAATGTAATTGGTTGTTTTTTTTTACTACCTTTGATATACTTTATACGATGATAATAGGAGTGTATAATATGAATCAAAAGAAAGCATTTACATTAGTAGAATTACTTGCGGTAATAGTTGTTCTAGCTATATTAGCTGTAATAACTGTACCAATTGTTATAAATACAATAGCTGAAGCAGAAAAAGGTGCTTTTTTAAGTTCGGTAGATTCATATACAAGAGCAGTAAGGACTGAGTATATAATTGATTCTTTAAATCAAAAAAATTCTATTACAGAGTTTTTAATTACAAATGGTAAAGTTAATGGAAATACTTTATTAAATAACGAAAAAGTTGATTACAATGGTATTATAAATTTTGATTTAAGTAACAATTCTTATTTTTTAATGATTAAAGATAAAAAATACTGTGCATATAAAAACTATGGTGATTTGAAACCAGAAATAGTAGATATTAAAAAATGTGATGTTGATGTTATAGGTGGAATATATACTCCAATAATAGAAGTAGAAAACGAAAATGAATTAACGCCAACTAAAAAAATTGTAATTAATTTTATCAATAATAAGAATAAAAATGAATATTGTATTGGTGATATAAATGGGGAACCTTGTTCTAATTTTATATCTGTTGATACAAGTAAAGTAGAATTTGAAATAGATAAAGAAGCAATAATATATGCTAAAGAATCGAATAATGATAAAGAATTAATTGCAAAAAAAACAGTATCTAGTATAGGAATAGAACTAAAAAAACCTGTTATTAACTCACTAAGTCTTACAATCGGTGAAAATGATATCACTGCAACAATAACTGCAGAAGCTTTCAATAGTGCTAAAATAAAAAAATATTATTTTAAAATAGATAATAATGATTATATAAAATCTGATTTACCTTATTATACTTTTAAAGATTTAACTCCAACCGTCAATCATGTTATAACAGTTTATGTTTTAGATAGTAATGGATATAAATCTGATGAAAAAAGTACCACTGGTAAAACAAATTATGTTGATAAAAATCCAATAATTAACAGTTTATCTTTAACAAGTGATAAAAATGATATAACTGCATTAGTTAATGCAAAAGCATATACAGGAAGTAAAATAGAAAAATTTTATTTTAGAATAGATGGCAAAGATTATATAAGTCAAGAAACTTCCATGTATAAATTTACTAATTTAGAACCAGGTATTGAACATCTTATCGATGTATATGTAGAAGATAGTATGGGGAGAGTATCACAAGTAACAAGTGCAACAGCAAAAACATTATATGAGGATAAAAATCCTGAAATTATATCATTATCATTATCACAAGGTACTGATTTAATTGTAGCTACTGTAAATGCAAAAGCCTATGGTGGAAGTAAAATAACAAATTATTATTATAGTATTGATGATAAAGCTTACGTATCTAGTACAGAACCCAACTATTATTTTAAAGATGTAGAACCTTTTGTGGAACACACAATTAAAGTTTATGTCAAGGATGATGAAAAAAGAGAATCCGAAATTGTTAGCAGTAAAGGAAAAACTACAAAATCTCATACATCTCCATCTGTTGATGCAATATCTACTACAATTGGTGATACTGATATAACAATTACTCCAACTGTATCAGTTCATGACAATGCAACTATTACAAAATATTGTTATAGCATAGATAATGAACCTTGTATTGAAACAACCGCAACTTATTATAAATTTTCAGAAATAACAGATAATATTACACATAGATTTAGTGTTTATGTTATAGACAGTATGGGGGTAAAATCAAATACTCTTTCAATAACTGCTGTAACAGCTACTGCAGTTCCAGAACTTACAATTGTTGTTAATAATCCTGGATATGAATACAATGGAGAAATTTGGTATCCTTCTGGAACTATAATAACGCTTAATTATTCACCAGATATGACGGGTAAAAAAGGATATTATCAATCAGTAAATGTATCAACAGGAACTGAAAGTACTTGGCAATCAAATGCAGCTAATAGAACAAGGAATATTAAACTATCTGAAAGTTATATTTATAGAATTAAAATCATTAATAGTGACAATACCGAAAGTAAAGTATTAGAAAAGAAAATAAATATAATGCCAAACCCAAATACAACAAATGGAGTACCAAGTAATTATTATAAATATAATATGGGAGGAATATATCCAGTATATATCAAAGAAGGAAGCTATGCTCAAACTACAGGAATAAAAGGTACAGATAAGTATTATTCAGGGGGATATATAACAACTTCTGCAGTTCATATGGGATTAATTAATATGGATGATAGAAGCTATACAACAGAATCAAAATTATTATATATAAAATTAATACCATGTTCAGAAGAAGGTTATATATCAAGTACAAGAAATGGAATAACAAGTGGTTCGTATAGCTATAGTTCAGGATATTACGGATTTGAATTTGTAACGCTAGATGGAAAAGAAATAAAGGCACCATCATTAGATGGAGTAACAACAACAAGTGGAGAAAATGAAATAACAGTAACAGCTACGACAACAGCATATAATGGAGCAAGTATTAGTAAATATTATTACAATATAGATGATAATGGATATATAGAAAGCGATAAACCATATTATACATTTAAAGAACAAACACCATATGTAACCCATAAAATAAAGGTATATGCAAGAGCAAATGATGGAACAATAACAGAAGAAAAAGAAGTAGGGGCACAAACAACAAAAGCAATACCAACTCCGTCAATAACGGTAAATGCAGAAGGAATAGAATATAATGGAGAAATTTGGTATCCTTCTGGAACTATAATAACGCTTAATTATTCAGAAGATATGACAAATTTGACAGGATATTATCAACCAGTAAATGTATCAAGTGAAGCAGAAGAAAAATGGGGTTATAGTGGAAGTAGTAAGACAAAAATTATTACATTAAAAGAAAGTTATACATATAGAGTAAAAATACAAGATAAAGCGGGAAGAGAAAGTAAAGTAGTAGAAAAGAAAATAAATATAATGCCAAACCCAAATACAACAAATGGAGTACCAAGTAATTATTATAAATATAATATGGGAGGAATATATCCAGTATATATCAAAGAAGGAAGCTATGCTCAAACTACAGGAATAAAAGGTACAGATAAGTATTATTCAGGGGGATATATAACAACAGCGGCAATTCATATGGGATTATTAAAAACAGATAGTAGAAATTATACAACAGAATCAAAATTACTATATATAAAATTAATACCATGTCCAGAGGAAGGATATATATCAAGCACAAGAAATGGAATAACAAGTAGTTCATATAATTATAGTTCAGGATATAATGGATTTGAATTTGTAACGTTAGATGGAACTGCAATTAAAGGATCATTATTAGATGATGTAACATCAAATAATGATAATTAGAAAATATTAAAAAGGAGAAAAAAATGAAAAAAGTATTAGGAATTATTTTAGCTACTTCTACAATTTTTGTATTAACAAGTTGTGGAAAAAATAATAAAGAAAATGAAAAATTTGATGACCAAGTAGAAGGACGTAACTCAGTTATAGAGCTACTAGAATCTGGAAGAGATATAAATAAAATTTATATTTCAAATGGTGAAAAACATGGCTCTATAAATAAAATTATTGAACTTGCTAAAAAACGTAAAGTAGTAATATCACAAGTAGATAGAAATAAAATAAATCAAATGTCTCAAACTGATAATAACCAAGGTGTTATTGCAATTGTTCCACCATTTGATTATTGTGATGTTGAAGATATTTTACAAGATGCTAAAAATAAAAACGAAGATCCATTTGTTGTTATATTAGATGGAATAGAAGATCCACATAATTTAGGTTCTATTATAAGAACTGCAGAGACAGCAGGTGTTCATGGAATTATAATACCAAAAAGAAGAGCTGCACAGGTAAATAGTACAGTAAATAAAGTATCTGCTGGTGCTGTGGAACATATGAAAATAGCAAGAGTTAATAATATAAATGAAACTATTAAGTATTTGAAAGACGAAGGATTATGGGTTTGTGGAACAGATATGAATACAAATACTTATTATTATGATCAAGATTTTAAAATGCCAATTGCAATTGTAATAGGTAGTGAAGGCTTTGGTATGAGTAGACTTGTAAAAGAAAATTGTGACTTTTTAGTAAAAATTCCTATGAAAGGAAAGATAACTTCTCTCAATGCAGCAGTTTCTGCTGGAATTGTTATGTATGAAGTAGTAGAACAAAGGATAAAATAAACCAAGGAGGCAAAAATGAAAAAAAAGAAAATTATACTAATAATAGTACTAATTTTATTAATATTATTAGGTGTTTTAGGCTATATGTATTATGCAACAGATTTTCTTAAAAGTGATGAGCAATTATTTTGGAAATATGGTATCTGCAAATACAAATGCTAAAAATTCAAGTGACGTATTTACAAAAATTGGTTTAAAAAAAGATAATACTGATATTATCGATTGTAATTTTATAAAGAAAAATAATATTGTTGGATTTAAAATGGATGAATTAGCAAACGGATATATAACAGTAAAAAATGGCAATTTAAAAAGTTTACTACAAAACATGGGGATAGATAATACAACAAATTTTCCAGATAGTATAAATTTTGAAACCTATTCAGATGTTTTAGAGCTTTCACAAGATGATGTAAATTATATAACAGATAAATATACAAAACTAATAATTTCTGATACAAATAAAAAAAACTATAGCAAAAGTCGGAGCGGCAGGAATAAAAATTAATGACAAAATACATACAACAACTTCGTATAAAATAGAGCTTAGTGAAAATGAGGCTAAAAAAATATTAGTAGATGTATTTAATGAATTATCTAAAGATAGTAGAGCCTTAAATATAATTTCAACTAAAATGAAAATGCTTAATTTGTCAGATGAATATAGCCAAATAAATTACATTTCAAGTAAATTTTCAAATATAGCAAACAATATTAATTCTTTAGATACAAGTGATGATGAATTATTAGAAATTGTAGTTTACGCTGAAAAAAATGAACTTGTGCAAACAAGCATAAAAATTAAACAAGAAAAACTAATAAAAATTGTTAATGACAAGGAAAATAACAAAATTAATATAAAACAGGAAATATTAAAAGAAAACTTAAAAGATAAGTTTATACTATCAATATCTGATGTATTAAATAAAATTTTAAGTCAAATAGAAGAAATTGAAATATCAAATGAAACAAAAAATGAAAATAATATAATTACTAATATTGACGTATTATGTAAAAATAATATTACACTTACATACAATTCAAATTTACAAGTCACCGAAAATATTGAAGAAAGTAATGATTATGATAATTCTAAAAAACTAGTATTAAATGACTTAAGCAAAGAACAATTAAAAAATTTATATAATATTTTATCAAAAAATATTTTAAGTATTTATCAAGACAAAAAAGCCATCATATTAAATAAAGAGCAAAATAGTATTGCAGAAAATAATAATGAAGTACAGTAATTAATTGGTAATAAGGAGGAGTTTTCATGGATTGGAATATACAAAGTAATTATTCAAATTGGAATGAACAAATAAATAATGAAGAAGAAAAATTGAAAATTGCAAATATAATTGCAGAAAAAGTAAAAGATGGAGACGTTATAGGTTTTGGCTCTGGCTCTACATCGTTTTTAGCGGTTAAGCAAATTGCAAAAAAAATAAAAGAATCTAATATAAGAATAACTGCAATTCCTACATCGTATGAAATTAAATTATTATGTGCATCATTAGAAATTCCAACAGCCTCAATACTTGAAAAGAAGCCAGATTGGAGCTTTGATGGAACAGATGAATTTGACAAAAATAATTGGCTAATTAAAGGTAGAGGAGCAGCAATGTTTAAGGAAAAATTAAATATTATAAGTTCAGAAAAAGCATATATATTAGCTGATAAAAGCAAATTTGTTGAAAATTTAGGAGAAAAATTTAGCATCCCTGTAGAATGTTATCCAGAGGCTGTAAATTTAGTTAAAAAAGAATTGCACAAAATAGGT
>OGLP01000355.1_pt1 | contig 17766 bp, 9 predicted proteins | sample 1572841 | NCBI WGS metagenome assembly OGLP01 (sample SAMEA2581929, study PRJEB24529) | metagenome | biome: Human gut stool | place: China | collected 2011
ACGGAAAGCATGATGTCCATGATCCTGATGATCCTGATATGTATAATGCTTACCGGGTTGAGGAGTATGAAGCAATGTCAGACGGATGGTATTATTATCAGGCTTATCCCATCCATATTTAGATTCATTCAAAATGGATATGCCATAAGACGCATCATCGGCAGTCAAGTCGGCCCACTGATGTCCCAGTACCTCAAAAGAGTTCTCGATATTGTTGCCGCGCTTCACATAACCTAAACCCAAGTCATAAGTAGCTTTTTCATTGGAGATTGTGGTTGGAAACTCTGCTTTCAGCAAAGCTTTCTTTCCTTGCCAGTCAAATTCGTTACTGATCTCAATTCTATCATCCTCGGCTCCATCCGTTAACGTGATATATTGTACAAACCTAGAGTCTTCATGAGTACGTTCCACACGTAAAGATGCTCTCAACGGTCCATTCTCTGCCACGGTAATTTTAACATTGTCCGTGATGGAAATACTCGGCCCATCCAGAACTTTCTTGTAAATTTCCCAAGCCGGATAATCAGTAGAAAGATTTTCCGTAAACATCATCAGACGGAACGGCTTACCGGTTTGCACCAGTTCACGATTATTCTTTTTATCAAAAATGGAAGCTATGTCACCCTGTTCATTCAATGCTATCTTATAAATAGTGTTTTCAAGAGTTCCGTTCTTTGCCAGCAGTTTTCCGGAAGATGAAGTTCTTCCCGGTTGAATGCTATATACTGAGAAGCTAAGTGGATCTACTTGCGCTACAAACAAAACCTCGGCTATTCCATTCTCCCAAGAAATCAACTGTGCAGGCATATTTTCCCCTTTCTGAGAGGTTACTTTAATTCCTGACGGTCGTTTATCCATCTTAACCGTAGCCTTCACCACATCTCTCCGACTGGAAGCTACAGGATTATAAACCACAACCGGCATCCCTTTTACTTTGGTATCCAAAGCACGACTCACTGCCCCCACTGCTGTAGTAATGGTTTCTGCAAAACGTGTCTGAGCTATCAGTTCATCATTCCAGGAGAAAGTGTATGATTGCGGAATACTGGTTCCCGTCAGGTCATCGTGAAATTGATGCCACAGGAAACGCTGCCAGTTTTCACGCAAAGCATCGGAAGGATATTCCAAACCTCCCAATGTTTCCGCCACTACAGATGCTCTTTCGGCTGCATCCGCCAAGTGTTCGTTCCGTCGGTTGAAATGTTTCATTGCAGCCTGCGAAGTGTAGCACCCCACTCCATGCACATCCATCAGCAGTTCTCCGTCATAAACGGGTAGTTCGGGATGCTTTTCAAAAGGATAATAATCTTCATATATTTGTCCGGCTTTGGCACTGATAATTTCTAACGGGCCATCTGCCTTCAAACTTTTTTCTAATGAATAGACGGAAGGAAGCGTTGGCGATCCGCCACGGTCTCCTACACCATAATAACTATAAGCCGTATTATCAGGTCCTAGTTTAGCTCTTTCCAGAATGCGGCGATTGATACTGATATCATCGTAGTAATACGATGTACCGTATCCTCCGGCATCCAGTACTGCCATGATCCGCGCACCATCCAGACCTTGCCAAAGCCCTATCTTGAACGGCATTTTTTCTTTTTCTCCAAAATATGGATTTTTCCGCCACTGGAGTTTTTGGGTAGAGAATCCTATCAATCCGCAGTGTGCGGCGATGGTAGGCAATGTGTAACCGAAACCGAAACAGTCCGGCAGATAAATATCGTTTGATTTTACATCAAACTCTTTTTTATAGAATTCCTGCCCTAACAGGACATTCCTGAAAAAGGATTCGGAGGAAGGAATATTAGGGTCTGTCGCTTCCCATGCACTTCCCACTACATTCCAGCGTCCTGCCTTGATGTACTTCTTTACAAGCTCATACTCGTGCGGATAATACTCCTTCATCCACGCATATTTCTGAGCACTCTCAAAGTTAAAGATATAATTGGGGAAACGCTCGAAGAGCCAAAAGTTCTGTACCATTGTACGGTGCAGATAATCATCAATAGATTCGCGTACATCCCAGTTCCACTGCGTATCAAAATGGGCTGTTGCTACCAGATACGCCTTATACTCTTTTTGCTGGCTGTACAATATCTGTACGAAGCAAAACAGTGACAGAATGCAACATAGTATTTTTTTCATCTTTCACTTTTTTAGTTAGAGAAAGTTTTCGTAATAGATTATGGTATCTTTTAGAAATAAGAAGAGTATACCCGAACCGTATCTGAGCCCTACCTGAGCCCTACTTGCTCCGTACATTCTCCAGCCAGAAGTACCTCTGAGTGGAGAATCCCCGGAGATGGTACGGAGCAAGTAAGGCTCAGGTACGGTTCGGATATATAATTATCTACTTTTATCTGGCAGGCCAGGCATTCTTCAAAGGCACTTCGCCACGAAGCATCTTACGAGCCTGCCCCGTAAGCCACAAGTAGTGGTCGGTGGGCAGATCATCTTCAACCCCTTGAAACACGATGTTCAGTTCACTGGCCTTCTTGCACCAGCCACCTTCAAGCTGACTTTCGTCCTTAGGCGAGGAACCATGCCCATAACTGCCTTTCGCCTTATTATACCACACATAGTAATCCGTTTCAGGCACATTGCTCGGTACATCGCTTTTATTAAGGCATTTGAAGATGGCAGTGCCCTCGTCTATTTCATCAAACATTGCGACGTAAATCATTTCTGCTCCCAACTTGATGCCACCATAGATCTGTTCCCAGAAGAATCTTCCACCCAGACGCTCCATCACACTATTATTCGGATGCATATTCAGGTCAGCTCCACCAGGGAAACAGTGGGGAGCATAGTGTACTCCATTTTTCTTGCACCATTGAATGTCCGCATCAATGATAGGCTTGCGATGGCTATTATAAACCTCTATCGAACCATAACGACCTACAAACCAAGGGAAGATGACATTGGCACTCTTCACAATATCAGTATATTTGGCACGCGGCCATTTAGATGAACTATGCGTACGCCAATCATCGTTCACACCCAGCATGATGCTCCAACCCTGCTCTTTCAATGCAGCTATAAGGCTGGCTATCTGGTCTGCATTGAAAGGTTTTTCATCAAACCCCACACCCCAAAGAGCAAGCAACGGTTTGCCATCCTCATAGAGATAGTATTTCTGTTGGTTACGGTCTAACAATTGATACGTATCCATAATGGCCTTCGCATCGGCAAGCAATGCACTTTCATCGCGGTTTCCTTCCATAAATCCACCTAAATCATACATCACGCTGATGGCTCGCTGAAATTGGTTACTTCCTTTCATCGCGTGCTTCAACACCATATCGAAATGATCTTTTCCATCAGGATTATTGATTACCTCACCTACAAAGCGTTGCATAAAGACACCATCAATGCCGTATTCCTTCATCCATTTGAAATGAAGCAACACACTCGACTCATCGTAAGCACTGTACACCTGAGCTGCTTCACCATTGGGCAATATAAATTTAGAAGAGCGACCTTTAGGTCCATCTACACCCGGAGTGTATCTCTTTTCATATTCAGACATATCGGGCCACATATCAATAGAGTTCTGCAAAACTCCCGGCTTGAACACTTCACTTTCACGATAGTGATACCAAGCCGTGTTATCAGAATTGCTATGCCTGCATCCGTCACCCGGCGCACCAAACCATCCTTGATAGCCTGCCATCACCAAGCCACGATAGGTATCGAACGGTTTGCCGTCTTCATGGAGTTCAAAATCCGGCTTATTATAAACATCTTCTGCAGGAGGTGTTTCTGGCTCTTCTATTGCCGGTGGAATATAGTCACCTTTGTCATCACCACAGGCTACTAATCCCAGGAAAAGGGTACCCAACAGCCAATAATTTATCTTATTTTGTTTCATTATTTCCATTTTTTCAGTTAAAATAAAGGCCGGAAGAACAAACATACGTCTCCCTTCCGGCCATTGTCACAATCTTACTACCTCTGCTCCAACTACTCGTTGGGAACTTCTATCTTTACAATTTCTGTATAATTGTACTTTTCAAATTTATCCTTTACTTTGGCACCCATACGGACAAAGTAAATGTATCCGGGCTTTACCTGCAAAGACACTTCATACGCTATACTCTTGCCATCGTCCTCTTTAGGAATCTTATCCCAAGTTTTCATAACGTTAATCTTGCCGGGCTTATCGTAATAACCAATATGATTGGAAGCACCGCAGAAATGGTTCAAACTGAGAAACGGACAAACATCCATAACTTGTGGGAGCCCTTCAGTAATCGGAGCATCCAAACGGCAGGACATGGTGAGTGTGGTTCCCTCAAGTTTCGTTTTGAAGTCAAACAACTTCAAATAAGGCGTCACCTCAAAATTTTGAGTAGTCTTGCTACCGATACCCATACGGATAGTATCAGAAGGCCACCAAGACCCTTCCGGTACCATATCATACGTTCCGGCAAAGAGTTTGGTATTATTGAACGTACCGTCTTCTTTGATGGCAAGATCCTGACTTCCGGGATTAACTTTATAACTCACCTCCCAGATGCGGATATGGCAATCTCCTCGATCAGAAACAATGCCTTCTCCGGTAGTGGAATCTATAATCTTCCCATAGAAATGGCAATCGGGAGCATCGAAGTTATCTACCCCCATGCAGGATACCACCAGCAATGCTGAAGCAGCACACATTAAACTATATATTAACTTTTTCATATCAATACTTTTCTATATAATTATTCATTAATGGCCATCATTACGAACCAGTAACGGATTCTTATTGATTTCACCACCCGGTATTTGATCGTAATAATCTTTCTTATTAAAATTCACCCTACGGCCTTCACGTTCCACTTCAGGCAAGAATATCCACATATATTTTTTATCAGGATCATCTCCCTCCTTCCAATCGGGATTGATTTCATCCAAAACCTGATAAGCCAGCAGTCCATGAGTATACACACCATCCATGAACATAATGTCGGCCACTCTCCAGCGACGAATATCGAACACACGGTGATTTTCAAAGACAAGCTCACGGGCACGTTCATCACGGATATATTGCAGGTTCTCGTCAATCGGGAAACCATAGATTTCGGAACCTATATCAGCCGGATTGGTAACCATTGCATGAGGATGGGCACCTGCACGATCACGGATTTCATTGATATGCTCGAAAGCTTCTGCCTTCAAATCATCACTACCGGTAATCAATCCCAGTTCGTAAGCTGCTTCCGCCCAGTTCAGTAAAATTTCACCATAACGGAATACTTTCCAAGGTTGAGAATTGGTAAAGAACACACGGGCATTAGTACCTTCAGCCTGTACATACTTACGAATACAAGCACCCATACGAGAATAGCCTTCATCGCCCGTACCTTCCGCCAAACCATGAATACCGTTAATCTTCACATTGGCATGACCACCGACATCTTTGCGTGTACCGGGCTGAGCAGCTCTCACACGGAACTGAGCAGTATAGTCATTTACACTTCCTTGAGTTTCGGCAGTACCATCAGCTACAGTACCCGGATAGCTAGTATAGACACCAGCCTGAAAATCAAGTTCCGTACCGGACATGCTTTCTTTCATTCCGGTAAAGTAGTAATTGGCACGACATCTAGGTTCCATTTCACCGTTGTTCCAGAGTTCAGTCACACTTTTGAAACGAATGGGGTTCCCAGTTTCCGGATCGATAATGGCAGGCATCTCATACAACCCCATGATTTCCCATGCAGGCTGAAGCGCAACGCCTACGTCACCGGAGAGTCCTACACCCTTAGGCAATACCATACAGTCCCAGCAGTGGAACAAGTTGGTATCGAACGGCGTGCTGGTGTTGGGACCATACTGTTTTACCATGATATCTTCTACCGTATTCGGATTAAGGAATACTTCCGTATAAGCTTTCTCCTTATCAGCACCTGCATGAAGTCTGAATCCAGCATCTTTCAGGAACTTACAGGCATCGTATGCATATTGGAAGAATTCCTGTGCGTGATCTGCAGTCATGCACATCAGACCAGCATTTACAGCTGGACCGGTGACAGCCAAATACTGATTGTATTTGGCAACAGACCCAGCATATAACATGGCACGTGACATCAAAGCCGCAGCTGCATAACGATTGGCACGCCCCACCTCGTCTTTGGAGGCAGTAGCATTCTCCATAGCAAACTTCAAATCTTCATAGATGAACTTCCAGCAATCATACTCAGTATTACGCGGTTGCTGAAGTTCCTCCAATGGAGCCTTTGGGTCAAGTACCTTCTCTACAATAGGCACACCGCCATAGCGTTTCACCATTCCAAAATAGTAGAATGCACGCAAGAAACGCGCCTCACCTAAATAAGAATTATAAACATCTTCCGTAAAATTGCTTTGATACTCAGGCAATTTTTCCAACATATTGTTAAGTTCACGGATACGATCATAAGGCCAATAGTCAAAGCCGCCATAAGAAGTTGCACGACCTGCCGCCTCAGCAGCACAGGATGCTGCACTAGATTTCTGAGCCTGCCACTGATTTCCACCTTTGCTTGAAGTAGCATAACCTTTCTGGTCTCCATTCTGACCATAGTTAAAATCCTCAATGGGCAGATCATGATACGCCGAAGCAAGATACTTCTTGATGCCATTGTCTGATTGAAACAGCACATTCTCGTAAACAAGCCCTTTCGGCTCCAAATCCAAATCATAACAGGAAGTTGCCGTAAGTCCCAATGCAGCTGCTACAAATATATATTTTAATGTTTTCATATTCTATTCTTTTTATCTTTAGAATTTGATGGTTGCACCAATATTAAACGTACGGTTCACAGGGTAGTTATAGAACAAAATTCCAGAATCAGCATTATTGTTCGCACCGCCCTGACGTCCCGGACGTTCCGGGTCTATATTATCCAGACCTGTAAATGTCAAGAGGTTATAGGCATTGAAATAGATACGAAGATTCTGAATTCCTGCTTTGGCTATCCAAGTTTTAGGCAATGTATAGCCAACTTCCAGCGTCTTCAAGCGCAGATAAGATGTATTCTTGATACCCGTTCCGGCATTGCTAAAACTATGACCTGTGGCCGGATAGAGACCGGATACCCACTTCGTGTTCGGATTGAATGGGTCATCACTCGGATTAACCGTATGCCAGCGATCTAGATAAATATCCAATACCGCACCACCATTGAACGGACCTACCTCTGTGAAGACCTCATCGTATGAATTGTAAACACCTGCTGCGCCTTGCCAGTTCATAGATACATCAATGCCTTTCCAATCGGCTCCCATTACAAAACCATAGTTGAATACCGGCAAGTTGTAAGATGCCATCGGATGATTGTCCTCACCATTTATGATACCATCACCGTTCCAGTCCTTGTAATAATAGTCACCAGGTAAAGTTCCCTGCCCATATCCACCACCAGTAAGGTCGTGATAGCGAATTTGTTCATAGCTGCTGAAACGTCCTCCTTCTTCATAAGAGAACCAGATATCTTTGTTGCGTCCAGATACATCGCGACGCCTCCATGCATCCATAGAGTTGCTGGCCTGACTATCCAAACGATAATCCCAACGATTCTTTGTGGCAGAAATTTGTCCGCCTACCCAATAGTTCACATCACCCACACGATTCCGGTGATTCAAACTGATCTCCCAACCGAAAGTCTGGTCAGCATTTAAGTTCTCTTGAGGTAAATTTGCACCAACTGTACCCGGAACAACCGTTGAAGCTGTAGCAAGCAAACCTTCACGCTTACGCTTAAAGAATTCGACCGTACCACTCAATTTTTGATTCCAAAGGTCGAAATCTAAACCCAAATTCACCGTTTTTGAAGTATACCAAGTCTTATCTGGATTCGGAATGGCAGTTGGCTCTACACCAGTCATCAAAATGCCGTTATAAAACCAAGCGATCCTGTCTTTATTAATATTATAAGCCACCGCTGTTTCAGGATAAGTACCTGCAGCACCATCATCACCCATCTTTCCCCAAGAACCGCGAAGTTTCAAGTTGGTAAGGAAAGGGACTAACTCTTTCACAAATGGTTCTTCACTAATACGCCAACCGGCAGATACACCCGGGAAAAATCCCCATCGGCCATCTTTCGGATAGCGAGACGAACCATCTTCACGGAAAGAGAAATCTACCATATAGCGACCTTTGTAGTCATAGGTCAGTTTACCGACATAGGCCTGTCGGGTTACATCACCTGCACCACCCATAGAACCAATCTGGCCTTCTTCTTCACCATAAATCAAGTATTCACCTACCAACTGCATGACACGTTGTGCATAGAAACTATCCCAATTGTTATACTGCTCTTCAAACAATACCATGGCACTCACATTATGATCACCGAACTTACGGGCATAATTCAAAGAGAGTTGCATTGTTGTTGCGTATCCCGGATCAGTGCTACGGCGCAAATTGCTGTCAGGATTACGTTCAAAGCTTTCCAAAGTACCATCTTCTCTCCTGTTATACAATTTATACGGACGTTTGTATTGTGTATTATTGGTAGAAGAATAATCATAGCTATAAAAAGCTTTTGCATTCAAACCCTTTACGCCTGGAATGTCGTAAGTCAATGTCAAGGAACCATTAAAGTTAACACGTTTCTCACGGCGATAACCGGTGAGATCACTATTGATAGCAGCTACAGGGTTTTCAGGTTCGCCCATTTCACTATCCCAGGCAGGATAGTTATGATCACCGTCTACATAAGCTTCTGAAGTCGGACGGTAAGTCCAAGCTTTCTTATATACGCTCCAAATATCGGTAAACGGTTGGTTCTTTTCATCCATATAACCACTAGCCTGTACAGAAGCCTTCAAACGGTTAGTAATTTTTGCATCAATATTGCTACGGAAATTCCAACGATCGTAATTCAAAGAACCACTTTTATAAGAACCTTCCTGTTTCAAATAACCGAGATTAAAGAAGTAGTTCACTTTTTCCGAACCACCGTTCACACTGATATTGTACTGTTGCTGCGGAACATTATCATCGAATAATTCTTTTGTCCAGTTTGTACTTTTCTTCTTTCCGGTACTATACTCCATCATTTGTTCCCAAGTATATTTAGCAGGAGTACGGTTAGGATAAGTATTGTCGCCGAAAGCATTATAGTATTTTTCATTGATAAGCAGCATGTGGTCTGCGGCACTTGCAGTCTGTGGCACATAAAGGAACTGTTGCCAACCATAATTAGCAGAGAACGTAATGTCGAACTTACCATTAGAAGCTTCACCACGTTTAGTAGTAACCAAAATTACACCATTAGCAGCACGCACACCATAGATAGCTGCAGAAGCATCTTTCAATACAGATACATTATCAATTTCATTGGCATCCATACGAGAGAAATAAGCCTTGTCACGAGGAACGCCATCAACCACAATCAGCGGTTCACCCATACCACGAATATCAAGGGCATTGTCAAATTCACCAGGCTGCGAACTCTTTTGGAAAATACGCACACCAGGAATCTTACCTGAAAGCATATTTACCACATTCTCATTCTTGGTAATAGCAATTTCCTTATTATTAATGGCAGAAACCGCACCTGTCAATGTAGCTTTCTTCTGTGTACCATAACCTACAACCACGACTTCGTCCAAAGCTTGACTATCTTCTTGTAGTGTAATCTTCAAAGTGGTCTTATTTGCCGTAACCACAGCATCCACATAGCCGATAAAAGATACTGTCAATTTTTCATTAGCATCGGCAGCTATCTCAAATTCACCATTAATATCGGTTATGACACCTCGAGTGGTCCCATTGACCCGAACATTAGCTCCAATGACAGTCTCACCCGTCTGATCGACCACAGTACCGCGAACGATGCGGTTCTGGGCCGACATAGGTAACGTCATCAGGAAGCATAGAAGCACAAACATCATCGATTTCCATAAGGAGGATGCACTTCTATCATTATTATTCAGATTTATATTTTCCATGTTATTCTCTATCTATTTAGAAAAGGTCTATAAGAAAATCTCTATTTGCATCAAGAGATTTTCTTATTATTATTTTAAAATTACTCTTCTATCTTAGTGGGGTTATCTACTACACCCTCAGCACAATCACGACGATTGATCCAAAGGAAGCACAAACAGCCATCACTAATATCTCTAGAGCCATAAGCATATTCAAAGCGAACACCAAAGCCTACACGAAGAGCCCAGCCACCATAAGCCTCTGTTGTTTCGAAGTTACCCTCGTTTGTGATTTTAAGACCATTAGCCACCATAGTAGAACCATTAAGCCCATCAAATCCATTCAGAATTTCACCATTGCACTCAGCACCGGCAAACGCTTTCTTTTCATCGTCACTCATAGTCCAACTACGACGTTGAGAAGAAGCGATAGAAGTCTGGCGGTTATAATAGACAACATTACCTTGGAGTTGTTTACCAAAATCATCCACGACCAAAGACGAACCATCAGAATAAACAAGATTATCACCATCAACCTCAGCGATATACCCCTGAAGAGCCTCTACAATTTTGGCACCACCCTCACCATGTTTCAAAGACAATTTGCCATTGGCTATCACATCATATAAATTAAGACTGTTTACTCCAGGAGCAAAAACAACAGGAGCACCTTCGTTCGTACCTTCTGCAGGCATCTCACCATATTCCACATGTGGTTCACCTAAGCCTTTCAAAGAGCCTTTAAACACGTCATCTGCAACAACAGCCAACGGATCTGTTACTACTACATAAATTTTAGCCTTCACAATGTCATCTGCAAGCACGTTTATCAAGAACCCTGAACGATCTGCATTCTCATTAAAGCTTGTTCCCGGTCTTTCACTAAATTTCCACGTACCGTCAGCTTTCAAACTAGACTTCAGCATTTCAAATTTTTCCTGTGCTTTGCCCCCCGGTTGTTTACTTGCTGCTGCAATAGCAAACTCAGCCCTTTCCGGAAGTTCTGAGAACAAATCTTTAAAGTTCAAATCTTTCAATAAATCCAAACCATTAATTGTCATTTCCTTAAAACCATCCGCAAGATCTTGGGGATTATAATCCGCTTTAATCGTAACACCTCCTAAATCTTCAGCTATGGAAGAAAAGTCATCAGACACTTTCACAGTAAAGTAATTAGAGCCAATAATCGTTCCTTTTAAATTCAACTGAAGAGATACAGCATAAGTTTTTCCAGCTTCCGCTTCACCAAGAGCCTTAATAGGTACTTTTATGAAATCGCCTTCCAATGTCACATCTCCGCTCACTTTAAACTGTTCACCATCAGCTGCACGAGTAAGCACATGAGATTCAGCAATTGTAAATTCGGCACCATCCAAGCTTTTGAGAGCCGGTCTTGCCAAGAAATTCACTGTGGTAGCAGTATTACCGATCTCTACAATACCATCTATTGTCTCCGGACTATAAATCAAAGAATTCACTAAAGAACCTAATGGAAGGATATATTCTTCACCTTCTATTGTAATGATAGCCTCCGTATCAGTAACTACTATAGAGATATTTCCTCCACCCGGCTTAATTACAATCTTTTGCCCATCACTCAACGTTAATGTATACGTGCCATTACTTTCATCTACCTTCGTAATGCTCGCACCAGTCATCAAGGCTTTACTTAATTGAGTTTTGATGTCATCAATTGCTACCTCAATTACTGACACTCTTGACTTCAGATCATCAACATCATCATTGTCACATGAAACAAAAGTTCCTGTTGAAAGAACCACTGCTCCCAAAAGGAGCGCATTAAAAAATCGTTTGTTCATAATAATTAAATTAAAAGTTGGTAAATATATAAGTTAGGTCACTAAAAACCTTTATCTTTCTATTGTCATAAGGAAGATTATCCACAGGTGGATGCTTTACGTATACTTGTGCATTTTTCATATTTATTAATTTAGTGTTTTAAAATTCTATGAAGGCAAAAGTATGGTACGAACGTTAAAATAGTCCTTAAAAAGACATTAATCGAAGTAGTTTTTTCAAAGGAAAACAAGGGTTTCAGAGCATTTTAACTCTTTCACATTAAAGAATCATATATAAATGGATTAATCGAAGAAAAATAGACCTCAGATAAAGGTTATTCTTGGATTATGTATTATAATTAAGCCTTTCATGAAAACGAAACTTGTGGCTATATAACCCATAAATCAGTTATATAACCACAAGCTTTAATTAAAGATTTCTGTATTGATCAGTTATTTGCCTACACCATTCTCATTAAAAGCACTCACAGAGAAGTAATATTCAGAATCCCTATTGAAATAACGAGCCTCATATTGATTTTCGTAAACCACCATAGAGTGAGTCAATTTCTCTTTTTGTATTCCCCAACGTAAAATATACCCTGTTACATTTTCCTGCGGATTCCATGTAAACCGGTAGATACGTTTATCATTATTATCACGTAAAGCCTGGAATCCTGTAACTTCGGCAGGCACCTTACCACCACCTTGACCAAAGACGCGCAAATCGAACAGAGAAAAACTACCTTCCATGTCTTTAGTGTTACAAATTTTTAGATATTGCACTTTCGCAGGAACATTCAAAGTATGCAGTTTATGAGGAGCATCCTGCAGATTCTTTTCTTCATCCACCAGACGAGTCCACTCTTTGCCATTTGTAGAACCTTCTATATAATATTGATAAAACACAGGATCATGGGGCGCATGTACATTGAAATTATGATCTGCGAAATTCACCTGAATGGCATTCACTTCCATTGGTTTCCCAAGATCTATTTGTAGCCATTCACCAGCATTGCCAGTTTGAGCAGCCCACCAGGTTTCAACATTTTCATCATTAGCCAATTCTGGTTCATACCCCTCAAAATGTAAAGACGAGGATACTTTTTTCTTATATGAAAGCAAGTTCCATCCCATATTAATATCTTCCTTTTCAAAATCGACCTTCCGATCAGGAATACAGAAAGGATAATCAGCAAAAGTTGTCAACGCATACATACCATACTTCTCAGAAACAACTACCGGGAATAAGCCTAAACGACGTTCAAACCAATGACGAACAGAAATAGTCATAGATGCTACATGCCAGTAATTACCATATTTATCTTTGAATGTATGTCCATGACCAGCACCACCGATGAAACCTCCGGGCTTAAAAGAGAATGGATTGTCTTCCACATATTCAAACGGGCCTAACGGATTATCACCAACATAATTACCATCACCATAAATACGGTATTGAGTACCGGGAGCTGCATATTGCAAATAATAGCGACCATTATGTTTCAGTACACATGGACCTTCATTCCAACCTTGACGTGGTTCTTCATTGTTCTTACCAGGAACTTCCCAACCATATTTATCACAATTATGTTGAATCAAAGCTTTAGGCTCTCCAATAGCTCGGAAGCCATCTTTGGGATCCACCTCTACTCCCATTATCGGATCCACATCCGAACATCCCCAATAAAAATACACCCTTTCATCATCATCTTTAAAGAATGCCGGATCATGTTGAGGAAACTCAAACTTTGTATCTACTTCTTCCCAAGTGTCCTTTTCAGGATGAGCGTTTTTATAAATACGGGTGTTTCCACTGGATGCCGTAAAATAAAGAGTATCACCATAAACAAGGATGGTCGGAGCATAATCTTCCATCGTTGGAATGGTTGTACAAGGGATATATTCCCATTTTGCCAGGTCTTCAGAACGCCAGTATCCACCGGATTTAGAGGCAAACATATAATAGTATCCTTTAAAATATTCCAGTACAGGATCAGCCGCTTCACGCCGTGACTCATCATTAGGTTGGAAACGATAGTTCAGATCAATAGGATTGGTTACAATTCTATCATTCTTAACCGGAACTTGCTCGGAAGTACAACTACTTATCAGTCCTGAAACTAAAGTTATACTCACTAATTTCGCTAATTTCTTCATGGTAGTTTTATATTTATTTTTTTCCCTTGGTATTCCACATTTACAGTATATGACTCATTATCCAACCCTAATCCGTCTTGTCCATTTACAAGAACAATATGAAATTTACGTTCTTGCAACATACCATTATAGTTACCTTGACGAGGATGGATAGTCAGTTTTCGCTCCTTATCATTCCACGTCATACGGATAGTGGAGTATTTACCTTTTTCATAGTTATAATTATCATCCTCATCTTCATACAGAGTAAATTCTCCATTAGCTCCTGGATAAATACGAAGCTGTAAATCGTCCCATGATTTCTCTGTTGCAAACTGAACAGTAGGACCAACAGGAATGATAGAACCAGCTTTCACATACAATGGAATTATATCAACAGGTGTTTCACGAGTGATTTCACATCCACCGTCTTGAACTTCGCCAGTCCAGAAATCAATCCACCGGGTTCCTGCCGGCAAATATAAAGAGCGACTTCTGGTCTCGCTGGTAACCGAAGCTACTAATATAGATTTTCCGAAAAGATATTCATCACCCAAATCCAGCACTTCCTTATCTTCAGGGAAATCTGAGAATAAAGCACGCATCAAGCTTTCACCTTCAGAAGTAATCTTCCATGAAGTTGAATAAATATAAGGCAACAGGCGATAACGGAGATTGATCATTTTCTCTTGTGCATCGAAAGCCCAATATCCACGTTCACCAAACATGAAGATTTCCCGAGGCGTGTTTGTACCATGCGAACGCATCATCCCTGTAAAAGTAGCAAATTGCATCCAGCGTACATACAATTCATGGAATGCCGGATCCTTTACACCTTCCGGAAATTTGTTGGCAGAGAAGAAACCACCAATATCCGAGTTCCAATAAGGAATACCTGTCAAAGAGAGATTTAACGCTGCAGATATCTGATTACGTAGCACACCCCAATCAGAAACCACATCACCCGACCACGCTTGTGCAGCATAACGTTGCTGACCGGCAAAGGCAGAACGAGTCAGAATGAAAACACGCTTATCAGAAGTTTCCTGTCTTTGATGATCATATACACCTCCCACGCTCACAATCGGAAAAGCATTACGAACCTTGCGGAAAGAGCCCAGATAAGTCTGAAAGTCCAAATCACCCTCTTTTATCGGACCATGTTCCGGTTCGGTTGCATCCAGCCACCAGCCATCCATTCCGATGCTGAACATATTCTTATTCATATATTTCCAGTAGATATCTCTTGCTACCGGATCATAGGTATCATATACTTTCACTCCATTATTCTGTGGAAAAGTCTCATGCACCATCAACTTATTCTGTGATTTCAATTCTGCATAAATCCCGGTTTCCGGACCAAAAGAAGGCCATACTGAAATAATGGCATGAGCATTCAAACGATGTACTTCTTCCATCATCTTTTTAGGATCAGAGAACTTCGGATTACGGAACTCAACTGCATTCCAGTCTTTATGATCCTCACCCCAGTAACGCCAATCCTGAATGATACCATCCAAGGGAATTTTTAAATCACGATACTTCCTGACCACGCCTACCAGCTCATCCTGACTAACATAGCGTTCTCTTGATTGCCAAAAGCCATAAGTCCAAAGTGGGAACATAGGAGCTTGTCCGGTTAGTTCACGCAATCCAGCCACAACTCCATCCGCTCCACCACCATAAACAAAGTAATAATCACACAAATCACCCACTGCCGAATCAAAGGTCATACCCTCTGCATTATCAGTGAAAGTTGTGGGAGAATAATTATCCCAAAATAAAGCATAACCTTTGATAGAATGAACCAAAGGAATACAGATTTCCGTATTCGCCTGTTGCAGGAAAATAGTCTGGTTACGCTGGTTCATCCGCCCCTGCTAGTGTTGTCCCAAACCATAAATAGCCTCATCACTATCCAACACGAAAGTCTGGCGAAGCTGATAGGTAGAATTTCCCGCATCATTGAATGGAGTAAAACCAATAGAAGAAGGCTTCTCAGCTAACAAGACCTTACCATCTTTGTCAGTAAAACGAACTTGTTTTTGGGCAATATCCATAATTGCTACTAATTCGGAAGTAGCAAGAATCACTTCACCTTTTGTCTCTTGCAATTTGTATTTTACCTTTTCTGGTTGCATAGTGACAGACAATGATTGCTTATCAGGTGTCTTTCCGACTGGATATTTCTTCACGCGGATGATAGAAGAAGAGAAACATTCCAACTCCATACAAGTCGTTCCAGTCTCTACTTTTACCCCATTTGGAGTACGCAGAACAGATTGCCCCCATGACGGGACAATCTGTACACAGATACATAAGAATGCTAATAGTTTTCTCATAGTATCAAAATTATATAGATAACACTTTATATTTGGTAGTAAATATAACTGGATCCGTATTCTCCTTATCTACACTGAAAGGTATCAGTTTCTCTTCTCCCGGAGCTAACTCATAATGAACGTTATTGCCTACTTTCTTACCTCCGACATACATTTCAATTTTTCCTGTATCCATCAAAGTTCCATTGTTTTTGACAGACACCCAAATAGTTTTCTGATTCTTTACCAAGTTTTCTTCCACTTTGAATAAAGTCAAACCGAAATCTGCAGCAAATTCATGAGTATATTCAAGCATACCGGACAAACCTTTTTTGGAATCTGCATAACCCACACTATCCTTAATACGGTCTTTGGCCACATACTGAGGACTTACACCTCCAACTAAGATTTTGAAAGCACCTTTCTCTACAACCCGGTCCATATGATCGTTCAACAGTGATAGTTCATAAGGTGTCAGTTCAAAAGAAACTGTTTTCGCTTCACCTGGTTTCAGATGAATACGGGTAAAGTCTTTCAATTCTGTAATACGTGTCTTCACACTGGCATACATATCCGTTACATACAGTTGTACCACCTCATCACCGGCCCGTTGACCTATGTTCTTCACAGTAGCCTGCACTGTAATATTACCATTTTCTTTTTCCTGTATTTTCAGACCAGAATATTCAAATGAAGTATAACTCAAACCATATCCGAAATAGTAAAGAGGATAATATTCCATATCCGAATATTCATAACGACGACCGGAAGTTTTAAAGTTATAATAGAGAGGGAGCTGACCTACGTGACGTGGAAAAGTCATCGGCAAACGACCGGCAGGATTATAATCACCAAACAGCACATCTGCTGTGGCCGGACCACCTTCTTGTCCCGGCAACCAATTCACAAGGATAGCCTTACACAACTCTGACGCCTTAGACAGATTATAAGGGCGCCCCGCCTGAAGAATCAATATAACAGGTTTTCCAGTTGCACAAACAGCTTCCAATAATTCCTGTTGTTTACCTGGCAAAATCAAGGTTGCATAATCATGGTTCTCACCGGATGTTTTATATACATCTGTCGTAGCCTCACTGGTTGAACAATCTCCCAAAACCAATAGCACCACATCTGATTGTGAAGCTACTTTTACCGCCTTTGCAATATTGTTTTCACCCAAGCTTGTAAAATCACAACCTTGCTCATAAATCACTTTTGTCTGTTTTCCTACCGCTTGTTTGATACCAGTCAACACAGATTTTAACTGACCAGGCTGAAGTTTAGGAGTGTAATCACCAGGCTGAAGATCATTTGCACCGGGACCTAACACAGCAATCGTACGCATGTCTTTAGACAGAGGTAAAATATTATCCTTATTTTCTAACAGTACAATAGATTCACGAGCAGCCTGACGTGCCATTTCTTTATGACTATCCGAATTCCACCCCGGATAAATCTTATTCCAGTCCAATGGCTTGTTTGGTGCTTTTTCAAACAGTTCATTGCGGAACATCATACGCAACATTGTGCGGCACACCTCATCAAGATTCTCCATATTGATACGTCCATCCTTTGCGGCCTGTATCACCTCCTTATCA
>OGLP01000409.1_pt1 | contig 15815 bp, 8 predicted proteins | sample 1572841 | NCBI WGS metagenome assembly OGLP01 (sample SAMEA2581929, study PRJEB24529) | metagenome | biome: Human gut stool | place: China | collected 2011
TGTGCGACTTCTTCCTGCCGCTGCTGCAGCTTTTGCAGAACAGACGGACGAGTATTTTCTTTGATTTGCTCCATGGCCGCTTTTTTCACCTCTGGGATATAGAAGAACTGCGTCCCTCTTGAAAGAAGGCTCTTGATTGCCCCAATGATATTTTTCCGCAGGCAGAGTATTTGTTCTTCTGCATATTTTCTGGTGCGGAAGTCTGCAATTCGTTCTGGTTCCATTAACCATTCCAAATGTTGATCAATTTCATTTACAGCTTCCTGTAATGCTTTGTTTAATCCAACATCGGAAACCGCAAGGACCGCTTGGTCATAAGAACCATTTACCGCATCATTAAACAAATCGTTTACATCTACCCATTGCGAAAACAGCTCTTCTAATTCGTTCTCTTGGCTTTTAATTTTTTCATTGTTTTTCGAAATCTCTTCAGATTGCCTTATCGCCTGATTGAATAGTTCAGCATATTCATCTCGCTGGTTATGGCAATCTTCCAGCAATCCGACATATTGAATACTTTGTTCTTGCAGCTCTTTCTTCTGTTCTGCGATCCGTTCATTTTGCTTTTTCAGAATGTAATCCTGCTTTTTCAGATAAGCCCGTCCGCCGTATTCTGGCACTTCGTCCAGTTCCAAGCCGTGGCGTTTGGCAATCTCGAATAGCATCGTGCGGCAGGCTGCATCGAATGTAATCTTACGATTGTTGTAGCGACCAAGGGGCTTGTCTGGTTTTGGCAGTTCAAAACCCAGTGCTTCCAATGCCTTTTCCTGCTGCGGAGCAATCTCTCCATACTTATTTTCACAGTCAAACACATGGCGTTCGTGGATGTGCGGCGTCCCCTCATCCAGATGCAAAGCCCAATCCAAAATGTGAACGTGTTTGCCGAAACGCTCATGGAACTCGTCCATAAATTCTGTGGCGATTTGAAAAAGCTCTTTCGGGGAAGCATGACTTTCCAGCGTTCCCAACTGATAGATACTTTCTTCGGGACAGGTCTTTTTGCTGGTTAGCAAATCTTCTGTTGAGCGGTTTCGTTCCGTGTGCCGGATTTTGGCGTTGCGCTCATTCTGCTTTTCGGTGAAGTTGGTGTAATGCAGTTTGTAATAGAGCTTTTCGACTTCTTCAAAAGTGTCGGCCAGACTTTCCTCACTCTTGGGCTGCAGAGCAGAGCAGATGCCGTTATAACAATCCCAATAAATGTTTTGCTGGACACGTTCCGGGTCGATATGCTCGCTGTTGGCAATTTCAAAACTGCGGTCATTGTGCTTTGGGTTATAAGTGCCGTGCTTTCCGGCGCGGCCATTGTGTCGGGTAAGTTTCAGCGACCATCTCTCCTTTCTGGGGTCACACAGAGAGCGCCGTGCGCGGGGTAGGGGCAACGCGGTGCAGCGGAGCTGCAAATCTGCCGCCTGCTATGCGCCAGATAATACCCAGTAGGATATGACGCAGGGCATCACATCCACTGGGCAAGGCTGCCGCCCTTGACCCGCGCAAAGATCTGCGATCTCTGCACTCTTGCGCCGAACAACCTGACAGACAAGACTTGTGAAGTCCTCTCTGCCAGCTTGCCCGGTTCTTCTTCGGTGTCGGTCTGCCCGCAAGCTGTTCCTGCCCGATTTCCTCCGGCGTATGGCTTCTTCTTGGTGCGCTCTTGTCGTGGCGGCACTTCTCCGAAAAAGCATAGTGGCTTGCAGCCGATCATGTTGTTGTCAAGGTACGATGTTGTCTTGTAAGAAGTTGTGGACTTTCCAAAATGCAAAGGGTTCGTTTCTGAAAGTAGTCCCTACACCCTATACAAACTTAAAGGGGTATTTTTAAACGGGGTCTTATGAAAATTTGGGAAATTTTCACTTTTTCAAACAACCTCCTATACCTATAACATTCTAAAAAGGGTGTTTGGCAACCTGATTTTCAGATTTTGTTTGGAAAACTTCTTACACCAATATGAATCTATAGGGCCGTTTTGGAATACAATTTTGGACAAAAAGAAAAACGGCAAAGTTCACAATAGAACCTTACCGTTTTGGGGAATGCTGCACAGCAGCACCGTATTATTTCTTTTGGTTTATTATTTCATAACTGCGTTCAGCAATGTCTGATAGTCACTCACCACATCGTACACCACGTTTTCATCGTTCAGTGCCTTGAAATGTGCACGGGCACAATCAATTTTCGCCTGTTCTACCGGGGTGATGTGATTGAGCTTCATGGAATCCAGTGTGCCTTTGGTTTCAGCAACAAAGTAGATGTGCTTGACTGTGCCCTCATAGAACGCAATCGCCCAATCGGGATTGTATTTTCCAACAGGTGTGGAAATATAGAATCCATCTGGCAGCTTTACATAGACTGCCACATCACGGTTCGTATCGAGGTCGGCGGCAAAATCACGCTCGTTGCTTGAATCGTAAATCAGATGGTCATACAGATGCCGCTGTACTTTCATGACGTTCGTACCGAGTTTTCCCTTCAAGGTCGGCTCAGTGAAAATGTCCGTATCGTAATGTTCATCCAGAATATTGTAGGTGATATGCTGGATGATGGCTGTTGCCTTTTCGTCATTGATGAGGGCAGCTGCTTTCAGAATGAACTCTTCCGGGTTGTCCTTGAACTGATCGAATACCGCTTTTTCAATGCCAACCAGAATCTGTACAATCGCCTTGCGGGTCAGCGTGGTTTCGGCCACCAGCTTGCCGATCAGGTCATACTTGACGCTCTGGCTGGCGTGAATTTTAGTCTGTGGGTCATATTTATGCTGATCCGCTTTTGCGAAAGCAGAGCCATCTAACAGAGAATCCTTGGATTTGATCTCCGTCATTTCACCGGATTCTACTTTGAAGTAAATCTTTGATACGTTCAGATTGCGGTTGAGCGAGCGAATGGACTTTTGCACCAGTTCGTCCGTGTCAAAATCCACCACATAAACCGATTTCGGGCTGATTTTGTTCCAAAGGGCCTTGAACTCCGGCATGGCCAGCTTGTCCGGGTCGATTTTTAATTCCACATTGTTGGAACGTGCATTTTCAGGCAGCATGACCTTATCGCTGTAAACAGAATCCAACAAATCAATGGCCGATGCTGCACAGTCTGCAACTTCTTCTGCCACCTGCACCGCATGGTTTGCATGGTCGGCATAGTACTTATCCGTCAGCGCACCATGGCGGTCCACATAGCCATTCTGTACCAGATCAAAGTAGATGGCAGCGGCGGTATCTGTATCCACAATCTGTTCGTTGCCGTTTGTATCCGTAAGAACTCTGCCAACAAACAAGGCTGCATCCACCTTTCTGGGGCGGTTTGCAACTGCTTCGGCCAGTTCGCTTTGCAAGCCTTTGGCGAAGCTGTCATAACTTTCGCTGGCAATGACAGTCAGGATATTGATGTTATGCACATCGTTGCCCAGAACATTCGCATCCATGCGTTCGCCGTTCTGGTTGACGCACAGACGCAGGCCGCGGCCAACCTCCTGCCGTTTGCGGACTTCACTGCTGCTCTGTTTCAGGGTGCAGATCTGGAACACGTTCGGGTTATCCCATCCTTCCCGGAGGGCAGAGTGTGAGAAGATAAAGCGCACAGGGGAACGCTTGGGGTCCCGGTCAAGAAGAAGCTCCTTGTTTTTCATAATCAGGTCATAGGCACTGATGTCATTGGAGGTTTTCTCCCGCTTGTCATCGCCTGCAACCTGATTGACAAAATGGCCTTTCTTATCCACCGAAAAATAACCCGCATGGGTATCGTGTGCAGAAATTGCTTTCAGGTAGCGGATGTAATCATCCTCGCCCAGCGAAAGCTGCATCTGGCCGACAATATCCTCGTACTCCTGCTCAAACATCTCTGCATAAATACCGTTGTAAGGCCGGCCTGCGGCATCGTAGCACTTGTACTTGTCCACCTCGTCAATAAAGAACAGGCTCAGCACTTTAATGCCCTTGTGGAACAGCTGGCGTTCCCGCTCAAGATGCGAAAGGATCGTTTCCCGAATCTGGATGCGGCGCAGCTGGTCCTCGTCCACCTTGCCGACCACATCTCCGGCAAACAATCGGACACCATTCAGAAATTCAATGTGGTTATCACGGCCATCAATCTCTTTCACCACATAGCCATCCTTGTATTCGTCCAGATTGCCGGAGTAGTCATAGAGGTTGAATTTCAGCCCAACGGTGCGCGTTACTTTGCGCAGGCCGGATTTTCCCTTGCAGTCGAACTGAATCGTTGCCGTAGGGTCTGCCTTGGAAAGATTGATGCTTTCCAGATAGACAAACCCATCCGTAGCGGTACTGCCGGATTCCGTAATGCCTTTGACCACGATTTTCTTGACCAGACGCTTATTATAGGCTTCCATCGCATCCAGCCGGTAGACCATGTTGTAGATGCTGTCTGCACGGTGGGTAGCCGAGTAGCGCAGGGTGATCATCGGGTTGAACTCTTTCATCCGCTCTTTGGTCTGCTTGCCCTCTACCGACTGCGGCTCATCAATAATCAGGATCGGGTTCGTCTTTGCAATAATGTCAATGGGCCGACGGGAACGGAACTCGTCCAGCTTCATATAAATACGGCGGGCATCTTTGCCTTTGGCATTGAACGCCTGCGAATTGATGATCATGGCATTGATGGAACTATCCGAGGCAAAGCGGTCAATTTCCGTCAACTGTGCGGAGTTGTAGATAAAGAAGCGGATCTTCTTGCCGTACTCCTCTGCAAAGTGATCCTGTGTGACCTCAAACGATTTATACACGCCCTCACGGATGGCAACACTGGGCACGACCACGATAAACTTACTCCAGCCGTAATGCTTGTTCAGCTCATACATGGTCTTGATATAGGTGTAGGTTTTGCCGACACCTGTTTCCATCTCAATGGTAAGGTTATAGTGTCCCTCCAACTGCTTGGACGGCTCAATCTGGTTGGTGCGTTGGATTTTTTGCAGGTGCTCCAGAATAATACTGTCGCTCAGCTCTGGTACAATATGTTCATTGCGCCAGCCTGTGAAGCTTGTTTCCATATCGGTCTGGTAAATGCCGCTGCCGTTGTCGATGCGGTAATTCGTAGTCAGGTAGGGCTGACCCGCAAAGACGTCCACCACGGCTTTTGCGGCATCTGCCTGAAATTTCTGGTGTTTGAATTGAAGTTTCATCTGCTGTTCTCCCTCAAATCACCTTGACATCGGTATCCTGTGCATACAGCTTGAAAATCTCAAACACATTGATCTTTTCCGGGCTGCTGGCAAAGGAAGAATCCCGGAACACTGCACGGCGCGGCTTGCGCTTGGCGATTTCCTTGATAACATTTTCCGGCACATTATTATCAAAGCAGGCAACCAGGGCATCGGGAACATTCAGCGCAGCATCGCCGGGTGCGTAGGTATGGACAGTGCAGTTGTCGATTTTCTCAGACCGATACGGCATGGACAGCGGCAGTCCCCAATCCAGCAGACAGCCAAACAGCAAATCAAGGTCGGTGCGATCCTCCTTGATGTTGCTTTCCAAATCTTCAAGGTTGGTCTGAGAGTATTCTTCAGCAGAATAATAGACGTCCTTCATATTGGTATCGTCCAGCTTGAAAACACGGAAGCCCACATCTGGATTCTTGCTGATATCCACCATTTCAATCGGCGGCTTTCCATCTCCAGCGTCAATCGTTTTTACAATTTTAGCAGTGGTATCATCGCCCGGCTTAGAGCCATCCATGCGGTTCAGAGGAACGCACTTCCAGCAATTGTTTTCTTCATCCACTTTTTGTCCGGCACGGCGAATGCGTTCTTTTGAAAGTTCTGTAATAAAATGCGGCTTATGAATCTCATCCAGCACCGAAATAGCATTATCTGCCACTCTCTTTGCATTTGCTGAACTGCTAGAAAGCATCTTATCAATATCTTCAGCCAGCTGAACAAGAATAAATTTATTGTTATTTCCACTAAACAAATTTGCGTTCATCACAGCATCTGCCGTTGTTCCAGAACCGCTAAAAAAGTCCAAAACAATATCGTCTTTTCCCAAGCAGAAGCTCAGAAGAAATTCTATCAGTTTTACCGGTTTTGGATTAGAAAACACATCCTTTTTAAAATATTCATAAACATCACTCGCTCCGGTGCTTGTGGTTCCCTTAGTAGAAACAACTGGAGCCGTAGTAAAAATGCTGCGCGGCGTTTTTCCCTCAGGGATTCTCTGCTTGAACTGCACAGACCATTTTCCATTAGCGTTTACGAAACGAACGTCCCCTATTTTCAAGTCTGCTTCAAACCTAGCTTTAGAACGAAGCCAGCTGATAGGATTCCCATCGTCATCGTATTCCAAAGTCGTTCCATCCGGGCAGGTAATAGGATAATACTGCTTTCCCGCCTTACGTTTGAATGTGTCCCAATAAAACCTACCAATGGAATCTTCTTCTTTATAACGCTTTATATATTCATCGGAATAATGCTCATAAAATTCAGCAAGCAGTTCTTTGTTGCTTGCATAAACCAAAATATACTCATGCTCAATTGCAATGTGCTTAGAATCGTTTCCGCCGCCCTTTTTATTTTGCCAGATAAGCTGTGCAACAAAATTGGAATTTCCAAAAATTTCGTCACACATATTTTTGAGATTGCGCACTTCAGAATCATCTATGGAAATAAAAATAGCGCCATCATTCGTCAAAAAATCTCGTGCCATCAGCAATCGTGAGTACATCATACTACACCAATCCGAATGAAATTTTCCATTCGTATCGTTATTTTTGAACAAGCGATTGTCTTCCTCGTCATACATTCCCATCTGACGATTTTCCTCGTTCTGAGAGCGCATAAAATTGTCTGCATAAATAAAGTCATTACCTGTATTGTAGGGTGGGTCAATATAGATCATTTTCACTTTATGCAAATAGCTTGTTCGTAGAAGCTTCAAAACTTCCAGATTGTCGCCCTCAATGTAGAGGTTCTCGGTATCATCCCAGTTCTTGCTTTCTGCCGGGCAGGGGCGCAGGGTCTTGCGGATGGGCTTGTTGGCTTCCACAATGGATGCTTTTTTGCCCACCCATGTAAACTCGTATGCTTCATCTCCATCCACAACGTCCGGTGAGAGCATCTGCTTCAGCAGTTCAAAGTTGATACCGCGCTTGTAAACCTTGCGGTCGGGGGTACTCTTTTCCTCATCCAGCATTTCCGTGATGCAGTTAGGAAAAAGCGCGGCAATTTTATCAATGTTCTGGGATGTCAGGTTGGGGGTCTGCATTTGTAGCTTATACATGCGTATTTTCCTCTTCGCTCTCTAATTGTAGATATACATCACCATCTCTCAAATTATCTGGTGGTGGCTCTTTGCCGGAATATATTCTTGGTATTTCATCAACTTGTTTTTGGAGTTCCTTCAAATCCAACGTTGTTGCAGCTAAATTGTCCACTATATTTTTGAGCTCCTCTTGAGTTGTTTCCTTTGCGATTTTTATAACAGCGTAGGTATCAACGCCATTGTTCACAATGAGCGTTTCTGCTTGAGTTATTTTGCTATTTGTAATACACTTTGCGGCAATTTTATTAGCTTTAGAAAGATTCAAGCATCCAATAATACCAACAACAGCACCCACTACCCCAACTATTAAACTCCAAATTCCAATCCAATCAGAAAAACTCATCCCAGTACCTCCATTTTATCTTACAGCTAAGTCGTTTTCCGCACTGTTTCTATCAGATGTTTTTGAAATTGCTTTCAAACTATTTGTAAATTCATCAAGAAGATATAGGACTTGTGCTTCATCAGGAGCCAAATCTAAAAAATTTACAATTTTATCTTTTAGTTCAAGCATACTTTGTCTACAATTAGCATCTCCATTGAGGACAGCACCCATTTTCTGAGTATCCACTGCACACCGATGGTACTTGGGATTTCCAAAAGCAAAATCTGGAGTATAGATGTTCGTGTAATCGCACTGGGCAACCCAAGCCGCACCCAATTCATTCATGCAGGCAGGGCTTTCCAAGTAATCATTAGACCAAAGTATAATCATAAAAATTTTGCGGTTTATATTTTTCCTAAGATAATTGAATATATTTTGATCTAGTGGAATTTTATGAAGTGGATGCGAGCTGTAAATCAGCTGTTCCTTCCTTACACCTAAGCCTGTCATGAATTTTTCCAGCGCATTACCATAATATATATCTGTTGTGCAGTGACTTAAGAAAATAATGGGTTCCTTTGAATTGACCGTGTTGATTTTTTCGTATTCATTAACCGCTGTTTTAGGTGTAGCTTCTGCTTCAGAGACTTTTTGGATTGCAGAATGTATTAAATCAGCAATTCGTTGATGTTCATCCTTATGACAAACATACTCGTTATTGTAAATTTCTGCCAAATTCTTTTGATACCAGCCATCCATTTCCTCAAGGCAATAAAGTGTTCGCTCTTTATCATGCTCATTTAGTGCTTGCTTCAATGATGGCAAAAGCATGGTTGCATGCGTTTCGTCCGAATAGTTTGTAAGGGTGGTTTCAATTCCCGGAAATTCCATTAATAGCTGGTCATAAATATTCATGATATTCCTCCTATATTCTTTAGATTCTTTTTTAATCGTGTTAATTCCGCATTCATCTCTACCTGACGATTGAACTGTTTTTCTTTCCGAATCTTATTCTCCAACGCCGCAATCTGCTTTTGCAGCTTTTCACGTTCCGCAGAGCGCTGGATGTTCTCCGCAATGCTGTATGCGGCATTCCAGTTCTCACCCTGCAATCGGGCAATCTGCCGCACCAGTCCATCGTAAACCGCCTCTAAGCTCAGGCCGCTTATCGCAAGGGACAATTCTGTTTCTGGCATCCAGTCTGTATGCAGATAACAGCTTACCTTGGTACTGCTGTTCGCAGATGTATCTTTACAGCCGATCCAAGCCTGCACCTTATTCTCATAAGAAAGAACAAACAGAATGTGATAGGGAATTTCACTGTCGATTTGGCGCAGAACAGCTTCATCCAGTTTTGGTTCGGTCAGACACAGCTCGAAAATCTCGATCTCTGTCACCCGCTCTCCGGCAGTGAGATTCAAGGTGGACACTGCCAGCTTGTTGCGCCAGTAGATACAGCGCAGCTGGTCTGCAAACAATCGCTTGACTGCCGCTGGAACGGCAGCATTTTCATAGAACTTCTGTTTCGGAATCCGTTTGTTAAACTCCGTGGAGGGTGGAAAGCCCAGCATTGATCTCACCTCTTATTGTACCACAAGGAAGCAAATCAGTTCAAAGTCATCCAACCCGGAAATCGAAGAAAGCAGGGCCGTCGTACCGCCCATCTTGAACAGACTGTCAATGTCGCTCTCTTCCTTTGCATCCAAAATGGAATTGATGGCCTCGCTCAGCAATTCAGAATAGGCAGACATATTCTTTCCATCGTCCGTGGCCTGATTGAACTGTTGGCAAAGGCTCTGGTCGGGTTCGGTTTTGCCTTTGCAGAGCAGCCGCAGACGATCCAGCAGCTCTTTCGGAGAAAGATAATCGCAGACAGTCGAGCCGTCCTGCCCAATATAAACCATGTAGAATGGATGCAGACGGTTTTGCTGATCCACATTGATCTCATTGTTGATGTTTTTCAGAACAAAGATCACACCCGGAGGTGCATCGGGCGTAGATGCAACAATTGCGTGCATCCCAAGCGGCGTATGCTCCACATCATCGTGTTTCTTCATATAGTCCAGCAAGTCCAGCCGGAACTCGTTCAAACCCAAGTCCATAATGGAAATGCCGCCCGACATTTCTTCCAGATCGACTACCTCGTTTTTCAACCGTTTGAGCTGTGCACTGCGATATTCCAAATCGCCTTTTTCTTCCGGGCTGATGAGGTTATCATCCCCTGTGGAAGTCATGACCGTCAGCTTCATTCTGGTTTCCACGCGGCCTTTCAGGTTGATATACTCATCCAAATCCACATCCGGCCAGAAGTTGACCAACTGGATACAGCAATTCTGGCTTCCGATGCGGTCAATGCGGCCAAAACGCTGGATAATGCGCACAGGATTCCAGTGAATATCATAGTTGATCAGATAATCACAGTCCTGCAAGTTCTGACCTTCGGAAATGCAGTCGGTGGCGATCAACAAATCAATATCCGCCTGATTTGCGTTCGGCAGGCTGTCCCGCCGCTTGGAAATGGGCGAAAAGCAGGTGAGAACTGTATTCAGATCACCACTGAGTTTGGGAATGGTTGTTTTACCATCCACGCTGCCGGTGATTTCGGCAGTGTTCAGCCCAAACGCTTGCTTTACATAGCCGGAAATATTCTGATACAGATAGTCAGCAGTATCTGAAAACGCAGTAAAAATAATGATTTTCCGGTTGCCGGGATTGATGGGATGCCTTTGCTTTTCGTCAATCAGGCGCAGCAATTCTTGCAGCTTGGCATCGTATGCAGGGGTGATATCCTGCACCATCAGGGAAAGAAGCTCCAGATTTTCAGCATCCTTTTCCAGATCATGCAGCCACGAAACATGATCCATATCCGCAAGATCAATCTTTACTTTGCGGCCGACTGTAAAAATGTCGTTGTTCTGGTCATCATCGTCCCAATCGGTTGCATCGGAAATGTCGTTCAGCTCCAGCACACGGCTGCCATTTTGATATGAACGTACCGATTGCATGGTATCTTCGATCAGTTTACTGATTCGGTCAATCGTCAGCCGGAACGCATAAACAGAACTTTCCAGCCGTTTGAGCAGGTTAATGCTCATCAGACGGCGGATTCCCTCTTCACGGCCTGCCTGCGTCAGTCCCTTTCCATGCTGGCTGGGGTCGATGTATTTGGAGATCCGAGAGGACAGAATAAAGCTGGTTGGTGTGTAAATGTGCAGCGTCAGCGAATCCAGTACACTATAAATCTGTTGGTAGTTGATTGCATTATCAAGGCTTGTCAGGCATGGCTGCACAGAGATTGGCTTCAACCGTTCCGGGAAAGTACCAACATCAGAAATATTATAGTATTTTTCGATATGTCGGCGAGAACGTGCAATCGTCACACTGTCCAGCACCTCAAAGAAATCGAAGTCCAGCGCCGCAAGCAGCGCATTTGTGGTACGCTCTGTGACAGGAAGCTTGCTCCATGTATTGAAAGCCTTTTGCGCCTGCCGGAAAATTTCATCAATCGGAGACGAAGTATTCAGCTTTTCATTGATTTTTCCGGCATCTCCCTCATAGGCGAGCGCAAGTTGGTTTTTCAAATCCACAAAACGATTATTTACGGGTGTTGCCGAAAGCATCAGCACCTTGGTGCGCACTCCAGAACGAATCACGCGATTCATCAATTTTGTGTAGCGGTTTTCTTTCTCATCCGTAGAGGTATTACTGCCATTGCGGAAATTGTGGCTTTCATCAATCACAACAAGGTCAAAGTTCCCCCAGTTAAGTGCAGCAAGGTCAATACCGTTAGAGGTTCCGCCGGAACGGCTCAAATCTGTATGGTACAACACATCGTAACGGAAACGGTCTTCTACCAGTGGATTGTTGACGTAGTTGCCTTTATAGATGTTCCAGTTTGCTGCCAACTTTTTGGGACAGAGTACCAAAACGGATTTGTTGCGATTTTCATAGTACTTGATTACAGCCAGTGCAGTGAACGTCTTGCCAAGGCCCACGCTGTCTGCAAGAATGCAGCCGTTATACTGTTCCAGCTTGTGGATAATGGCCAACGCTGCATCTCGCTGAAAATCATAGAGCATATTCCAGATTTTACTCTGCGTGAAGCCTGTAGCTTCATTTGGGAGATTATCTTCTGACACATCCTCCAAAAATTCACTGAAAATATTGTAGAGGGTGAAGAAATAGATAAAGTCCGGGCTGTTTTCTCGATAAGCTGTGCTGATGCTTTGCAATACAATGTCTGTAACATCCTGAAGTCGGGAAGAATCATTCCAGATTTCATCAAACAGCGACAAAAAGTAACGGCCGTTTTCAAAAGCTTCGGTTCGCTGAACAGGGTAGTATGCGTTGTTTCCGCGTTCACAACCAAGGTCGACCGTTGTAAACCCACTGATTGGCATATAGGAACTTTCACCAACCGTCATGAAACCGGGCATTTGCTCTCCACTGACATTGGAACGAAATTTTACTTTCCGTCGCACCCAGTCGGCACATTCTTTCGCCAGTGCTTTTTGAGTGAGTTCATTCCGCAAGCGAACCTCAAATTCTGTGCCGTAAAGGCTCTTTTCGCGGGTCAATTTCGGAATATAGAACTCTCGCCGCTCTTTTGGCGTGTTTTCCTGCACAAAGGTCGGTGAAGTAAAAATAAAGCGAAGTTCCGCGATTTCTTCCAACTGTTTCTTTAATTCCTGATACGCATAAATGGAAAAACAGGCCGCAGCAATGGACACGCGGCTCCCTTTCTGCATAGTATCCTGTAAATCTTCCCGAACAGTATGGTTGATATTATCCAGAATTTTCATAGAAGAGTCCCCGCAATCGACTGACTAAAGCGAAAATTAACTTTCAACGACAAGACACAACAATTCATTTTAATGATACTCTAATCAGGTCGGAAAATCAATCGTTGCTCAGGCAGGAAAAGCTCAGCAGGTACTAAACAGATAAAAAGTTTTGAATTTGGCCTTCAAATAAGGTATAATGAATTTACAAACGCTAAAGATTAAGAAGCGAGCAGGTGATACCATGCCTTTCCCCCTCGACCATTACATTGAAGCCTCTCATGTTGATTACAAGGAACGCCTTGAAGAGAAAAAGCCGCGCAGCTGGCTGAAATCCGTGTCGGCATTTGCCAATACCGAGGGCGGACATCTGATTTTTGGCGTAAAGAATGAGCCGCGCGAGGTCGTAGGATTGGAAAATCCGCAGGCTGTGGTAAGCAGATTGACGGAACTTATCAAAGTCCGCATTGACCCTACACCACGCTATCGGGTGCGGGAGGTCGAAATAGAGGGCAAGTCCTGCGTTGATTTGGAAGTACAGGACGGCCCGGCGTATCCATATTATTATGCCTTTGACGGTTCCCATACGGCCTATGTGCGGCATGGCGACCAGTCCGAAGAAGCCACTTCACGGGAACTGAACGAGCTGATCCTACAAGGTATGAACCAGACCTTTGATGCCCTGCCCAGTTCTTATCGAGTGGGTGATGTCAGTTTTACACTGCTGGCCGCGACATTTAAGAATCTGAAAAAAGAGGATTTCGACCTTGAAAAAGACTTGCCCTCCGCAGGATTGGTAACAGATGATGGACAAATCACGAATGGCGGCCTGCTGCTTTGCGATCAGGGCGTTCTGAAGCAATCCCGTATTTTCTGCACTCGCTGGAAAGGCAACTACAAGGGCAGCATTGAAGAAGATGCTCTGGATGACAAGGAATTTCAAGGTGCAAGTCTGATCACGCTGCTGCAAAATGCGGAAGATTTTGTTCGCAACAACAGCAAAAACCCGTGGAGCATCCGTGGTATGACCCGTGAAGAACGCAGTGACTACCCGTATAAGGCCGTTCGTGAGGTGCTGGTCAATGCGCTGATCCATCGGAATTATCAGATTCTTGGTTCGGAGATTCATGTAGAAGTGTTCGATGATCGGCTGGAAATCACTTCGCCGGGCGGCATGATGAATGGCCGCAGGGTGCAGGACATGGATATCCGGCACATTCCGTCTATGCGGCGCAATCAGGTTATTTCAGACGTGTTCTCACGGCTTGGCTTTATGGAGCGCCGTGGCAGCGGCATTGACCGTATCCTGAACTCTTATGTGGAAGTAGCCCAGAAGCCGACCTTCTACTCGGATTCGGATTTCTTTATCGTCACACTGCCGAATAGAAGTGTAGCGACTCCGGCACAGGTCAGTATGGAAAGTGTGGCAAGTGGTGAGGAAAGTGCGGAAACCTCTGCGGAAAGTGCGGAAACTTCTACAGTTCTCCACGGAATGAGTACGGATGCCGAAGTGCGTGAACTTTGCAAAAGGCTGGATAATACCAGGCTGACTGCAAGTACAAAAGAACGGACGCTTGAACTTTTCAAGAGATATCGGTATCAATATCAGTTCCGCAGCATAAACGTTGCACAGCTATATGGCGTTCAGAAATCGCGTGCATCCTCTATCATCAAGAATCTTATCAAGCATGGATTGGTGACGTCACCAGAATATGGCGTATACCAATTTGTGAAGAAGTAACACCGCTATCAACAGGTGGTTTTTGAAAACCAAGCGGTGAAGCTGTTACAGCCCATGGAACGTCTTAATATAATTTGAATTATCATAATCGAAATTATATTAACCACTTGTGTGAAAATGCCCACTCCCCTGAGAACTCCTCAGACGAGTGGGCATTCTTCTTTCCGTGTATCAAATTTACCTTTGTGGTCACTCAAATCGCCACCAAGTCATGGATCAAAAATCATCATTTTTTATTTGTCCCAGAGTAAGTGCACGGTTTCTGCACTGTTTTTGCACGGTTTCAAGGGATGCAATGGGCACTCTGACTTGCAAAATACGACAAAGGGTGCAGAAATTACTGGGCAGAAAATTACGATGCTTTGCACAAAAATGACGTAAACTCGAAACTTCTAAAATCAGAGTGACTTGCCCGGTGGGCTCTTTTAATCAGAGGGCCAGGGATTCGAGTTTCCTCGAGCACACCAAAATCCAACGAGGAATCGTAAGATTCATCGTTGGATTTTCCTTTTTCTGGATGCTTGCACACCTTTGCACACTTTTTGCACACCGGCGGGAAAGCCGTGTTTTTTCCTTGCATTGTCTGCATCTTGTGCATCGTGAGCAGAGCTTGTCGGGGCGAGGCCCCTCCATCTCCCCTGCGGCGAGACCGTTCTGTCGCTTAAAAGCCCCACTGGGGCTTTCATTGCTGCGCTGCGCTCGCAAACGCAAATTTTCCATACTTTTTTCAGGCGAACAGCAGGCGGGTGAACTCACGCCGCTGCTCGGGGTTCATCTGCCGGACAACTTTCAGCATCCCTTCGGGGGTGATCTGGATGCCGTCCGGCAGATTTTCTTTTACCGGCGCAGAGCCGGATTTTGGGGAGCCGATGTCCTGTGAATAGAAGTCTGCTTCCAGCTTCTCTGCCAGCGCCAACCGGGGCTTGTCCTGCGTGTGGGCGTAGGTGTCCATCAGGATGCCGGTGGTGGCGTGACCGGTGTTGCCCTGCACGGCCTTGATGTTGCCGCCAGATTCGATCAACTGGTAAGTAGCACTGGAGTGGCGCAGACCATGGAACACGATCTTCTCAAACTCCGGGTGCTCCGCACGCCAAGTGCGGTACCATTTAGAAAGGGCTTCCGGGGCAACAGGCATACCGTTGGGCAGGCGGAAGAGCTGACCGCAGTTGCGATACCTGCCATCCATGGCAAGCTCGTCCTGACGGAGCTTTTCCAGCCAAGCCAGCAACTCTTCCTTCAAGGGTTTCGTCAGATAAAGGGTACGGCTGGATTTCTTGGTTTTCGGCTTCTTCAGCACCAGTGCGGAGCTGCTGCCCTCACGCTGGTCGGGGAAGATGTGGTAAATCTGGTTCGGGTCGGTCTTTTCGAGTGCGGCCTTTTCGGTGCGCTGTAAGCTCCTGCCGACCGTGATGGTCCCACGTCCATCCGCTGCATCGAAGTCGATGTCTCCCGGCTGCAAGCCAAGGATCTCTCCGACACGCAGCGAGAGAATCATGCTCAGATGAACAGCAAGGTGGAGCGTAGGGTCGGTCATAGTCTGCAACGCAGCAAGCATGGTCTTTTCGTCCCAGATGGCACGTTCTTCCGAGGTCGATTTCGGGGCTTCTCTCGGAATCGGTGACTTGAGGAGCAGACCCCACTCAACGGCATAGGAAAAAGCAGTCTTGAGCATGGCGTGGACTTCCCGGATGGAAGCACCCGTC
>OGLP01000411.1_pt1 | contig 15741 bp, 18 predicted proteins | sample 1572841 | NCBI WGS metagenome assembly OGLP01 (sample SAMEA2581929, study PRJEB24529) | metagenome | biome: Human gut stool | place: China | collected 2011
TTCATAACGAGTTAGGGATATTCAGTAAATGTTCCTCTTTCTAAAAAATCAAGAGAAAAGCTTTGCTTTACGTGAGCTTTTCTCTTGATTTTTTCGTTCAACTCTCCCAGTCTTCTATCTTTTTTGTAGAATATTGTTTACATATTCTTGTTTTTTCCTTCCCACCCATGCATTATGTACATGTCTTTTTTAGGGGAAGTTAAAACCTCTCCTGTTTTTCCTGTTATTTTAGTTAGATTATGCTGCCTTTCTTTTTTTCTTTTCGACCTTTTCTATCATACATACCGCATTGGCTGTATGTATCCCAAAGAAAATCCAAAGTACTTCCGTTTTCCTGTTTCTAGCTTTTATCCTGGCCAGTGAGTAATGTTGTTTCTGCGTTCCAAAACTTCCTTCCAGGCGGGTAGCTCTTTCACGGCTGAGTTCCGACCGTAAGATTCTCCGAAGCGGCTCATCTTTGGCAGCTCTGCCCTTACGCTTAAAGGAAGTACTTATATGATATTTTGTACAAAATTTCCGGTTGGCATTATTGGCATAGATTGAATCCGCCGCAAGCGCCTTAACCCTAACCCCGGTCAGTTGTTGTTGCAGATGAATACAGTCTTTCAAACGTACTCCTTCGTTAAAAGCCTTAAAGGAGATATGTTCTATAAAGGAGATTCCGTCTATCTGTATATTGTTGACTTTGGCTCCGAATTCAACGGATTTGGTTTCCTTGCCTCTGATAATGGGGCGAAGGTAATGCCGGTCGATACTCACGATACGGTTGGACACTTTTTTGCCTGCAAATAAATTCTTCCCTTGCTCAAGGACTGTCTGTATGACCGAGAAACGTCTTTGGTAATCAGAGGATAGTGTAAGCCTGTTCCTGTAGGATGAATGAAGCAGCTCCAGCTGGTCAAGTAACTTTTCCAATAACTGAAGTAACCTTCGTGTAATCATACGAGTCTGTGATTTCCTGCGTTTACGCAGTTTGCTATAAGCAAGATAGGCACGGCGTACATCAAGATACTTGTTACGGGGACGTTGTATGTGCAAGGTCTGGCAATGTTTGCACAGATGACGATGAAGCCATACAATACCTTCCCATAAGAGTTTGGTATCAGTAGGAAAACGCAGATGACTTTCATAACAGGTGGCATCGGTCATACAGACATGAAGGTTCTCAAGATAAGGTTTCCAATGCTCGGCAAGAATGAGCTGGAGGGACTCAACGTCAAGGCGATCCGCTAGTTCCTGACGAATTGCACTAACGATTTTAGGATTGGTTAGTGGATGAAGCGGATCAATCTGAACACCACAAAATAACTGGTAATGAATATTACCGTTTAAAGGTTCAATCAGTTGTGAATCTGAAAAGTTAGTATAGGACTTCAGGACCATCAAGGCTATTTTACCCTCAGGAGAAAAATAACTTTTACGACCCAAGCAGAGGACTTCAAATGCATTTGTCGGGCCAGTTCCGAGAAAGGAAACAGAGCATGGAGGCGACCTAATTCACTCGTTGCAAAACTTTGACGATATTTTTTTAGCATATCGAACTCGGTAAAACCTAAACGAGGTTCGATTTCTGAGATTTTTTGTATCTTTACCATGTGTTTTTATTTTAGATTACCCCCGTTTTGGCCGTCAAACCGTTTTTTGGGGGGAATGCTTAAAGATACAAAAAAGGCAACTAACTCGCAATGAATTAGTTGCCTTAAATTTTATTATTTTAGGAATATCCCTAATTAGTGAATCTTCAACCTTTCTATTTTCTGCTGTCTCACGTTATCCATAGGTTCAGCATGATAAGAAACTATAGAAAAATTAATTGTACGCAGATCAATGCTCCTAATCGTACTATCATACATAGTACGAAAATAGATTACCCGGTCCCTCATATCTGTAGCTGACGTCCATTGTGTAGCACTTGGAATATCAACAGGAGCTTTTCCCTCCGAAAATTCTATTCCGATAGGAATATCGAAATTATTCAATATTTGAAAACACTGTAGAACAGTTTCGAGAACAGTAGACTTTTGCGGAGCCGTAGCCTGATAAAAAGCAGCTCGTACAAAACGTGATGGAGGAGTTACATCGCCAGGAAGTCCTAAGAAACCGCTGCCTGCTCCAAAAGAAGATAATTCAAGATTCCCTAAGCCATGTGTCTGTGCGGTTCCGGGATAAAGATTGACGTAATTATTCAGATTAGTCAAATGCCATTCAAATCCTGGCGAATTCGTAAGAACTCCCAGATTATTTTCATAAAAGTGAGTTTCTTTGCCGATTATTTCTAATACAAGTTGACGTCCAGTCTGGTCAGCAAAACGCCAATGTACAGTAGATGCACGCGAATCGATGTTTATAATATGTACATTGGCAACGGCTTCCTTCACTTCTTCAAGAGTAGTACACTTTCCAAGTATCCAAGAAACGAGCTGAAAATCAGATATACTACTATCTGCCACTTTTTTATCATAATCTTCATATTCTCCATAATGTGGAAAATAAAACAGACCAGCCGAGAGTCCGGCTTCATTAATTCCTTCTGCAATAAATTCTTTTTGCTCAACAGCCAATCCTACATACCCATAACGAGCGATGAACACCATGCCATTCTGTCCATCTGGTGTAAATGATTGCTCAGAATAACCTCTCGGAACAATTACATACTGACTATTCAGATTACTCCCACCCCACTCGATTGTCCGTGCTACAACTGCTGTACCATTCTGACTTTTTAAAGTTATACCTGTACAGGCCATAGCAGACAATGTTCCCCAAAACATATAGCCTACTACTACTGAAATGAAAAATAAATTTAGCTTCATATTAATTATTTCTTAGGATGAAAAAACAATAAAAACATAAGAATAAGTTCGACAAACGATTTGTCTTGATATATAAAACATACCCAGAAGGTAAATTGTTTACCCCTAAAGTATATACAGAACAAGGTAACCGACATGAATAGTAGTTTAAAAGCAGACAGCAACACACACCATTGAAGGGTATGGAGATACACAAGAATTGCTTAGACCATCATTTTTGACCGAAGTGGAGAAAAAGAAAAAGCTCTGAAATCCTTGAATTTCAGAGCTTTGCTTTCATTTGCTATTTGCTTTCGCGGTGCGTACGGAAGATGAACCTTAACTCTATTCATCACGTACTCAATATCTTAGCAAGCCCTTTATTCTTTCTCCCACTAATAACCCCACGTGTGCAATTCTTTAGATTGCTTGGTGTTGCGGTGGTTGTTTGAGTTGCGGCAAAGATACTAAATATTACTCGCATATCAAACTAATCATTTTCTATTTCTCTATAATTAAGTGAATATGAAGCCGTATTATTATTAACATACATTTCATATTCCTTAATACCTTTACTTCTTGCTATTAAACTCAATTTCTTTTTCTGTTCAAGAGGTAAATATGTACCATAATAGATTGCTGTGGGTTTCTTAACAGTTAACTCTATATGATTTTCTTGTACCCGATTTTCACAACAACACATAAATCTCCACTCCTTTTCGTAAACGTATGTCTCTTTATCTTTATATAAAAAGGCTTTTATCCAAAACAAAGTATCGGGAAATGGAATATTATTTTGAGATTTAGTTTGTTGTGACATATCCAGTGTAGAATAATAATGTACTATTTCTGTTGCATCATACCTACAATCAGAATAAATTATAGGAAACAAATATGGATGAACCCTGTCTAAACAATCTCTCTTATCACATTTAGCACAAAGACTAAATACATATTCCGAAAAATCATATTCTACAGCAAATCCTTTATAACCATCTGCATATCTATCCCACATAATTTTAGAACATACATCCTCTGTAAAACAAGCTATTTTAGTCATGGGATTTTCTTTTATTAATTTTTCAGTAAGGACAACACTTCTTTTTACAAACTCTTTAATAGGTGTAATGTCCCATGTTGAAATAGCTTTTACTCCGTCAACAATATTATCTGTTGACATTGATAAAATATTTTCCAATACCGATTGACATATTTCATCATTGAAGATTGAAGTAAATAATGGTGGAACCTCTTTTTTTTTATGACAATATTCAATAAATTTTAATAGAGAAGCAGGACTCAACGCATTTTTAATCAAGGATTCAATTTTTGTTGTATCTACATATATTAAAGAATCATACATATCATAAAACATGTCTGGCCTAACCAAAGATATAGTATTGTTTTTTAGAGAATCAACACTATAATCATTATATGCCCTAAATCTATAGAGTTTTGAAGGAACATTAGCCATTGTATAACTAATAATATTGTTCCAATCCCTACTACGTTCTTCATCTTTTATATCGCTTGGGAAAATAGTTTTCTCTAACAGTAATTCTTCTTTAAATTTCTGATTATTCATTTCTATAAAACTTGAATATCTATAAGCTCCATTTTGTATGTAAGAAATTTCCTATTATGCTTTTGCAATTACTATTACGTTAAATCATAATTATCTGTAATACATATTATTACATGATATATTAAAAAGAAGGGGGTAACGGTCTAATAACGTGCTATCTACCTTTATTTACTTGATATTGCAGAATTTCAAAAATCTCACTACAAAAATAGTTATTTTCTTTTAATTATGAAATATAATTTATTGTATCTTTAGACTTTCTCGTAATTTTGTCATAGCAAATTATAAACTATGTCCGAAAGTATTCTACAGTTCTATAAAAGAATCCAACGTTGTGACCCTCAACTGGGTACAACCTACTCTAAGGAGAAACCATATTTCAATGTTCTCTCCCGACAATGTAATTTTGGGACAGTACAATTCAGTTATAGAGATTTTTACAAAGTCACTTTGATTATTGGTGTGGGAAAACTATATTATGCAGATAAATGGATTTTAGTAAATCGTCCTGCAATGTTATTTTCTAATCCTTTAGTCCCTTATGCTTGGGAATCAATCAGTGAAGAACAGAAAGGAATGTTTTGTATATTTAATGAGCAATTTGTACAGTCAGAAGAAAAAAATAGTTCTTTGGCTAATAGTCCATTGTTCAAAGTAACGGGAGATAAAGTTTTCTTCTTGGATGATACACAAATTACCAAAGTTTTGGATATATATACCAAAATGCAGGAAGAAAACCAGTCAGACTATGCAAACAAATATGATGTTTTACGTTGTTATCTTCATTTGTTGGTACATACAGCTTTAAAAATGCAGGAGTTAAATAAATATGAATCACATCCAAATGCTTCGCAACGTATTACCGAATTATTCATAGAATTATTGGATAGACAATTTCCTGTTGATTATCCACATTCAGTATTAAGTTTGCGTACTCCTGCCGATTATGCAAACCGTTTGTCTGTACACGTTAATCATTTAAATAAAGTGGTAAAAGATACTACTGGAAAAACTACTTCTACAATGATTGCGGAAAGAATAATTAAAGAATGTACCCAGTATTTATTACATAGTAATCTTTCTATTTCAGAAATTGCTTATAGCTTGGGATTTGAAAACATAGCCTATTTCAGTAAATTCTATCGTAAGCATACAGGAAAAACGCCAAGCGAAATTAGAGAGCAACAATTATTTGATTTGTGCAAATGATGCTTTGAATAGTGTTAATCAGCCATATTTGCATTACCTAATTTTGTACCGACTAAAAAATATAAATAATGAAGTACAGAAAATTAGGCAAAACAGAAGTAAACCTATCCGCTATCGGATTGGGTTGTATGGGAATGAGTGCTGCTTATGGAGTAGCCGATGAAAAAGAAAGCATTAAGACATTGCATCGTGCTTTAGAACTTGGCATTAATTTTTGGGATACTGCGGATGTGTATGGAAATGGTGCTAATGAAGAATTACTATCCAAAGTATTAGCAGAAAAAAGAAATCAAATTTTCATTGCAACAAAATTTGGTTTTCGCTTACGCAATAGTCAAGGTAGCGTGTTCGCTGGTGGTGAAAGTTATGTGGATGCTTCTCCAAGATATGTAAAACAAGCTGTAGAGAACAGTCTGAAAAGATTAAATATCGAAACTATAGACTTGTATTATGCGCATCGGATTGACCCCACAATACCAATCGAAGAAACAGTTGAAGCTATGGCAGAGTTAGTTAAAGAGGGTAAAGTGCGCTATTTGGGACTAAGCGAATGTTCTCCCGAATCACTAAAAAGAGCTTGTGATGTTCATCCTATATCTGCGGTTGAGAGTGAATATTCTTTATTAACACATGATGTCGAAAAAGAGATTCTGCCATTGACAAAAGAATTAGGTGTAACTTTAGTTCCATTTTCACCGTTAGGCAGAGGTTTAGTAACAAATACTATTAACGTAAATGCATTGGAAGAACATGATTTCCGCAAGCATTTGCCACGTTATAACGGTAAATATTGGGAAAATAACCAAAAACTGACTATTGAAATTGCAGAAATAGCAGAAAGCAAAGGAATAACCCCAGCCCAACTTGCTTTAGCTTGGATATTGTCACAAAGTGAAAATATAATTCCTATTCCGGGAACTAAACGGATTAAGTATTTAGAAGAAAATGCAAAAGCGGTAGATGTAAATCTATCAATGGAAGATGTCTCTAATATTCAACTGCTTTTAAAAAAATATCCTAATATTGGTAACAGATATAATGAATATGATTTTCAGTTTGTAAATAAATAACTTATTAAAAAAGCAAGTTCTACCATGTTGGTAGGACTTCTTTCTATAATTCCCATAATGAATAATTTATTGGAACAGAGATTCTTCCGATTATTATCGGAATACTCACAGCGTAAAGTTTCTGCATCCGAATTTACAGAAGCTATTGAAGAACTGGCTACACATTTAGCTGATTTTAGTTTAAACGAACAGGATTATTGCGTTTTACTTCGTTATTTCTCCTTTGGTTTACATCGACTTAAATCGTATCGTGTGCGGTTTGAGCAAGAAAAAAATACCCTATTTGCATTTGATTGATGAAGCAATAGAACTAATCAAAACAGAAGTACGCATAGTGAATCTGCGTATCAAATACCCCGAACAATTCGAGCAACACGCAAATAAACTATCCCTTTCTCCTCTCCATTTAGCAGACAAAACAAGCCTTATCAACATCATGGAAATAGTCAGCGGCTTATTCCTGTCAAAACGTATAATATATCAAAATGAAAAACCTGTTCACCTGACGGACTTAGGAAAAGCCTTTGAATGGCTCTTTAACATTAAATTAGGTGATTATCATCAAAAGTACATGGATGTCATCAAGCGAAAGCCAGCCAAACTAACAGAGTTCCTTAATGAACTGGCAAACCTTATCCGCAAAGAACACGAAAATAAAGGGTATAGATAATCAGGTGTTTAGCATCAATTTATACGGGGTAGCGTATGCTACCCTGTAATTTGTTTGCTTCCCTTTTCTGAACTTTGCTTCATCAATCGATTGGTAATCATTAGTGTATAATCAGAAAAATGAAGCAATATGTATGTAGATAATTACGAGTTTAAAGACTGGATGCAGAAACTTCTTGATAAATTGGAAGAAGTAGGCAAAGACGTAAAGAGTTTGCAAACCAATCCCGAAGTAATGCCGGGCGATAAACTTTTGGATAATCAGGATTTGTGCCTGTTATTCAAAGTTAGCACCCGAACATTACAGAGATTGCGAAGTAAAAAGATGCTATCCTTTATGATGATTAGCGGAAAAGCCTACTATCGGGCTTCGGATGTGCGTGAGTTCATAAAGGAACGGTTCGATGTGGGTACGCTCCGAAAGTTCGAGAAAGAACATGGAGCGAATAAGTAAGAGTGAAATTCATCCCGGAACTGTACACGTGGCAGTTCCGGGATGTTTTTCTTTTGGCAAGTCTGTATTTACTTCCCTGCTGATATTGTTCCCTCTTCCCTATAAGATGCTTCAAACTGTTTGGTAAGCGCAATAATCTGCAGGTTCGTCTTTACCAGTTCAACAGTGTATCGTTCCAGTTTGTAAAGCAAGGCAAGTGCTTTCTTTTCCGCAAAATTGGAATGGAGTTCTTTCACCGTTTGGTTATACAGTATGCCTATGCTCCTGAATTGTGAAAACAATTGGGAGAGTTGGATGTAATAATCTACCTTGCTTTTATCAATTCTAAGCACCTTAAACGATTTCCCGAAAATACAGTTCTTAATGAAATGCGCCTTTACCTTGTAGCCTGATTGGTCGTAAAAGGCTAAGAACTTAGCGTTCTCCACATCGTCTAAATTAAGAGAATAGCGGTGTGTTCGTGGGTCAAGTTTAGGCTTGCGCCCACCTTTGTTAAATGGCTTCTTTTTCTGTTCCATAATGATAATTATTTACTGATTTTACGACTTCGGAGTAAAACCAACCACCTTAAAAGGTGGCAAGGTTTTGAGGCACAAAAAGCGAAGCGCGGGTCTCAAAACACAACTTGCTGTTATCATGTGATAACAAAAATCTTCCCTATAGTCAGATTGCAAAAGCAAGCGGTTTGGCTTTATCCTCTGTCTGTTTATCAGTTGCAAAATTACAGACAGTAATTCCCTCCCGAAATATAGGCGGTTGCGCCAAATTGTGACATAAACAGACAAAGTAATCCCATTTTTAAAAGCGTTTGTTTTTACCTCTTTCTTTGCTGAAAAATGATTGAGTGGTGGCAATATATAAGACAGTAAAACAAGGTCCGAATATAGTTTTAAACCATATTTGAAAGCTATTTAAAGATAAAGGGACATAGTTATAAAACTGGCTTGCATTTTTTCAATCAGTATCGGGAATCAATCAACTTATTTATAAATCATTAAAAATTAAATGTATGGAAGAAGTAAAACAATCATTACAAGAAACAGCAAGTAAGGAACGGGAAAGTTATAAATCGGTGTTCCTTAAAAAACGGTCGGTTTGCAACCGTCAAAGCGTGTACATAAGCGGAGAGATACAAAAACGTATCGTTCAGATTGTAGGCGTGATTACAAACAAACAAGTAAGCATCGGAAATTTCATTGATAACGTACTGGAAGAACATTTAGGTGCGCACAATGATGTCCTTTCGGCTCTCTACCGGGAAGAAATACAAAAAGGAATATTCAACCAGCCAAAAGAAAAAGACGTATGAATATCGTAACTATTGAGGAACAGACTTTTAAACAAGTATGTGGGCGGTTCTCCGGTTTCGTCAGTCAGGTGGAACGGATTTGTAAAGAGAATACCCACCAGCCGGAGAAATGGTTGTCAGGTCGTGAAGTGTGCGCCCTGCTCGGTATCAGCATCCGAAGTTTGCAGAACTACCGGGACAGTGGCAAATTGGGTTACTCCCAAATCGGTAATAAACTGTACTATAAATCTGCCGATATTGAAAGACTGATTGCAGAATGTACGGAAAACAAGAAAGCGAATTATAAATCAAACAATAAATAAATATTGCCCTATGAAAAAGAAAGAAGAAAATAATACAGGAGTAAACCAGTCATTCAAATTGTCTGTTATTGTCGGAATATGGGAAAGTTTAAATCTTCATCCTACGGTGATGATATACCAAAGCAAGAGAAAGTATTTCCTTTCGATGCTCCATGTATCGGATAACGGACAGGCAAAACCAGCCGTTTACGAGATACAGAAAGAAGATAGCCGTTACTTCATCGTTGAAGCCTTTAAACGGCTTTATATAAGCTATGATGCGGTCAAAGATAGTATTTTCTTATCTTACTATGGCGAGTATCTGCGTAACTGACAAGGTGTGTGCCTGTCATCATTTAAACCAATTATAAACCAATAAAACGATATAACAATATGGAACTGATAAACGGCAACAGTGAGATAATTAAGGATTTCTTTCAGTCTATGGAAAGAATGTTAGAGGGTATCGGTAAACTGGCAAAAGAAAGCAAACCACACCTGAACGGCGAAAAGTTTCTAAGCAACCGGGCAGCATCCAAATATTTGAAAGTAAGCATCCGGACGCTGCAAGAATGGAGAGATACGGGCGTTATCCCTTATATTCAGATAAAAGGCAAAATAATCTACCGTGAAAGCGATATAGAACAGCTTTTGCAGACCTATTACAACAAGGAACAACAGGAATGACCTACCGTCCTAAAAAAATACATTTTTTCCGAAACTGACTAAGAACATTAACTCTACCAGTGTAGTAATCCGTCTGTGCAAGCCTTTGGAAGAAAATACTACCCGGAGCGTAGCGCAGGCGTGGAGATTTTCTTTCAAACCCGCGTAGGGCTTGGACTTGAACGGACGGAATACGGAGCTTACCTTTGTTAATGTTTTATTCAGCTTCGGAAAGTCTATTTACAGAATGAATACTTATAGTAAATTTATGGTTTATCATATTACGAAATAGCAAAATCTATTATTCATCATGTGTCGTTATCAATCTAATCATCTTGTCTAACAATGGCTTTGTCTTTATTTTGACATCTTTTGATTTATTGACCATATTTGAGAAGGCTATGAAAACAAGAAAAGCTTTCAATATCGCACTATCAATATTAGTTGTTATCAGTGGTTCATTATACTGTATTTGCATTAATCCTGATATAGAGAGAAATAAGAAGTATGCTAAATAAATAAGAAAATTCACATTATTCTTATTGATAACATAGAGAGCTAATTCAGTCTGAACAGCTTCATATTTATGGTTTTCCCAATTCTTCAATGGAGAGTGTTCTTTTATCATCCAATGAATAAATTTTGCCCCGTGAACACTGATAATAGAACCTACTGCAAGTGTAATGAAAAACATAGTTTCCCATGAAATATTCAGACCAAGCAAGAAGTTTAAAACTATCACAATTACTATAGGTACTCCAAATGCATATGCCCCCAGACACATGTAGCTCATTAAAACTATTATTGTTGGATGCATTAAATTGAACAATATCTTAGTAATTACTATTGGTAAAGAAATTGCAAAATTAATTGTCTTTACTATTCTATTTTTACTCTTACTGATTAGTGATTGTAAAAGCATAAATATAACGATATATCCAATAAAAAAAACAATGGCTTTCCATTCTAATTTTATTATTATCCATGAGTATAAAGAAGTTAAAGCAATACCTATGCTAACAAATGCGAGTATAATTAATGAAAGTTTTACTTTTTCGGGTATTGTAATCTGTGTCCACCATTTAATAAGACTCCTTATTTCTATAACTTTTTTATGTTCAGGATTTATACATTGTATGGGCCTTTTTATAAACTCATGATATGCATGTTCTGTTTTTGTAGGCTTATGATACTTCAATTCATATTCTAAAATTTCTCCATTAGATAATAACACTAACATATAAGTGCCAGTTATAATACCGTATGTACCTTTTGTATCTTGATGGAATTTACGCTTCACTTCATAGACGTTTTTATCATACCTTTTTAATTCATTATGCAGACGTAAGTTCACATTTTTGTTCATCATCATCTCCTCTACCACTTCATTATCTTTACATGGATAAACACACCAGTACATAAAAGTAAACATAAATAAAAACAGTAGGGGAAATAAACTATAGGTAGTATTAAAGCATAGATATTCAGCAAGTATCACAGTTCCAATACATGCACCTATAATTATAATTATTAATGGTTTCTCCATTGGTTGTTTCATATTATAGCTAAAACAAAGATTTCCTTCTTTGTTCTTCCAAGTCCTTATGCTCTTTGTTGTCGTATTCATAAAAAATAAGTGCTTATATAATAATATCACAAATACAATTATCTGCTGCTTACCAAAGATATAGTTATTATATATATTATCAAAATACTCGTTAGAGATTTATTGATAAAAAGCGAACATCTACTGTTTTCTATTAAAGTTTTTTTCTACGTTTATCATATCACGTATAATGGAACTATCCAATATCCGTGCATAATGCTGTGTCGTTCTGATATTGGAATGTCCCAAAATCTTAGATACATTTTCCATTGATACATCATTAGCGAGAAAAACAACTGTAGCCGCAGTATGACGGGCAACATGAGTGGTCAGCCGTTTGGCTATGCCGCATACATCAGCAATTTCTTTTAAATAGGCGTTCATGCGTTGATTACTGATTACAGGCAAAAGTACTCCTTTTTTTATGCACTCTACATTATCTTCATATTTCCTCAATATCCTTTGAGGAATGGATAAAACAGGAATATTACACATCTGATTGGTTTTCTGTCGTGCCTTGCGTATCCACAAAGCACCGTTATTGTCTTTTATTAGGTGTTCACGGCTTAACTGCTGCACATCCACGAAAGCAAGTGCAGTGAAGGGATAGAAAACTATCAATGCGACCAATAGAGGAATCCGGCAAAAGAACTGCAATTCGTTGTAAAGCAGCAAAATTGTGTTGGTTTGCGCAGTTGGGTAAATAGCAAAAACAGGTAGAATAACGAACCTGTTCAGCTACCAAGTCATTACCTGTTTTCATTTCATTTAGATGCAGTCAATCAAGGGATAAACTGTCAGTTAAAAGGTATTTCCATCCGGGAATCTTACTTTACCCTACAGATTTAACCTATCCGGTTTTGATTGCGCCGTTCTGCCTGATTCTCATACCGTTCAACAGGCGAGATATGAGTAAAATTGCAATCAAAAAAGTAACGCATGAAAACAGAAATGAAAGTGCTGCTCTACATCAAGCGCAGCGTACAGGACAAGGACGGCTTTTCTCCGCTCATGGGCAGAATATCCGTCAGGGGAAAGGTCAATTCCATCGCGCAATTCGCGTGCAAGTTCAAAATCGATTTGCGGTTGTGGAACGCCACCGCCCAACGCTGCACCGGCAAAAGCAAGGCGGCGACAATGGCAAACAGGGAGATTGAACGACTACTGCTGTTGTTGCAGAAGCGGTTCAACGAACTTTCCGACATCCGGGATATAGTGAAGGCAGAGGAAGTCAGAAACGTGTTCCAAGGTCTGGCTGAGACTCAGGACACCATCATGAAGCTCTATGCGGAGCATAACAGCGACTATGCCCTGCGTGTAAGGGTGAATAGGGCGGCAAGCACGTTCTACCAGTACCGGAACACCTGCCGGATACTCGGTGAGTTCCTGAAAGAGAGATACCATGTGTCGGATATGCCTGTCAAGCAGCTGGATGAGAACTTTATCGAGGCGTTTGATATGTATATGCGCACGACAAGGCGTTTCATGCCCAGGACCATGTACCTGACAGAAGACGAGCTTGACAGGTTTGCGAACACTACCTATGACACCCCCAACCGTAATTTCACGAGGGACATGTTCCTGTTCTCGTGCTGGACGGGTATCTGTTACTGCGACATGAGGAGCCTGACAGCCGCCAATCTGGTGAGAGCGGATGACGGCAGTCTGTGGATTCATACGGAAAGACAGAAAACAGGGACGCCCGAATGTATCCGGTTGATGGAGATACCGCTGAATATCATTGAAAAATACAAGGATATGGACAGCGACGGGAAACTCCTTCCTATGCTGACCAAAGAGAGCATGAACAGACACCTGAAAAAGATGTCCGTGATGTGCGGCATCAACCGTCCAATCTCATTCCATCAGGCAAGGCACACCTTCGGAAGCATCATCTGTCTGTCACAGGGGATTCCGATAGAGACCGTCAGTAAAATCATGGGGCATCGGCATATCACCACCACACAGCGGTATGCGAAAGTCACGCAGGATAAAATAGACAAGGACATGGACGGTCTGAACGATATTATCGGGGGCAAGTTTACCTTATCGGGCATTGACACTGCCCCGTCTCCAATTCTGAAGGATTATAGCCAACGTAAAGTCAATCCGAGCATGAAGCAAAGAGAGTACATAACCAAAATGATGGAGGGGTAAGCCATGCGAAGCACATTCAAACTGTTGTTCTATATCAACCGCCGGAAAATAAAGAAAAACGGCAGATGTCCGATTATGGGACGGGTCACCCTTGACGGGAAGATAAGCCAGTATTCCACAGGGTTGGAAATAGAGCCTGACTTATGGGATGCAAAAGTGGGCAAGGCATTCACGGACGGCCGTAAGACCGGAAACATCACCGGCGAAAAAAGAAATGAGTTGAACAGGCTGAACTCATTATTGGAGGCTTTGGAGGAGAAAGCGAAGGCCGCCTACAAAAGAAACGTGGACTCTTATGGCTTCGTCTCGGCAGAAATCATCAAGAATGCCGTCACCGGGAAATCCGATGTCAAAGAGACATTGCTGTCCCTGTTTGACGAACATAACGGGGAATACGCCAAACGTGTGGGCATTGACCGGACAAGGCATTCCTACGTCCGTTATCTTACCACCCGCAAGCATATATTTAACTTTTTGAAATTCAAGTATGATTTGGAGGATATTCCGTTACGCTCACTGACGATGAAGTTCATGACCGACTTCACGTTCTATTTCTCTACCGTACTGCGGTTAAAGGTGTCTGCCTACAATGACTACCTTATCCTGCTACACAAGATGACACGGCTGGCGTTGAAGAAGCACATACTCAAGCGCGACCCGTTTGCAGGGCATAAGATTGAGAAAGTGCCTGTCAACCATCGCCACCTGAACAGGGAACAGTTTGAAAAGCTGCTCAATGCGAAACTGCCCACCTACCGCCTGTGCCACACGCGCGACCTGTTTGTCTTTTCGGTGTTCACTGGCATCGGAAGGGCAGATCTGGCAAACCTGGCAGAAGACAACATCGTCACAAAGGAAGACGGTTCCAAATGGATTCACATCGCACGGCAGAAGACCAAGGCGGAGTGCCATATCAAACTTCTTGACATACCTCTCCGCATTATCGAAAAATACAAAGGGGAAGGCAAGGACGGAAGATTGTTTTACGTCCCGCAGACCTGTAACCTGTGCCGCAGCCTTAAAATCATAGCCGAACAGTGCGGTCTGGGATGTCACCTGACATTCTATCAGGCAAGGCACAGTTTTGCAACCCTTATCTGCCTGAGCAACGGGGTTCCGATAGAAACCATCAGCAAGATGATGGGACATTATTCCATACGCACCACCCAGATATATGCCGAGATAACCAACCACAAAGTGAGCAGGGATTTGGAAACCCTGTCTGAAAATACCAAAGGCAAATATGCGTTGCCCGATGACGGTATGCCGTCACGGGTGTTCAAATGCGGAAATTACAGCGGTTGGAAAAAGGAGTGTGCATCAAATGATGAAACTAAAATCAAGTGACAATGAATAGAGGAATAATAACAATCAGTGAAACGGGTGCGGTCACGATGCCGACCGTATCCGTGTGGATGACGCAACAAGAGATAGCCGACCTGTTCGGCGTGTTCGCATGCGATGTCCGTAAGGCGATTCATACCATTTACAAGCACAAGGAACTGAACGAACTTGGCACGATGAAGTATCTCAAGCAACCGGATGGCATCAGTTACGATGTCTATAACATTGAAGTGATTATAGCCGTTGCATTCAGGATATGCAGTAAAGAGAGTGTCTTGTTCAGACGGTTTATAATAAATGAAATTAGCACCATTAAGAAAGCTACACCGATTACACTGTTTGTTGCCAGCGTCAGAGGTAATAACCGATGGTATAGTTGAGGTTCATTCCGTCAGCTACTCGTTCCCGATGCACGGATGCAAAGGTAGCGTATGGCTTAATGGCAGCGGCAAGGTCGGGCGGCAAGCCGTTTCTGGCAGAATCTTCCTCAAACGAGTTTGAGCGTATTCAGCCCGAAAACCTTGCCACTGCCTGCCACACGCTTGAAAGGCATCCGGCAACGGAAACAAGCGACTGGCGGGGAATCAGAAAATATAGGG
>OGLP01000421.1_pt1 | contig 15545 bp, 9 predicted proteins | sample 1572841 | NCBI WGS metagenome assembly OGLP01 (sample SAMEA2581929, study PRJEB24529) | metagenome | biome: Human gut stool | place: China | collected 2011
GCTGCAAAATAACTTCCGTCAGCGTAGTAACCACGAAGACGGCTACGTTGATATAAATCAGTTGGATATAAATATTCCCTCTCCGAAAAGCTTCTTTAAGATCAGTTGTAATAGTACCCATTTCCTCTGTCTTTTTTTCTCCAATACATGATCAGTATAAAACCGAATATCATACCACCCAAGTGTGCAAAGTGAGCTACATTGTCACCCGGATTGTTAGCAAATCCTGCATACAGTTCAATCAATGCGTATCCGATAACGAAATACTTAGCCTTGATCGGGAATGGCAGCGGGAAGATAAATAACGGCTGGTTGGGGAACAGCATTCCGAATCCCAGCAGGATGGCATATATAGCTCCCGACGCTCCTACAGTAGTCATCATGTTGAGATATTCTCCCATCGGAATGACAGAATAGCCCGTGTTGACGCTGGTGTATGCAGAAAGCACCATTTCGTAATGTACATATTGAACGATTTCCTGTATAAATCCTGCGCCGATGCCACATACCAGGTAGTAAAACAGAAAACGTTTCGGTCCCCACACTTGTTCGAGGATACGGCCAAACATCCACAATGCGAACATGTTAAAAAATAGATGCGTAAAGCCTCCATGCATGAACATGTATGTGATGAGCTGTGCTATATTAAAATTATCGGCAAGAAAAAAGTGAAGTCCCAGATAACGGGCTAAATCCAGGCCGTAACTTTGAGCAACAATGGTCGCAAGAAAGACCAGTACATTAATGATTAATAGGTTCTTAGTAACTGTTGGTATGGCATTCATAATCTGTTATTTCATTCATTGAGTTGCAAAAATACGAATAAATTCTGTTCTATAACAGAAAAACGGCTTTCTATTCCTTTTTTTTCGCCAAAATCCAATCTTTTTTTAATGTTTTTATTTGATATTCAGAAATATTGCTCTATTTTTGTAGAGCTTTGTGAAATTCTATTGCAGATATCTTTTGTGTAACATATTAATTATTAAATTTTAAATTTATGAACAAGTCAGAACTTATCAGCGCTATGGCAGCAGAGTCCGGTTTGACAAAAGCGGATTCTAAGAAAGCATTGGATGCTTTCATGGCATCAATCACAAAGGCTCTAAAGGCTGGTGATAAAGTATCATTGGTTGGCTTCGGTACGTTTGCTGTGTCAGAAAGAGCAGCACGTCTGGGCATTAATCCTTCTACCAAACAGAGCATTACGATTCCTGCAAAGAAAGTTGCTAAGTTTAAACCTGGTATGGAGTTGACTTTGGCCATCGGATAAAGACGGCTACGAATAAAGAATAGGAAAGGAGATGCAGCAGCACCTCCTTTTTTATTATCCCTACAAACGGAGTACTTAATTCGCCAAAATATAGTATCTTTGCACCCGGAAAATACTTTTAAATCATGAATATAGAAGATAAACTGGTAACGTCCGTAATCAATGGACTGAAAGCACTGTACGGACAGGATGTGCCTGCCGCACAGGTGCAACTGCAAAAAACCAAGAAAGAATTTGAGGGACACCTCACGCTGGTTGTTTTTCCTTTCCTGCGCATGTCAAAGAAAGGACCGGAGCAGACAGCACAAGAGATTGGTGAATACCTGAAAGCTAATGAACCTTCCGTTGCTGCGTTCAATGTCATCAAAGGTTTCCTGAACCTGACCATTGCTTCTTCTGCCTGGATTGAGTTACTGAACAACATTCATGCCGATAAACAGTACGGTATTACTGCTGCCACGGATCATTCTCCGCTGGTTATGATAGAATATTCTTCACCTAATACCAACAAACCACTTCACTTAGGTCATGTGCGCAATAACCTTTTGGGTAATGCCTTGGCCAACATAGTTATGGCGAACGGTAACAAAGTGGTAAAGACGAATATCGTGAACGACCGTGGTATTCATATCTGCAAATCCATGTTGGCATGGTCCAAATATGGAAATGGTGAAACTCCTGAATCATCCGGTAAAAAGGGCGATCATTTGGTAGGTGACTATTATGTAGCTTTCGATAAACACTATAAAGCCGAAGTTAAAGATTTGATGGCCAGATTCCAGGCTGAAGGTGCGACGGAAGAAGAAGCTAAAGCAAAAGCAGAAGCTGCCTCTCCTTTGATGAACGAAGCCCGTGAAATGCTGGTAAAATGGGAAGCCGGTGATCCGGAGGTACGTGCACTTTGGGCAAAAATGAATAATTGGGTGTACGAAGGTTTTGATGAAACTTATCGTAAGATGGGTGTGGGCTTTGACAAAATATATTATGAGTCAAATACCTATCTTGAAGGTAAAGAGAAAGTTATGGAAGGTCTTGAAAAAGGTTTCTTCTATAAGAAAGAGGACGGCTCTGTATGGGCTGACCTTACTCCGGAAGGCTTGGATCACAAATTGTTGCTCCGTGCCGATGGAACTTCAGTTTATATGACCCAAGATATCGGTACAGCTAAATTACGTTTTGCAGATTATCCTATTGACAAAATGATTTATGTAGTAGGTAATGAACAGAACTACCATTTCCAGGTGCTTTCTATCTTGCTTGATAAACTCGGTTTCGAATGGGGAAAGGGGCTTGTGCATTTTTCTTATGGTATGGTCGAGTTGCCTGAGGGTAAGATGAAGAGTCGTGAAGGTACAGTAGTAGATGCCGATGACTTGATTGAGGAAATGGTGAACACTGCTAAGGAAACTTCAAATGAACTGGGAAAACTGGATGGTTTGACTCAGGAAGAGGCTGATAATATTGCCCGAATTGTAGGATTGGGTGCTTTGAAATACTTTATTCTCAAAGTGGATGCCCGCAAGAATATGACGTTCAATCCAAAAGAGTCAATTGACTTTAATGGGAATACAGGACCGTTCATTCAATATACGTATGCACGTATTCAATCTGTATTGCGTAAGGCGGCTGAAGCCGGTATCGCAGTTCCGGCTGAAATCCCTGTAGGTATCGAGTTGAGTGAGAAAGAGGAAGGGCTTATCCAAATGGTGGCTGATTTCGCTGCTGTTGTGAAGCAGGCAGGCTCAGATTACAGTCCGTCTATCATTGCCAACTATACTTATGATCTGGTGAAAGAATACAATCAGTTCTACCACGATTTCAGTATTCTGCGCGAAGAGGATGAAGCAGTGAAAGTATTCCGCCTTGCTTTGTCGGAGAATGTAGCTAAAGTAGTTCGCCTAGGCATGGGATTGCTGGGTATCGAAGTACCGGATAGAATGTAATTACAGATAATATTATAAAACATCAGCCCCGGAATGATTCTCTCATTCCGGGGCTGATGTTTTATGATGAATCGCTTTATGCTTTCTTCTTGGCATATTTTCCACGTTTCGGTTTTGCTGGAGCTGATGCAGCTTTTTCACTTTGCAGTTTGACGATTTCCAAGCAGGCATCCAGACTTAAATCTTCCGGAACGATATCTTTTGGGATCTTATAATTGCTGCCTTTATAAGCGATATAAGGGCCATATCTTCCGTTCATAATTTCCAATTCCGGTTCTTCTTCGAATTTTTTAAGATGCTTTTTGGCTTCCGCTTCTGCTTTTTCCTTGATCAGTTCCAGAGCCTCTTCCAATTCTATTTCCATAGGATCTGCTCCTTTGGGAAGTGAGGTATAGGTTCCGTTATAATAAATATACGGACCGAAACGTCCGGCATTGACGCTGACAGTTTTACCCTCATGTTCTCCAAGGGTACGTGGCAATTTGAACAGTTCCATAGCCTCTTCCAGGGTAATAGTCTCGATAGACATACCTTTCTTCAGAGGAGAAAAACGAGGTTTCTCTTCATCTTCCGCACTTCCTATCTGTACTACCGGACCGAAACGTCCAATCTTGACTGAAACAGGTTTGCCACTGACAGGATCGTCTCCCAATAAGCGTTCTCCGGTCTTATGTGCATTCTTGGCAGCGAGGGTACTTTCTACAGATGGATGGAACGTTTTATAGAACGTCTTCATGATAGTCGTCCATTTTGTATCACCTTCTGCTATCTCGTCGAATTGTTTTTCTACGCTTGCCGTGAAGTTGTAGTCCATGATGCTGGGGAAGTATTGCATCAGAAAGTCGGTTACAACTGTACCGGTATCTGTAGGTAACAGTTTGGCTTTCTCAGCCCCGGTAATCTCAGTGCGTGTATCATCTGCAATCTTATCTTCTTTCAAGGTAATCACATTGTATAAACGCTCTTCGCCGGTCTTATCTCCCTTCTCTACATACTCACGCTGCTGTACAGTAGAAATAGTAGGTGCATAAGTTGAAGGACGACCGATACCCAACTCTTCCAGTTTGCGTACCAGGCTTGCTTCAGTATAACGGGGTGGATGTTGCGTGAAACGTTCCGTAGCAGTTATATTCTGGTACTGTAGTTTCTGTCCCTTCTTCAAAGGAGGTAACAGACGGCTTTCATCTTCCTGCTCCACATCATCATCATAAGATTCTCTGTATACACGCAGGAAACCGTCGAATTTTACCACTTCTCCGGTCGCATTGAATGTATCAGATGCATTGCTGATGCTGATGGTTGCTGTTGTCTTTTCCAGTTCGGCATCTGCCATCTGGGAAGCTATAGTGCGTTTCCAGATCAGGTCATATAATTTCTTCTCCTGTGCACTACCTTCTATTTGCGCCTGTTCCATATATGTAGGACGGATAGCCTCGTGTGCTTCCTGTGCCCCTTTAGTCTTGGTGCTGAAGTGACGTGGATGCACATATTTGTCCCCCATCATGTTGGCGATGGCTTCTTTACTGCCGTTGATTGCGTATTCCGATAAGTTTACCGAGTCGGTACGCATATAAGTGATACGTCCGGATTCATACAGTCTCTGAGCCACCATCATGGTTTGAGCAACCGTGAAGCCGAGTTTACGTGCAGCTTCCTGTTGCAGGGTAGAAGTGGTGAACGGTGCGGCCGGACTTTTCTTTACCGGGCGGGTTGTAATGTCTTCAATGGTAAACATTGCTGCCTGGCAATGCTCCAATAGTTTCTGAGCTTCTGCTTTAGTCTTGAGGCGGCGTGCAAGTTCTGCTTTCATCTCTACAAGTTTGCCGTCGGTGTCGGGAACCAGGAAAATGGCAGTGACCTTATAAGATGCTTCACTTTGGAAAGCATGTATTTCACGTTCGCGCTCTACGATGAGACGTACGGCTACTGATTGTACACGTCCGGCAGAAAGTGCAGGCTTTACTTTCTTCCACAGTACGGGCGATAATTCAAAACCCACGATACGGTCGAGGATGCGGCGAGCCTGTTGCGCATTGACAAGATTGATGTCAATGTTTCGAGGCTGCTCAATAGCCTTTAATATAGCGGTTTTGGTAATTTCATGGAATACGATGCGTTTGGTATGTTCCGGATTGAGTTTCAATACCTCATACAAGTGCCACGCGATGGCTTCTCCCTCGCGGTCCTCATCGGAAGCCAACCATACGGTATCAGCATCTTTAGCTTCAGCTTTCAGTGTCTTAACCAGTGCTTTCTTATCTTCCGGAATTTCATAGTCCGGTTCAAAGTTCTTTTCAACGTCAATACTGAATTCTTTTTTCTTCAAATCGCGTATATGACCATAGCTGGAAAGAACCTTATAATCTTTTCCCAGGAACTTCTCAATTGTTTTTGCTTTTGCCGGTGACTCGACAATGACAAGGTTTTTTGGCATAAATTTCTGTTTTATAGTGACTCCTGTCACTGAATTCGCCCGCAAAAGTAGAAAAAAACAATTGTTTCCACCTTATAATATGTGGAGAATATATTCTTTTTTAGTAAAAATGACTTTTTTTGCCTCGTTGCTTGTTAAAAACGGAAACTCACACCACCCACGAAATTGATACCTTCTGTAGGATATCCCCAATAATATTGATAGTCTTTGTTCAATAAATTGTTTACACGAGCGTAAATAGAGATACCTTTGAAAACTTCGTAGCTACCACCAAGGTAAAGATTACCAACGGGATCTACCCGCTCGTTTTCTATTTTCTCACGAGTGATGTGCTGGTATCCGAGGCTGATCAGGACTGAGGAGATCGGTCGGATATCTGCGTGAATGTTTGCTTCGAAAGAAGGCATATAGGCAAGTAGCCAATCTCCGTTATCCTCTTCTACCTTTGCAACTTTCCAGTCACGGTAAACACCTGAGGCGGAAAAAGAGAGAATGTCTTTATAGCTGTAGCTGACCTCGGCACCTGCATAGATGTTATGCATGTTTCTTTGGAACAGTTGGAGGTACGATTGGTTGTCGGTATCTACGATATAGCTTGAAACTCCGGCAGAGGCAAGGTTGTTCTTTAAATCCTGGTATCCACCATAGAGGTTGAACCATAGACCTGTTACAGGACTGGTCTTGAATCCGAGTGCGGCATTCAGTTGCTCGTAAGTGGCATCCAGCTGTATTTCACTCTGTCCGTAAGGCGAAACGGTTTCCAGCCTGCGGAAGTCATTGGTTCGGCGTCCGCCTGTGGCCTGGGCATAAAGAATGTAACTGTCAGAGAAAATATATTGGGCAGTGACGTCCGGTGATATTCGGAACTTCTTACCAAATCCGAAAGCAAAATCCACATGGGCACCGAGTCGGATTTTCCAGTCATCATTCTGATACAAGTAGTAAGGATTGAGTTCTACAGATGTATAATCATCAAAAAGATTGTTCTTATAAAATACATTGTCCATTGCCAGGTCTACTCCTACAGATTGTTCTTCGGAGATAGAACCCACTGCACCTGCTTTGGTCCGTACCATTGCTTCCTGTGCATCTTTCTGAGACAGGTCATACTGGCGTTCATAGAACATCAGGTTCGTTTCGGCATGAAACTGAAAAGGCAAGTCTTCACTTGTCGACTTGACTCCGAAATGCACATCGCCCGACAGGAATTTCTGTTTGTTGTTTATACTATAGGGCATAAAGTTGAAATTGCTCAGACCGAAGTTGCCGGCTACATTTAAGTCCACTTTCCGGAAAGCATGTACATAGTCCATGCCAACGCGTGTACGGTAGTAACGTGCATCCCATTTCTCCGCAAAATCGGGTACTTTTAATTTGCCGTCCATGCCGTTCATGTGGAAGTTTAGATTTAGCTTATCGCTATTGGGAAGGATAAATAAGTAATTGGCGCGTGCGTCCAGGTTCCCATAATTCCCATATCCTAGGCGCGCGTATCCGCGTTGTGCTTTGTCTTGGCTTTCTGTTCCGGTATAAGCCTGCATGGTACTTGCGGGGATATTTCCTTCCGGTACCAACGTTGCATCATATTCCACTGCTTTTTTGCTGACAGTTGGCGGTGCCACTTGTGGCAATACATTTACCTTGGAAGCATCCATGATGTCCGGATTATATTCTTGTTCTACCACGACCGTGCGGCTCAGGGTAGTGTCTTTAGCTTGTGTTTGGGCCTGTGCCCAGTTCGGGAAGGCTATTAGTGCCAATGCTCCGAATATATATTGAGATTTCTTCATATCGCTATTCTACTTTACTACTTACTACTTTACTACTCTTCTTATTTCAGTTTTTCCAGTCTTTCATTGATCATCTGTTCAATGTCATCGTCAGCATGGTAATTCTGCTGCAGGCTCAATAAGTATTGGCGTGCATCCAGTTTCTTATCCATGGCTACATATACATCAGACAGCAAAATAAAGCTGCGTGCCAGCCAGTAAGCGTGTGGTGTACTTTGTTCGATGAAGTTAAGTATTTCTTTCTCGGCGGCAGCATACTCATGGGCTTTATACAGTTGCAGGGCAACCAAGTATTTAGCTTCGGCTCCATAGAGAGTGCGTGTATCTTTAGCCAATGCCTGAAGATCGTTCATCGCTTTTTTGTCGGCCTGTTGGTTCAAGTATGCTTTAGCGCGGAAATACAGGGCTTCGTTGCGCAGTTCCGGTGTCAGCTTAGCCTCGGCAAGCATGTCTGTAGCAGCAGCGATTGTTTCTACATCATCCTGCATCATGGCTGCACTGCGTAGCATACCGGTTGCTGCAAGCTGGCGACGTTCGGTGGTGGTCGCTTTTGCCTTCAACTGCTTGTAGTCGGTAAGTGCCTGGTCGAAATGTTTACGGTTGAATAGTATTTCAGCCCGTGCGATAAGTGCTTCCTGTGAGTAGGGAGTGTCCGGATATTCCAACAGCTTACCGGCGTGTTCCAGTACTGCTTCTTCATCTTTCTGCTCTTTGCCGATGACACACAAATAATAGTGCGCATTCAGGCTGAATGCACCGTTGGGATAACTTTGCAGATAGCGTATAAAGCTTGCCTTTGCTGGTGCAATGTCTCCTTTCATGTATACCTTTTCAGCAGCGATGTAAGTCAGTGAGTCCTGTTCGCTGGCGTCGAAACGAATTTCCCCCGGTACTTTAGCCGCCAATTCGGCAAACTCATCTACGCGGTTGGCATCCACATAAATGGATTTCAAGTCTCGCATGGCAAGACGTGCTTCCTCGCTACCCGGATATTGTGTTACAACATGCTTGTATGCTTCTATCGCACGATCATAATCATCGTTCTGATAGTACAGCAAGCCAATTTCAGCGGCAGCTTTCCGGCTGACCGGACTTTCCGGATATTTATCCAGTAACTCTTTGAAGGCTGCGATGGCCTGGCGGCTGTTGTTGGTCTGTACATACGAACGTCCTTTTTCATAAAGTGCATTTATGGCGTAAGGAGAATTCGGATATTTGCCGGACAGGCGGTTGAGTAATGCCACTTTGCCGTCATAATCCTTTTGTAGGCCGGCTACTAAAGCCAACTGATAGAATGAGTAGTCTCCTGCGGGAGTTCCCATATTCTCAGCTTTATTATAGTATTGTTTGGCTTCATCAAAACGGCGAACATGTAGGTGGCAGTCGCCTATACGGTTATAGGCGTCGGCAAGTGCGGTGGCATTTTCTCCTTTTTCCAGTTGTGTAAACTTCAGGAAGCGGTTTTGTGCAAGCGTATAATCCTTTTCGTGGAAAGCAATATAAGCCAGATTATAATATGCCAATGCATAAGTCTCCGTATTCCTGTCCGGAGTCAGGTTCAGATATTCGTTAAAGTTACGGGCAGCTTCCTGCATCCGGTTCAGTCGATAATAAGATTCACCTCTCCAATAGATGGCATCCGCTTTGGTTTGCAAGTTGTATTGCCCCAAAGCGATAGACTGGTTGAAATAACCGATAGCTTCCTGGAATTGTGTATTTGCAAAAGACTGGGTGCCGAGGTGGAACAGGATTTTCTGTTTAGCCTCCAGAATGGCAGCACCCGGATGGGTGATACGTTCGATGGATTTCAGAGCAGCTTCATAACTGCGGGTATTCATATACACCTCTACCAGATAACTGCTGACTTTATCCACATACTGGGAATTGGGGAATTCATTGAGGAACTTTTCGAAAACGGTGACAGATTCACCGAAAGCGGAATAAGAAGTTTCGTGAATACAGAGGGCGTAGTTGTATGCGGCCTGCTCCTTGATCTGCATGTTTGCATTAGAGGCGGAAGCCTGTTCAAATGCCATACGCGCTTTGTTCTTGTCTCCCATTTGCAGGTACGACAAGCCCATGTGCAGATAGGCATTTTGTGAAAGCGCATCATTCCCTGTAACTACTTCCCCGAGGGTATTGGCTGCTTTGGTATACACACCGGAGTGATAATATGAAAGTCCCAGCATGTACAGCGCATCCCGGCGGGGGGCTTCCTCTTTGTTGTTTGCCAGATACTTTTCAAATGCTCCCATTGCTTCGTGGTATTTTCCGAAGTGATAGTCCGCATCACCCAGAACACGATACATTTCTGCGGTATATTCATTGTTGGGGTAGGCAGACAAGTAATTCTGTGCGACGATTTCCGCCTTATCATAATTCTTCTTTATCAGATAAATTTCTGCTATATAATAAGGCACCAATGCTTTATACTTTTCATTATCCTGCAAGGACAGGAAGCCAGTCAGGGCGTCATCGTAGCGCTGCTGGGTATAGCGGATGTATGAAAGGTAATAAGTGCAATCCGCAACATATTTCTTGCTGGTGCTACGAAGCGTCTCGAACCAGATGGCGGCTTCTTTCACATTTCCTGTTTTCAGGTAGCAGGTGGCGAGGCGATAGGTCATGTCATCCCGTTCTTCATTTCCAAGCAAGTCGAGGCGGGAAGCATTGAACATAGCCATAGCCGCATCATAGTTTCTTTCGAAGAAGTATACGGAAGCCATGAGTGCATAAATGCGATTAGCGTATGGAGTATCGGGGTACTCATCCAGATAGGCACGCAATTTATCTATACTTTTCGTATCTTTCAGTTCATAAGCGGCGCATACCAGCATATATTCAGCCTCCATCCGTTCGCCTTCGGCAGGCAATGGTTTGCCTTCAGCGTCTACCTGGCGCACAAAGGCCTGGAGTGGCGGGATGGCGGCAGCGTAAGCTTTTTGTTGGAACAATGATTGTCCTTCCTGATAAAGTCGTTGGGGGGAAGTGATTTTCTCGCTGGTCTGTGCCGTAGCGAGCAAGGGTGCACAGCAGAGAGCCGTGCACAGTATTCGGGAGATTTTATTCTTCATAATGCAACGCGTTTTTACAAAAGTACGGGTTTTAAGTCGAATTTGTTACACTTATTTGGCTTTTTTAGGATATACAGGTGTCGGTTGAATAATTATTCGCTCATTTCTTTCAGGAATATTCCTAATCCTTTCCGGATAGACCCCAGTCCGAAATCTTCTGTGCGTATCTCTTTTAATGGGATAAAAAACAGGTCTGCGGCGTCATCCATTGCTTTGTAATGCAGCGTATCAGCTACTGTGCAACGGAAAAACAGATCCAGCGTGTGGACGGGGAAACCGGAATACACATATATGTTAGGTAAGGAAAAAAGATATTCCGCCTTATTCACTTCCATGCCTGTTTCTTCTTTCACTTCACGGCGCACTCCTTCTTCTCCGGTTTCGGCCATGTCGATGAAACCACCGGGCAAATCGAGTGTCCCTTTAGCCGGGTCTTTGGCGCGGCGGCATACCAGCAATTCATTCTGTTCGTTCATAATCAAGGCTACGGTGGCGGCGGAGGGGTTGAAGTAATATACAAATCCGCAGTCGGCACAGCGTTTTGATTTTTCGTTGTTGATTTCAAAGTGTATGGAGCCACACTTGGGGCAGTATTTGAATTGGGAAAGAGGGTGTTCCATAAGATTGGTAATTAGTTTTTTAATCTTTTTATTTCAAATAGTTCTGTTTACGGAGTTCTCTTCTGCAAATGTACTGAATGTTGTTGGTATAACAATAGTTAGTGGGGGATAAGTTCGTGTTTTTGGCCCTAACTGTCCGTTATAGATATTTCTGGATTTTAATTAGCTAAAACCGAACATTATTGTATCCGTAAGTCCGTTAATTTGCATAATTAACTTTCAAGAGTGAGCTTATCATAAAAACAAATTACGATGAAACACACACCCTTTGTATATCTATTCTTGATATTCTGCATGCTAAGTACTAGTCTGCATTCTCAGAATCTGAAAGAAAAGATTAGTGATAATTTTACGTTGCTAAGCAAGTATCCTCAAGAGAAGCTTTATCTGCACCTGGATAAGCCCTATTATGCCGCCGGTGAAAGAATTTATTGGAAAGGCTATCTGATAAATGCCATATCGCATATTCCGTACACAGGCAGTAATTTCATATATATAGAACTGGTAAGCAGTGATGACAGGATACAGAATCGATACAAGATAAAGAGGAAAAACGGGAGTTTTTATGGCAGCATTACTTTGCCTCCTGATATACCTGCCGGAGAATATTACCTACGTGCCTATACCCAATGGATGATGAATGCAGGGGATGCCTATTTTTACTATCATAAATTACGGATAGGCAATTCGCTCGATCGTAGCATTCAGTCTTCCATTCACTATGAAGAAGGAGAGGGACAATGCACTGTTACGGTGCGTTTTACGGATGAGCAGAATAAACCGCTACCCGATGTCCGGGTGGAGAACCGGATCATATCAGCCCGGAAGACGGAAAAGCACTATTTGAGACGGACTAATGCAAATGGGGAAATAGGTTTTAATATACCATTAATAGGCGATATGGGCGATAGTCGGACGATAGAGGTTACTTTTGCAGATGGCCCTTATCAATACGACCGGACTTTTCATGTACCTCTATTGGGAAACAGAAAGCAGGAATTTGCATTAAGCTTTTTCCCGGAAGGGGGTGACTTATTGGACGGATGCAATCAGCGGGTAGCTTTTAAAGCGCAACAGCCAGATGGAAACTGTTGTGATTTGCAGGGTTATTTACTCAACGATTCCGGAGATACCATTTCCACTGTCCAGACTGAACACGACGGTATGGGAGTATTCTCTTTCACTCCTTCTGCCGGAGAAAAGTATCAGGTTACAGCCTCCCGGAATGGCTCTTTTTATCGCAGGTTTTCGTTGCCGGAGGTGAAATCCGGCGGAATTCAATTGAGCGTATATCACAGGAAAGGAACGGTTCGCTATAATTTATTAAAAGCCCGGCATACACAATGGCAGGATACGCTTTACCTTGTCGGACATACGCGGGGCATTCCTAATGTTTTTATTCCGCTTACTGCAAAGAAAACTTTCGGGCAATTCAACGATTCGGAATTACAGGAAGGAATTACGGAACTATTATTGGTGGATAACAGCGGTACAGTATTAAGCAGGCGATTAATATTTGAAGCTCCGGAAGAACTCGTGAATTTTGAGATGCCATCTTTGCCCCCTCTGGCACAACGGAGAAAATTGGTTGAATTGCCTTTATGTATCACCGATAAAAAAGGAAATCCTGTAGAAACTTCTCTGTCGGTTAGCCTGACTGACCGTAATGTCATTACTCCCGACTCGCTGACCGATCACATTCGTGCATCGTTTTTATTGATGTCCGATTTGAAAGGATATATAAATAATCCCGGTTATTACTTCTCTGAAAGGGCTTTGCGAACAGGCTATCATATGGAACTTTTGCTCCTGACTCATGGATGGTCCCGATTTTCGCATACTGACATAAGCCAATTGCCGACCGTACGGATTGATTATCTGATGGAGACGAAACAGGTAATTGGTGGAAAGGTTACGAAACTTTTCGGTGGAGTGGCGAAAGACTGCCCGGTAGTATTATTTGCTCCCAAGTTAAAATTAACTTCGGTTACTAATACAGATGAAAAAGGTTGTTTTGCCTTCGAAGATATCGATTATAGTGATATGGTTACTTTTGTGGCACAAGCTAAAAGTAAAGCCGGACGAGCAACCGTTACTCTGAAGATTGATTCTATAACTTATACTCAGCCCGCTCATCCGTTTCCGGTCACTTCTGAAAATGAGAAAAAGTTCGACGGATACGATCAGATAGTCCGTGATATTCATCAGAATGAAGAAGGTATGCAAGTGGTTCGTTTACGGGAAGTAACAGTCACGGCTTCGGAGCGGCAAAGTGCGTATAGAAGTTATGCTGAATTTTCTGATTCTCAATATTCGGGTAAGCTGTTGGAGCAGTTGAAACAGTCAGTAGGAAGTGGCAGTGCTTTTGATTTATTAGGTCGATTACCGCGGACGCAAATAGTAGGCTATGATTTAAACATATTCGGTTGTAAATCTTCACCTGTTTTTCTGATTGACGAAATGCAGTGTGTGTCTGAAGAAGGGGCGATGATATTAACTAATATCGACGCCAGTGCGGTTGAAAATATAGAACTTTTAAGGCCTGAATCAGCAACTCTCCATTTTGGAAGTGAAGCGATAGGAGGTGCTGTTGTGGTTGTGCTTAAACCGGGTACAAGGCTTGGAGGCTCTTCTCCCGGATTGTCTCTATTTACTAAACAGGGCTATTACGAATCTGCTGAATTTTATCATCCTGTGTACGAAACGTCCGAACCTAAAGAGAACGATAAACCCGACATACGCACCACTGTTTATTGGAATCCAAATCTGCAAACCGATGAAAACGGCAGAGCTGTCATCCGTTTCTATACACCGGATAACTTGATTGATCCGCATTTGATAATAGAGGGAGTGACAGCAAACGGTTACTTGCTCCGAGTGGAAGAGTAATAGATAGCTCACGCCCTTTAAGTATATATTCCATGAAACCGAATATATCTAGATGCATAAGAAAAAATATCTAATGGTTGAGTGTAAACTTGCTTGTACCTTATTGATTTTGCACTTTTGCCTGGTTGAAAACTTTGTCCCTCAATTGTGGGCCCGACGGTTTCGATATGGGGGCTGGACAGCCCGCAATTGGCCACCAGACAGCCCGCAATTGAGGGACGAAGTTTTCAATTAGGCAAAAGAACATTTTGTCCGGTTCAAAAGAGCAAAATCATTAGGCTAAATATGCATTTATCTACTTTGTTGCTGTTCTTGAATCCTTGGAAAGGATTGTGTTACCCCTCGTTTTCCGGTGTGTTTGGTGCCGTACTCCTTCATTATTTGCAAGAATTATGGTAATGTTGCGGGATTTTTGAAGAAAAAAGCACTGAATGAGCTTAATTTACTCGTAGAAAGGTGCTGTTTGAAGATAATTTGTTGAGTTCTGTGTGAAATGTATATAATGTTGAAAAATAGAATGTTATATTGAAGGTGAGTAAATATATTGAAAAAATGCGGTGTAGGAAGACGCTTTGCCTACACCCGCATGCTAATCTTTCATGTCACACAAGATGTTATTAATGAGTATATTAATGTCCCGGGTGTAGGATGTAGGCAAAATCGGTCTTTTTTTGTTTTTATAAAATTAGCTTGGGCTCAAGTTATAACTGCGACAGCTCAGCCAGTTGGAATTGTAGACCGGAAAATAAAAGAGTGAAGCAGATGGAGAAGTTTTCGGCTTTATTTGTACTTTTGGCGTACGAAATATTAATGAATGATTCTTATGAAAGCAGGATACATCTGTTTATTGCTCTTAATGGGTGCGAGTGTCGCACTCACAGCATGTGGTAATACCAAAAATAAAAAGGCTGAAAGTAACGCCGTAGGTAATGATAAAGACGAGCATGGCTGCATTGCTTCCGCCGGATATACGTGGAGTGAAGTGCAAAAAGACTGCATTCGCCTTTGGGAAAAAGGTGTCCGCATGGAAAGTGTGGCAGATAAGGAAAATACGGCGTATATTGTTTTTGCTTCCGACTCATTGCAAGTAGAATTATTCTTCTCTGGTGACCAACCCAATGAAATATTGGATCGCCGTTCGCTGCCGGGCGGAGACTATGCCTGGAATGTGGAAGACGATGATACAAAGAATGTCCGCCAGGAGAATGGAAAATGGACAATCAGCCAACGAGGAAATCTGATCTATCAGCAGGCGGACGAGGCTAGGTAATTGTTTGAACTGTTATGGAGAACTTTGCTGCCATAGATTTTGAAACTGCCAATGAACAACGCACCAGTGTGTGCAGTGTTGGAGTAGTGATTGTACGGGATGGGGAGATTGTAGATAATTACTATAGTCTTATTCGTCCTGAGCCGGAGTATTACTCCTATTGGAATACCCGGGTGCATGGGCTGACATTGGCAGATACAGCGGAAGCGCCGGTATTTCCGGTGGTATGGCAGGAGATTGCACCGCTTATAG
>OGLP01000422.1_pt1 | contig 15535 bp, 8 predicted proteins | sample 1572841 | NCBI WGS metagenome assembly OGLP01 (sample SAMEA2581929, study PRJEB24529) | metagenome | biome: Human gut stool | place: China | collected 2011
CCACAGGCTGACCGGATCGTTAGGACCGTACCAGCGCCAGGTTTGTTCACATAATATCATAATGAATGGGCTTGATTTATTGATTTGTACTACGTAAGTGTTCCATATTCACTTTGTAAGTGTCAGATAGAGAAAGCGTCAAAACCACCGTCTACTACAGACAAGGCACCCGTTACGAAGCTGGAAGCATCGCTGATAAGGTAGTGGATGGTTCCGAACAGTTCTTCCGGTTCGGCAAAACGTCCGCATGGGGTGTGGGCGATGATAGTCTTTGCGCGATCAGTATAAGACCCGTCCGGGTTAGTCAACAGGGCACGGTTCTGGTTGGTCAGCAGGAAGCCCGGAACGATAGCATTTACACGAAGCTCAGGGCTGAATTTAGTGGCCAGTTCCGTAGCCATATAACGGGTGTAGTTAGCTATGGCAGCTTTGGCAGAACCATATCCTACCACACGTGTAAGAGGGCGCAGAGCTGATTCAGAGCAGAAGTTAACGATAACTCCTTTTTTATTCTTTGCCATCACGTCTACGAATGCCATTGTAGGCAATACCGTACCGAAAAGGTTCAGGTCTACTACTTTTCTGAAAGCATCTACTTCCAGGTCAAGAATGGTTTTATCCGGAGCAATAGTAGCACCTGCCATATTTCCACCTGCAGCATTCAGCAAGACATCAATGGTACCGAAACGTTCCAGGATGGCTTTTTTGTTTTCTTCTAATATTTCTTTATTCAGAACGTCTGTTACAAGGAACATAGCTTCTGTCTTTTGACTGAGTTCTGCTTCCAGTTCCTTACCAATTTCTTCTACACGGTCAAGGATTACGATTTTGGCACCTTGTTCTGCAAGATAGTTAGCAATACTTTTACCCAGGATACCGCAACCGCCGGTAACGATAATCACTTTGTCTTTAATGTCGAATAAGTTTTTCATGTCTTTTCATTTATAAGTTTATTCTAAATCTCTGTGCTACAAAAATAGTGGAAAAGTAGCTTGTTTACTATAACAAACGTCTCAAAAAGGTGAACTCCTATATCAAAAAGTATTAATTATTGCTTAAAAGCGTCTTTTCTGGCCAATGCTTCCAGGTAATAATAGTCTGCATAGTTGAGAGGAACATCGATTTCATCACCTCCCGGATGGTGTCCGGTGGAGTGTAGCAACAGGAAGCCATAGTTTGTTTCCGGTTCAGCTTGGTAGTGTTTGTTGAGGCTATCTACGATCTTGTCGGCAATGCTTTGATAACGGTTGCTATCTTCTGCTGAAACATAGGTCCGGAGTTCGTACAGGGCTGAAGCCATGATGGCAGCAGCAGAGGCATCGCGGGGGACGTTGGGAATACCAGGCGCTTTCATATCCCAGTAAGGAATAAAGTCTTCCGGCAGGTTCGGTAAGCCAAAAAAGAAGTCTGCAATATGGCGTGCCTGTTGTAGATAGGCTGGATTCTTTGTGAAACGATAGCACATGGTACATCCGTATAATCCCCATGCTTGTCCACGGCTCCAGAAAGAATCATCGGCATAGCCTTGTGCTGTCTGTTTGGCACGCACTTCTCCTGTTTCGGGGTCGTAATCTACTACATGATATGAAGAGTAATCCGGACGGAAATGATTCTTCATGGTAGTATTGGCATGGTTTACAGCAATTTTCCAGTAGATGGAATCGCCGGTTTCTTGGGTAGCCCAGAATAGCATTTCCAGGTTCATCAGGTTGTCGATGATGACGGGATACTTCCATTTATCACGGTTATGATCCCATGAACGAATGCTCTTTACTTTGTCATTGTAGCGGGTAATCAAAGTCTTGGCGCTTTGTAATACTACATCTTTATAAGAACGTTCACCTGTTAGTTGATAAGCTTTGCCAAAGCTATTGTTCATCATGAAACCCAGGTCGTGAGTACCTTTGTGCCACTTAGCCTCTTCTATCATCCAGGTATTGCTGATAGCTTCCTGACGCCAGAAATCATCGTTTGTATAAGCATATACTTGCCATAATGAACCGGTGAAGAAGCCCGAACACCAGTCGTGCGGATGTATCATTCGCAGTGAACCGTCTTTGTTGATACTCCGGGGAATTACGCGGTGTTTGCATTGATTCTCAGCTTCTTTTCTGGCCTTATTTGCACATTTCATGGCAAATTGCAGTTGGCCACAAGCAAAAGCATATGCATTGTCTACATCATCAGGTTTTACCCACAATAGATTGAAACGATCCTTCCAATCAATGGTGCGATGTGCTCTATAAAGTTTCAGATAGTCTGTACGTTCCGGATTTAACAGGAAAACACGGTACAGGTCTTTGCAGAATTCTTGTTGTTTGTAATCCCATTCGCTGATTTGCTGGTAGGGCCAGTCTTTTACATCTTTGCCAACGTATGGGGCTAAGAAGTCCATTGCCTTGTAGAAATTGCGGCCGTCCGTTGATGTGGCGTTATCAATTGAAATACCAATCTTCTGAGCCATAAGAAAAATATCGATGAAATGGGACAGATTGAACTGTGAATAGCCAAATGCAAGGGTACGGCGCAACTCATGTGGTTGCCTGCCATCCGGCTCGATCTGAGTGAAGATACGTCTTTGGGGGATAGCATTGATGACTTCCTGTGCCACTTTCACATTCCCTGCATATAGGGCGAAAGCAATAACTTGTGCATCATGTGCTGTACTGTGGTTATTAGCCTGATTAGCTTCTTCCTGTCCTTGCGGACTATTCAGTATCCATGTCAGCAGTTTGCCAAACCATGCTTTCAGTTGTTTACTGTCTTTGGGTGTGAAAGCCTTCGACTTCTCCAATAGTTGTACGGCATCCAGCATCTCAACGAACGAATAAGTATCGATGACACCATAACAGCGGCCTTTGTTGTTATGATGTCCCGGTATCATCTGGGCATATTCCAAATTCGGGTTCATGCGCGTATCTTTATTAAAGAACCATACACGAATCAGTTCAGTAGCCTTTTGGGCATACTTCTCGTCATTGCTGAAATACCACGCAAGTGCAAGAGTGGTGACGCGCTGGGCAGTTGCTCCAAGACGGTTTCGATCCAGCTTATTCAGTTCCGGGTTCGACTCACCGTCACGGCTGATGTAGGGTAGACCGTCAGGTTTGGAGGGATCGGGCCAATAATAGCGTGCCTGACTCATGTAATCGTGTTTATCTCCGCTGCCGGGCGTCTTCTCTTTCATCACGACGGATAGAGGTTGTACATCCAGCAATTTTTCAGCTTCTGCTACCAACTCTTGATATGTGGTAGAGAAGTAAGGTTGATGTAATGATTGTTTTACTTTTTGCAGATGTGCTCCATCCCAAATAGATTGTGCATGAATATGGCCTACTGCAAGTAATAAACAGGTAATGACTAAGTTAATTCTGACTCTCATGGTGTTTTTGTTTTGAAGTTAATAAAGTTTCCTGAGTTTTATACCGTTCAGAAAGCTTTTTCCATTCCGAACAGAGAAGCGTATTTCAATTTTATTCCGAAAGTTTGTAATATTGTATCTTTTCCGCAGAGCATGAAAATAATCACTTTCGCGACAAGAGGAAAAGCTTTCTTCGATAGTTTGATCATTGATTATTATGTCGAATCTGTTTTCACGGTTTTCCACATCAGAATTACGACCTAATTGGTAGACTGTTGTTGCATTCTCGCGGAATATATCTGTAAAAAGAAATTCTATTTCATAAACTCCGTTGGGAACATCGAAACGGTAGCCTTCAATTCCGTTGCGAAGAGTCTGAAATAGAGGTCCGTCATTGGTATTCTTTATTTGTATCTGGCTACTTTTACTTTCTCCGCCAATATATCCCCAGCCATTTTCAGTATAAGGCTGATCGGGCAGCCAGGTGAGATTACTTTCGTCAGAAGTATAGAAACAATAACTTCCTACATTGATGGCAAGTTCTAAGTCCCGTAGATTTGTTCCATTTAAATTTGCAGGGATAGGGGTAAAGTTTAAGCGGATTCCGTCTTCTACAAAAGAGATATCTTGGACGGCTTTTCTATTTTCTGCTTTAGCAGCGATAAAGTGTTCTTTTTGGCAGAATGGCACCTCAAATGTTACTGCAAAATTCTTGGTTTTCTGTTTGCCCAAAGACTTCCCATCAATAAAAAGCTCTACTTCAGGAAGGTTAGTATATATTTTAACCGGTAATATGACCGGCTCTTTCCCATGCTGTATACCGGAACGATGTGTCCAGTCGCGGCTGGCGATATGTAATACTGGAATGTCTTGACGCCAGGCAGCTTTATAATAATAGTATATATCTTTAGGAGTGCGGTTTGAGTATACCAATCCTTTATTGTTGATCCGTGGCATAGACTCATCACGCAATGCGGAAGAGAAATCGATGAAATTCCAGTGTGTTCCACCACAGATGTAAGATGTTTCCTCCAGTACAGGCAAGTAATGCTCCAGATACTTCTGCTGGTATTCGATACTGAAATCAAATGCATGAGGTTGTAGCGAATGTAAGCGCTTGTCAGATCCTGCACCGTATTCGCTGACAATCATGGGGTGGGAAGGATACTTTTTGTGTTGTTCTTCCAGATACTGTTCGAATCCGGTGAGGTTACCTCCATACCAGCCTTGGTAAAGATTCCAGCCGACAATATCGGTAATACTGCCTAAGCCAACTTCGTTATAGCTATTGCTACCATGGAATGCCATAGTGCTGACGCGGGTTGTATCTTCTTCTTTTAACACTACTTCCAGTCGATTGGCCAGTGCCAGTGTTCGTTCCAGTATGGGCTTTAATTCTTCTTCTTTTTTATAGAGTCGTTGAGTGACGAGTAAGATTTCGTTCATATATCCCCAGGTGATGATTGAGGGATGATTATAATGCTGGCGTATCATCTCCCGCAGATTTCGTTCACAGTTTTCCGTATAACCGGGGGTATCGGGTACAATGTCAATGATGGGTATTTCTTCCCAAGCTAACATGCCGAGTTTATCGCACATTTCCAGTAAAGCGTCATCTTGTGGATAGTGAGAGATACGGATGAAGTTGGCTCCCATTTCCTTCATCAATTTTATGTCGCGACGATGCATTTCATCCGTTAGTGCCACCCCAATAGGTTTCTGGTCCTGGTGACGGCAAATGCCACGTAGCTTATAAGGCTTTCCGTTGAGGGAGAATCCTCTTTCACCATCAAAACTAAACCAGCGGAAGCCGGTATAGTGGTTACTTTGGTCAAGAACCGTTTTAGTCTTTTTATCACGTAGGATACTTTCCACTCTGTAAAGATGAGGTGTTTCCGGAGTCCATAACTGAGGAGATAAGATTGGAGAGGTCTCAGAACGGAAAGAATACTGTTCTCCGGCCTTGATTTGTATGGACTGTTTCAGGCTCTGGGCAATGCTTCCATTAGGGTGATATATGATGTGTTCCAGTTCGAGTAATGCTTTCTGGGTAGCGTCATTCTTTATATCTCCACGGATAAGTATTGTTCCTTTTTCCTCGGATACCTTGGGGGTACTGATGAAAATTCCTTCCGAGCCATAATTCGTCAGATGGAAATGTTGTTTCGAGACAGCTGTGAGCCATACATCCCGATATATGCCGCCAAAGAATGTAAAGTCACCTGAAATAGGAGGGATATCCTGACGGGAATTATCTACACAAACAGCAAGAGAGTTGGGAGTATTCAATGAGCAAAATGGGGTAATATCGAGTGTGCAGGCGGTATATCCTCCGGTATGTTCACCTACCTTTTTCCCATTGATATAAATGGTGGCTGCTTTGCTGGCAGCATCCAGTTTTAGAAATATCTGTTTTTCTTTCCAACTTTGCGGTATTGATATTTGCCGGCGATACCAGCCTGTTCCCCGATAGTAATCCTTTTCAGTGTAAGCATCCGTATTCCAGGTATGTGGCAGATGGACGGATGTCCAGTTTGCATCATTGAAAGCACTATCTATTGCTGTAGGGCATTCTCCTTGTAAGAATTTCCAGCTGTCATTGATGGTTTTACTTTCTCGTTGTGCCTGTACAGTTGTCAGGAATAATAGAGATAGGGCGGTAGTAGCTATCCTGTGGAAAGCTGTCTGTCTGGATGTGTTTTCTTTCTTTTTCATGGTAAGATAATTAACCTTATTGCTAACTTAGTCTGGATGGGAAAAACTTGTTATTTTAATCTTACTTGATAAAGTGAGGATATTGCTGTAATATAGAGCTTATCCCCGCTTATCAATAAGGATGTCGGGCGTTCGGGCACCTCTATTGTTCCTATAGGTTTGCTTGTAGAATCGAAAATAGAGATATCTCCGTTTGCTACATATACATTGCCGGTTTGGTCTGTTACTACACTACGGTCACCTCCATCTGCAAATACATGACTATGTTGTAAGAAACCTTGGGCATCTGTTTCCGAATGAATAACTCGTTGGTGATACTCATCCAGTGTATAGATTGTTTCTCCCGGAACGGCTTCCACTATAGATGAACAACGGAACAGGTCTTCATAATATGGAATAATAGTTACTCCATCCGGAGCCACAAAGCAGTGAGTTGGTTTTCTACCACCGTAATATTCATTTTGGGTAATAGTCCGGTTGGCTAAATAACATACCTTCTGAGGCTTCTGTACTTGTGACATGTCTACTAAAGGAAGTACCTGAAAGCTATCATCTGCATTTTCAGGGCGGATTGAATAAAGCTTGGGAACATAGGTGAATCCCCATAAGCCACCCGATCCACGCCATCCGAATAATGGCTGGTTGTCATTGCGTGTATCATCGTTTTTATAACCGGGTTGGGATATGTATTTGGTGACAACAATCAGGTTGTCCTGCGTATCACAGGTCAGTGCCACTGCATTCCAAGGGAAATCGGCAATGGAAGTCACTTGCCCACTTTTAATATCCAGTTTGTAGATACGTCGTATGCGATACTCGCAGAAATAGATATTGCCCTGGCTGTCTTTGGTCAATCCGTCAATAAATTCAAAGCCGGTGACTATAATCTCAGCTTTTCCTATTACATTGTTCAATGAGTATTTTCGCTTCTCTTTACCTGTCAGTTGCAATCGTGCCAGTTCCCAACGACGTGCTTCATGCCGGCTATTTACATCATACAGACTGGCATTGGACGTAAACTTCACGCGGGCATGGGCATAATTATGCAGATTGAGAAATTCAATATCTTTGCAATTCCAGGTGCGTATGGCCGATGGATAAGACTTCAACATACGTGATACACGGTAAGAATAGAAATTAGCGAAAGTCAGGTTCCGGCAATCAATCAAATCCAATGGCTGTGTGTCGACACCTTCAGCTTCTACCTCAAACTGAAAATCATAGATTTTCCAGTTGGCAACGTTGCGAAAGATCGCTTCATTACGTAAGTGATGTTCCAGCGACATTCCATAGATGCGTCCGGGCGTCTCAGTATGGCTCACATAAAGACCTGCCGAGCTATATTCGTTAGCCGTCCATAAATCCCGGAAAGTACCTCCGCCTCCATTAGTTATCCATAAACTCCAATGCTGGTTATCCCAGGCACGGGTTATCAGGTCATGAGTTTCCGGGGTTACAGGCATAGGCTTTTCTAATGGATTGGCTGCACTTTGCCCGTTATAGAAGAAGCGGTTCTTATCATGTCCGCTGAATTTTACATCGTATAAGTACGAACCTTCACCTGCCATCCATTTACAATTTACAGCCCGATAATTATATGCATCAGCGTTGAGGAAGATACCACATACGATATTAGTACCTCCTTTCAGAGTCGTTAACTGTGCCTGAGGTGCGCCAAAGCCACTAAATGCAGGATTACCGCCTAATGTTAGCAGGATGGTGGTTCCGGGGTGTAGCCCGATTATATTTGTATTCGGCTCTAAAACTAATGGATCTTTGACCACATACCAGCCTTGCGGAATATAGATATTCGTATATTTCTTTATGGCTTCCCGGAAGATTTCCGTGTCATCACTAAAACCGTCTCCTTTGGCACCCAAATCCCGGATATTAACCCAATGATTCATTGTGGGAAGCATTGGAGTATCACCGACATCCAGTGGGATGATACTTTCGATAGGTACGATTTCAGCTTCACGTACTATCTGGGGAATATCTTCGAGGCTGTTGGCATTGAAGCCATAAGTGAAACGAGTAATCTGGTAAGCCTTTCCCTTACCGGATACCTGTTCATTTGTAGAACGTTCCAGAGAAAATACCGGAACATTTTTGCACTGTATACCCCGAAGATTGATTTGTGTAGCTGCATTGCCTGCATCCGTCAGAATGAGTCCCGTTCGTTTTACATTTTCAAAGATGCAATCTTCCATAAACAGGCGATCGGGTGCATTTTCTTTAATCTCTACAGCTACGGGTACATTCTTTACTTTCATGCGTACGATAGTCAATCCACCTTCATTAGTCAGGATCGCACTTTTACGCTGTCCTTCAAAATAACTGTTGAGCAACATAATGGGCCATCCCGGGGCTGATTTATCCGTATCAATACCATATTCTCCTCCAAAGACGGATACGTTTTCCAGATGATTACCTGCATCTACAATTCCTGCACGTCCTTTTCCTACGTGAATCGTCACATTGGAGATGGAACAATGCTGGGCAAAATGGGCGCGAATTCCTGAAGCATTCGGATTCCCATCTTCAATACGAATATCTGCATTTAGTAACGAACTATAAAAAGTTCCGGCATTAGCGTCACTCACTGGACGTTCAGAACGGTAGTTCCCGCTGATGAACCAGAAAAGATACTTTCCTTTATTTGTTTCATGCGTCACTTCCTGGAAGCCGGGTGAATTTTTACCAAGGACGAATACCGGACGTTTGGTCCCATATCCAATGAGACGTACCCCTGAAGGTATATATATCGTTTTACTAAGTTTATAAACTCCTTCGGGTACAAAAAGAATACCGCAACCCGATTCTTTATGTTTGGCGGTATTCAGTGCTTCTTGCAGAGCATCAGATACGTCCGTGCTTCCATCTGGTTTGATAGGGAAGTATTCCGGAGTAAAATATACGGCTGCAGAGTCCCCCGGTCGGTCGGTGAAGACCGACCGGGGATTTTGAGCTTGTATTCCTCCTGCGAGGATCACAATTAAAAAGAAAATATGGATTCTGATACGATTCATGTGCATGAGATTATAACGGGTAACGTTTGATGCTAATCGTCATTTTACCACTATCATCAATTTTGTTCACATATACATAAGCGGCATACTTGCCATTTGCTGTTTTCATAAATGCACCGTCATCCTTACTGAATGTCAACGCATAATCAACTGCCGCGCCGAGATCCAAACTCTGGAAGTCAACATCGTCAATGTAAACATTGGGCGCTTCACCTTTCAGCTGTGCGTCACGTACATTGGCACGTTTTTCCATAGGGGTCTTATTGGTGGCTCCGGCAGGAACAATTCCTGCAATAGCAATGTATTTCGGGTCGGTACCTGGCGATACGAATGAATGCTTATAATCGTAGCCATTCAATTTGGCCTGATAAATGTAAATAAAGTCGATTTTGCTTGCCAGACTTTGGGTGGTTACTTCTTCTTTTGTATAAGCTTTCATGTCTTCAATAGAGAAATAACAGGCTCCTTCATTACCCAATTCAATGAGTCGTTTCATGTCCATCTTAGAAACAGGGTAAGACGGGGTACTGTAAGAAGCCTTGGCGCCTGTGCTGGAAGTTGATGAGAAAGTGAAAGAGATATTCTTTCCTTTAGCTTCTGCAGGTACCACGTATGCATAGCGTACAGTAGCAGCGATCAGTGATGCTTGGCTGGTACCGAAAGCCACTGCCGGATTCATATAGTGTTCATCTACTTTATCCATCATAGTGGCAGTAGATGTGGCACCATTCGTGGAAGCGTCCTTTACTGTTTGTACTGGAACATCATCCCCTGCCTGATACGTCACTCCATTTACCACCAGTTTGTTTCTTGCAGTGAACCAGGAGTTGAGCTCAAATCCTGTACCTTCGGCTCCTGAGATAGAAGCCCTTGCTTCGGCTTGACCCAACTGTCCCATCTGGGCACCCATGGCATAAGCGAACTCTATTTTTTCACCTGCGATAGCAGGAGCAACTGTCTTTTTAATCAGATCGTTTCTCAGCGTAGAATCATCGTCATCGCTACATGAAAAACAGGAAAGTGCAATGGCAGACAGCATTACATATTTCAGTAGTTTCATAAATAGTCTCCTTTTTTAAAGTTGATACTGTTTAAAATTATTCTCCCTGTAAAGCTACAGTAATAGTATAAGTCCTCTTCACCTGGCGGTTACCCGAAATAACCGTATATTCACGTGATTGACTAAAGTCGATCCATGAACCCATAGAAGGGGTTACAATGCAATCTTTAGCTACAGAACAGTGAGGTTTAACATGCTTCAGATTGGTTCCGAATTTGGCTACAGCTGTAACTATACCTTTCGTGGCATCTGTTTCTATATCCTGAATATTGGTTTCAACCAATACATTACGATCGTCCGGACCTCTCAACTCGAAGTTGGACATATAGCATTCTTCACTGTCGGTAATCAACAAATTGTTGTCATCCAACGGGGCGTCCCCGCAAGCTTGTATCAGGAGGCATACAAACAAAAGACTTAGTATTCTATATACACTTTTCATAAATGTTCGTTCTTGTTTTAAATAAGTATTGTTTTTCAAGCTGAGTATTAATACCATGGGGTATTTTGAGTCAACTTCGGATTACGGCTTCTTTCACCTTCCGGAATCTGATAAATATAGTATTTCTGGAAGTCGCGTTCGGAAGCATTTTTGAACTCGTCACGGAGTCTGGTTCCTTTAGTGTCATACAGCGTCTGCCCATCACTATTCGGTTCACCCCATATTTCGTTGACTTTTCTCCAGCGGCGGATGTCGAACGGACGATGCCCTTCGGTAGCTAATTCTACGATGCGTTCTTGCTCGATAGCCTTAAAGAACTCTTCTTTATTAGCATACTTACTTTCTTTCAATCCCGGCAGGTTGCCTCTGTTACGGATTTGGTTGATTAATCCTACTAATTCCTGTGATGGACCATCTGTTTCATTTACGGCTTCACAATACATCAGGTAGACGTCAGCAAGACGCATCAGATAGAAATCCTGAGGACCCTGTGTACGTTCGGCAATACCTACTTGGCGTACCCATTTACGGTAGATATAACCAGTCTGACTGCTGGCATCGTTATTGATAAAGCCTTTGGATTCTTCGCCTCTAACTCCAAACATCCAAGTCAGGCTATCACCAATGGACATGCCGTCCAGAGCTACCTTAATCATTTTCTCACCATTCCATAAGATAGTACTTCTCATACGCCAGTCACGATTTTCGTAACTTTTGCGGTTCCATGCGCCGTTTTCCTGATTTTCCTGATTGTTTAAGATTAACTCAGGTAAGAAATCTCCTGTAATAGTCGATTGATAACGGTTTACCAGGCGATTAGTCGGCATAATCCAGCATTGTGCATTGGCTGTAGAACGTGTTCCGAAATCACGTAATAAGCTTTCTCCTTGGCCGTCACCCAAGTTAGGACCTCCATATTGAAGAGAAAATATGATTTCCTGGCAATACTCATTGTCATATTGGAATAACTTCCAATAGTTGGGAGTCTGATACTCTCCCGGGTCACCATTGCCGAAAAGTTTCAGATCATAGTCATAGATCACTTTCTTGAAGTCGGCGGCAGCTCGTTTATAGTATTCCTGAGCTTCGCTTGTGCTTTGCTGGAAATCTTTCAGTTCCGGCCAACCGTTTTTCTTCCAGGATGCCCAGTAAAGCTCTATTTTACCTTTGAAAGCCAAAGCAGCTACTTGAGTTGCCCGTCCGGCCTCGCCACCACTTACGCTTGCAGGCAGTTTCTCGTAAGCATATTGCAAGTCTTGCAGAATATCATCCTTGATGGTTGCAATAGGAATACGTTCCAAAGAACAAGCTTCAGCATCTCCTGAGAGTACATGGCGATAGTAAGGCACATCACCCCAGTTCTCAATCAGGCGGAAGTAAGCTAATGCGCGAAGAAAATAGTTTTCAGCATTGATGCGTTCTAGAGAAGTCCGGGTGGTGGCATTCCCCTCTATTTCAATCATCCGCTCTATGTTCTGGATAGTAAAGTTAGCGCGGTTGATAGTTTTATAGGCATTGTTCCACATAGATGAAAATCCGCTTGTCACCCAGGCGGCAGGACTCCATCCCGTGATACTTCCGATACTTTTGCCACGGGTATTTTGAAATTCACCCTGTCCGTCGTAATAATAATCGGTAGCATACAAGTCACGGATAGCATTGTAGACCCCGTAAGTGGATGACAAAGCATCATCTGTGCTTTTCCAGAAGAGGTCTGAAGATACTTCTGTAGTCGGCTGTCTGTCCAGTAAATCACTTACGCAAGATGACATTGTTCCGACCAGTCCGGCAAATAATATATACTTAATGTATTTCATATTCGTTTTCTAATTTAAGGTGGTTATCAAAATTCAACATTAATACCGATAGAATAGGTTTTAACCAAAGGATAGAGGTCATTGGCATCCGATCTATTGTATTGCTGATTCCAACTACTGATAGATTTCTCCGGGTCAACACCTTTCCACGGGGTTATTGTGAAAACATTTTCTGCAGATAGATAAATACGGGCACGTTCAAATGAAATTTTTTTCAGTAACTTGGTTGGGATTGAATAACCTATCTGCAAGTTTTTCAGACGTACATAATTCATGTTTTCCGCCCAGAAAGTGCTTTCCGTTCTGTTATAGGAGCCTCCGCTACCTGTAACCAGCCTTGGCATGGAAGCATTACGATTATCCAATGACCAGGTGTCATTCCAGTGGAAACTCTGGAAAGCATAACGGTCGGAGGGTACACTTACATTATTAAGATCGTCCAACCACATGTCTGCGCGACCATAACTACCTTGGAACAATGCCTGGATATCGAAACCTTTATATCCTCCTGTCAGAGTGATGCCAAATTGTCCGAGTGGAGTTTCACGATACTTATCTTTCCATGCTTTTTTATCTTTATCATCGATTTGTCCGTCGCCATTCAGGTCTTTAATCAGGATGTCACCGGGTGCGGTATAGTTACCTTGATAGGGAGCATTATAGATCTGGTTCCAAGATTGTACCAATCCGGGGTAGGCCTCATAAATATACAGGAAGTGATAAGGCATGTTTAATGCTGTCCAACCTCTGTCAAGATGATCACCCCATTCTTCCAGTTTGTTCACATTGTAAGAAGCATTCACGTTGATGCTGTAATCCAATTTTCCAACTTTGGAACGCCAAGTAATATTGGCTTCAATACCACGATTGCGCAAGTCGGCGATATTTACACGGGGTGCGTCATATCCGGAAAGGATAGAAGAAATGCTGGAGCCACGAATCATACCGGTGGTGAAACGATCGTACCAATCAAGTTCAGCCGTCAGTTGGTTGTTGAATAAACCAAGGTCCAGACCCACATTGATGACACGTGTTGATTCCCAGGAAAGATCCTGGTTGATCATTTTACTGGCACTGAATCCTTGTACTAGCTTACCATTCATGATGTAATTAGTCGTTTTCATCGTTTCCTTTTGTTCATAACGGCCTACACCGGAGTTATTACCCAATGTACCGTAAGAAGCACGGAACTTGGCATTGCTGATAACTTTCTTCAGTGGTGCGAAGAATGTTTCTTCAGAAATACGCCAGCCGATTGCTCCTGAGGGGAAGAAACCCCACTGATGCCCTTTGGCAAAACGGGAAGAACCATCCGAACGGAAATTGAATTCAAACAAATATTTGTCGAACATTGCGTAATTAACGCGACCGATAAAAGAACGTAAGCCTTCTGATTCGGATCTACCCCAGTTGGTTTGTTGTGCAGCTGAGGCTGCATTCAGTTCTTCGAGGCTTGAATGGAGTCTGTCTTTTCTCCAGGCGCCGAGTTGACGATCAGACCAGAATTCTTCAGCAGCATTGAACATTGCAGTGATGTGATGTCCCGGAGCGATTTCACGGTCATAGCTGATTCTACCTTGGAATAATGTTTTATACCCTTCATAATTAGAGTCGGTAATACCATCTCCTCCGTTGTCCGGCATTTCACGGGCTACCGTATTACTCTGGAAATTCCATTGTTTTAAAGGATTCTGAACAGCTTTTGAGAATTGATTGTAATATCTCAATGCATAGCTTACATTCAGTTTCAGGCCTTTCAGAGGTTCCCATTCCGCATAAGCATTTCCATTGAATTCCTTGCGGGAGGTAGTTGTACGGTATGCTTCATATTCGGCAGCTACGTTACCGGCAGCAGAGTTTTCACCATAAGCCATGGCACCACCATATTCGCCCGTTTCAGGATGCTTGTTCAATATACCAGATACTGCATATTTCAAACCGGCATTTTCCAAACCACTTCCACGGGGAGCAGTTGTTTCGGACCATTGGCCGTCTGACTTCATACCGATTTTAAAGTTGTCCCGAATTTTATAATCCAGGTTGAAACGCATATTGTAGCGGCTGTAGTCATTATGAATCTGCAATCCTTTCTGATCCATAATACCGATTGATGCGTAGAAATTCATTTTGTCCGAACCACCTGAAGCCGAAATAGTCTGGTTGAGTGTACCACCTGTGCGGAACATCTCATCAAATTGGTCGGTGTTGGGAAACAGAATAGGGTCCACCATACTCATGGCCATCCATTGCTCCACTGTTCCTTGGCGGAAGTTGGTTGAACTGTTTCCTGTGCCGGCAGCCCGCATGTGCATAGTTAGTGCGCGAGAGTAGTCATTCATGTAGTCGTAGAACTCTACCGGGCTTGCCCAGGCATAAGAACCATTATAAGTAATCTTTGCCTTACTCTGTCCCAGACCGTTTTTGGTGGTAATCAGAATAACACCATTAGCAGCACGTGAACCGTAAAGTGAGGCAGCCGCTGCATCTTTAATTACCGTCATTGATTCGATATCATTACTGTTGATGGTGGACAATAAGCTATTACCTGACTGAGAATAAGTGAATTGACTTGCGTCACCAGTCATTACAGGTACTCCATCAATGACGTATAACGGATCATTGCCGGCATTAATTGACCCCATTCCACGAATACGTACAGATTCAACAGCACCCGGTTGTCCGGAAGTAGACGTAATCTGTACACCGGCAACAGAACCGGCTAATTTATCTTGTACACTTAAAGAAGGAACATCCTGAAGTTTCTCCGTCGTAATACTTGATGCCGCTCCCGTAAAAGATGATTTTTTAAATGTACCATATCCTGTTACAACGACTTCGTCCAACACTTCTGTATCAGGTTTTAGCGTAATCTTCATAACAGGCTTAATTGCCACCTCAACAGTCTGCATACCGATATACGAAATCTGCAAAGTCTTTGCAGAACTATAATTGTACTATAAACTGTTTATTATCAGCATTTTATAAAAGACACAGAGAACTTGTGCTTATACGACAATATCAATGGATATATGTTTGAATATCAAACCCATATGATAACAGTACTAACAATAAAAGCTGAATGATTCCTATATCGATCTCCCACTATTGTAC
>OGLP01000424.1_pt1 | contig 15499 bp, 10 predicted proteins | sample 1572841 | NCBI WGS metagenome assembly OGLP01 (sample SAMEA2581929, study PRJEB24529) | metagenome | biome: Human gut stool | place: China | collected 2011
TGACGGGTATGGCAATCGTTTGCCGTAATATATCAGAGGATGAGATGCAGAGGCGATCGAAGTCTATGGCGAGATGCACCGTTATATCCCGATTCTGGCCAAACAGGCCGGATTCACGCGGATCGGCGAGAAGGTCGTCGAGCATCGCGCCCGCAAGTACGGTCATTCGAAATTCGGTATGGAGCGGATGGTGAAAGGGTATCTGGACCTCATTACGGTTTCGTTTCTCTCGCGTTTCGGCCGTTCGCCGATGTACTTTTTCGGCAGCCTGGGAACGTTGATGTTCCTTTTCGGCGGCTGTACGACGGCGTGGGTCATCGGTGCCAAGTTGTATAAACAGTGCCACGATCTGCCTGTGCGGGCCGTAACGGACCAGCCGCTTTTCTATCTTTCACTGCTGGCTGTCGTGCTCGGCGTGCAGTTATTCCTGGCGGGATTCCTGGGCGAGTTGATCGACCGGAATGCCGCAGACCGTAATAAATACCTGATCGAAAAAACATTGGATAATCAATAAACCTTGCAGAGCCTGCGATTTTCGGCAGGATTCGAAGAGGTTCGCATAAACAAAATAGAAGTTATATGATTCAACGTATTCAGACTCTGTATCTGTTGCTGGTCGTCGTACTGACGGGATTGGCCTTGTGGCTGCCGCTGGTCGATTTCACCGTTGGGGCGGACACTTGTACGCTGACCGCTTTCGGCCTGAAGGATGCCGCCGGCATCACGTTGCTGCCGACGGTGTATCTGGGGGTTGTTCTGGTTGCCGCCTGTCTGGTGCCGTTGGTGACGATTTTTCTTTTCAAGCGCCGTCTGGTGCAGATCCGGTTATGTGCCGTCGAGTTGGTGCTCCTCATCGGTGCCGGGGCGATGATGGGAATCTATTTCTACCTTTGCAACCGTTACTTCGCGGACAGTGAATTTTACTCCCATACCCTTAAAATTTCGCTCGTTTTCCCGTTGGTCTGCCTGGTTTTCGACTTGCTGGCTTTGCGGGCGATCTTCCGGGACGAAAAGCTGGTGCGGTCGCTCGACCGGATTCGCTGACCGGACGTATTTCTCGGAAAAAAGGCGTGCGGTCAAAACTGCACGCCTTTTGTGTTTATTTTGCCGGGAAAGAATACGGTTTGGTGGGGTTTTTGATACGAAATAAAAATCCGGTGTGTCGTTATATTTGATTTAACGGGATTGTAATACGAAAATAGTGTTCGAATTATTGTCGAAACAGGAAAAAATAGTATTTTTACAAAAAGTTTAAGAATAAGTGGCCTGAGTAAATATGCAAGACGATGAAGTTATTTTTAACCTATTTTTATATCACTCTAAAATTTAATTGTTTATGAAAAAGAGTAGCATTTGGAAATTGCTCTTCAGTGCATTGACCGTGTTCGCCGTGGCGGTGTTCGCGGGATGTACCGACGACAATGACGACATGGGCGCTCCCTATCTGAACGTCACGCCGGAGAACCTGACGTTCGATGCGGAGGGACAGCCCGCAGATGAGTACAACGGTACTTTTATCGTTGAAACGAACCGTCCCTGGCGTGCTATCGTCGAGGACGAACAGACTTGGGTGCGCCTTTCGGCTACCGAAGGCGAGGGCGATGCTGCCGTGACCGTTACGGTGCCCGCTTCGAACATCGGTCAGTCTGCTAAAGTGACTTTCGAGGTTTACAACTCCTACGGCGCATTGATTCAGAAGGATGTCAATGTGCTTCAGGGCGAGGTGAAGCCTGCGACCGTTATTTACGGCAACAATTTCGATAAAACGCTTGCCGCGAAGGACGCGAACAATCGCTGGCCGTTCCTCGACCAGTCGGATGCTTGGCAGAATGCTACGGGCACGGGTATCGAGTCCGTAACTTATGCTTACAAGAATATGTCGGTACGCTCGTCGCAGAAAAACAGCGGCGGCTATGACGGAGCTTCGGGCCAGAACAAGATCTTCTTCGGTACGGCTCCCGCTAATTTCGACATAGATAACATTACGCTGCCTTCGGGCGAAACCAATTATCGGATTACTTTCGGTGCGAATTATTCGAAAAATAATGATGGTACTTACGATAATACTTTCAAACCCGAGTATTTCCACGTTTGGGTCGGAAACGGTACGACCTGGAAAGAGTTGAAATATGAGAAGATCGGCGGCAGCGACGAAACCGATCCTTATTGGATTCTGTTCAAGTCAGATTTTACGCTGAAAACGGCGCTGAAGGAGCTTTCGATCCGCTTTACTACCACGACGGGTGGTGAGGCTGCTAATTCCGCATTCTCGATCGACGATCTTTCGTTTACCAATGGCAACGGCGGTCAGGAGGTCGATCTCGAAGGCGGTGTGGTTCCGCCCGATCCGGGTGAGGCTACGGCCATTACCATTCCCGAGCTGATCGCACAGATGACTACTACGGAAGCTCCGGTGGATGCCAATGCAGATCGCTATCTGGACGCTGTGGTGATGAACGACGTGGCCGGTGCCAATTATACCTTCAACAACCTGATCCTCGCTACCGAGAATGCGACGGAGGCCGGTAACGGCATCACGCTCTACGGCAGTCAGGTAGAACCTTCGACGCTCGGTCTGAACAAGGGTGACAAGGTGCGCGTAACCCTTTATAAAGGACTTGCCAAGGTGGTAAATTACAGTGGTATGTACGAAGTGACGGGCGCTAAGGAAGCGACTTGGTGCAAGGTCGAGAAGACCGGTACGGTGACTTCGATTCCCACGGCGACGATCGCTGCTGCGGATCTGGCGAAATATCAGGGTATGGCCGTGACGATCGCCAATGCGTCGGTTGCCCAGGCAGGTGTTTGGGCGAGCGCCAGCGCACTCTCTTCGCATACTTTCACTGCCGATGGAGCCAATTTCACCGTATTCTGCAAGCAGAGCGATGAAAAGAACCCGAGCGTGTTCCTCGATGTTCCTTACAAGGCCGCTACGGGTAATATCTCCGGTCTGGCTGCCGTATATAAGAATAATTCCCAGCTCGTTCCGCGCAATCTGGACGACGTGGCCGCTTTCAGCGACAGCTCGACCCCGATGATTACGGGGGTAACTCCGGCCAGCGTTTCGATTCCGGCAATCGGCGGCAATGAAACGATTATTGTTTCGGTTGCCAATAAGGGTGAAAATGTGCTTAGCGTTAGCGGTCTGAGCGGGTTGCTTGAAGCTACTGTCGATAATGCCAACAATATGGTGACAGTAACGGCGCAGCCCAATACCGGCGCTGTTCAGAATCAGACGCTGACGATCGCTATTGCCGGTGGCAACAGCGTGACGGTGCCTGTCACACTCCTCGGTGTCGGAGGTGGAGGAACCGGTGAGGTCGTTGCGTTCTCGATCACGGATATTAAGGCAGATAATGCAGATCTTCCCACCAATGGTTACGGTTCGCAGGTTGTCGCTACGCCCAGTACCTGGGTTAGTTGGACCGTCGGCGGCATCGAGTTCACGGGTGTGAAAATCTGTGAATCGCCCGCTTCCAACGGCTCGATCATTCAGATGCAGGGTAATGACTCCGATGCGGCTAAACAGGCGAAGCTGCAAAACGTGACGCTGATCGACGGGATGTCGAAGATCAAGATCGTTTTCCGGTCGTATCCGAATAAGAGTGGCAGCTACTACAACCCGGGATATACGATGACCGTTGCCGGGGCTGCTCAAACTCCTGTGGAAACATACACGGATAAGAGCGGTTACAGAGAGTATGTACATGAGTACGATCTGGCCGGTTTGGGTGCTGATTCCTTTGTGCTCGACAATAATAAGGTCGGAGCCTTGTATATCGAATCGTTCGAGATTACCAAATAGTTTTTAATATGCCGGATACCGACTCTTGGAGGGATCATCCCCTCCAAGAGTTTGGTTTCTCGGATAGTTTTTATAGTTTACCGATGATGTCGATGTTCAGATATTGTGAGAAGGGATGGAAATGGCTGTTCCTGACGATGATTGCGCTCTCTGTCGTAGCTTGCGGCGACGATACGGACGATTTTTCGGGTTCTGCCGTATGGCGGACCTCTTCGACGGTCGGAGCTGCGGAGGGTTCGGCCGCCATACAGATTGAGGGACCTGTCGGCGCCGGATGGCGTGCCGAAATCAAGGACGGAGGTGCTTGGTGCTCGTTCAGGCTCAACGATCCGACGGTCCTCGTGAAGGAGGGCACCGTACAGAGTTCGAACATCAGCAATATCCTGGACGTTTATTATACGCGGAATACCGGGAGCGGGGAACGTTCGGCGACCATCGAATTCGAATTTTTCGGCGGTGAGCCGCAGGTGCTCGTGCTGACGCAGTTTTCGGCCTCTTCGACCAACGATCCCTACGATGAAGGTCATGCGAAGGCCTGGGCCGAATTGCCGGAAAAGCGAGTCGATGAGAATTTCGTTTACGTCAGCCACTTCGCTTCGCTCAATAACCGCACCGTGCGCAACTATTCGTTCTGCTACGACAAAACGCTCCATGTGGCGCATTGGGTGGCTTATCCGCTGCATTCGGTATATAGGGGGTCGATAGACCGTACCGACGATTTTCAGTACGATCCGAAGGTCGATTATTCCTGGCAGCCCAACCTCGCGGCCGGTTCCTATCGGGGCAGTTACGACCGGGGACATCAGCTCCCTTCGGCGGACCGTACGGCTACGCGGGAGTTGAATCTCCAGACGTTTTATGCGACCAATATGACGCCGCAGCTCAACCGGCTCAACCAGGATATGTGGGCCAATCTCGAAGCCAAGGTGCGTGCGCAGATATGTAACGACACGCTTTATGTGGTGACCGGTTGCTATTATGCCAATACCAATACGACGACGACCGACCGTGACGGGAAAGTTTGTCCGGTCCCGACGAATTATTTCAAGGTATTGCTTCGCACGCGCACCGGTACGACCGGCAAACGCATCGCGGATTGTTCGGCCGATGAATTGAAGGCGATCGGATTTTGGGTGGATCAGAAAAGTTACGGCGACATTCAGCCGCCTGCGTCCATTTGCATGAGCGTGGCGGAGATTGAAAAGAAAACCGGTTTTACGTTCTTTCCCAATATTCCCGAGTCGGCTGCGGAATCCGTAAAGGCACAAACCTCTCCGAGCCAATGGGGAATCCAAAACTAATTTGACTTATGAAAAAACGACTGATTTTTACAGGACTACTGGCCTTACTGTTCGCAGCCTGCTGTTTCGCGCAGAAACCGTACAAGGTGGTCTTTTACAACTTGGAGAACTTTTTCGATACGATCAACGATCCCGAGGTCAATGACGACGAATTCACGCCGGAAGGACCTAAAAAATGGAATTCTGTCAAGTATGCGAAGAAGTTGGGCAATACCGAAAAGGTGCTTTTCGACATTGCCGGTATCGATAAGGATTATCCGATCGTGATCGGCGTATCGGAGGTGGAGAACCGCTCGGTGCTCGAAGATATCATCGCTACGCCGAAGATGGCTCCGGGCAATTACCGGATTTCGCACTACGACTCTCCCGAAGCTCGCGGTGTGGACGTCGCTTTTATGTACCGTCCCGATGTCTTCAAGCTGGAGGGCAGCGCACCGATCCGCACGCAGATTCCTTCGCTTCCGAATTTCAAAACCCGCGATATTTCGACCATGTGGGGTACGATCGACGGCGAACCGTTCTTCTTCATGGTGGCTCACTGGCCTTCGCGTCTGGGCGGCAAGGACGCTTCGGAGTTCAAGCGTATCGCCGTCGGCGAGCAGATGCGTCGAATCGCCGACTCTGTCCTGAAGGTCAATCCTGCGACCAAGATCGTGGCGATGGGCGACTTCAACGACGATCCGACCGATCCGAGCATGTTGGAGGGGCTGAATGCCAAACCCAAGGTCAAGGATCTTCAGCCGGGCGATTTCTTCAGTCCGTTCCACGCCGTGCTGCGTGCCGGTATGGGTACGCTGGCTTACGGCGACGCCTGGAATCTCTTCGACAATATCGTAGTGTCGGAAAACCTGGTCAATGCGAAGCCCGGCGAGTTGCGTCTGGTGCGGGCTCCGGGATCGAAGTACTACGGGAATGTCTTCAAGCGTAACTATATGATCCAGCGAGAGGGGCAGTTCAAAGGCTATCCTTTGCGCACGTACGTCGGAAACAATTTCCAGGGCGGTTACAGCGATCACTTCCCCGTTTATATCTACATCGGTAAATAAATACCTTAACTTGAAAGGATATGAAAATAAAAAGTTTACTAATTTTTGTATTTACCCTGATGTCGTTGACTGCGTTCGCTCAGAGCGGCGGTATCAAGGGTAAGGTCGTTTCCCGCGAGGGACGTGTCGCGGTGGACGGGGTGAAGGTTTCGGTCACTCCCGGTGAAATGACTGCCACGACCGACGGCCGCGGTGGGTTCGTGATCGAGAATGTCGAGCCCGGCGAATATACGTTGCAGTTCGAGGCTCCCGAATTCGAGCCTTTGACGCTCGTGGTGCGCGTGGACAAGATGGTGCGCGACATCAATACGGTGATTCTGGTCCCTGAAGTGCTTTCGACCGTAATGGACGATTCGATCTTCGCAGAGTTCGACACCGAGAGCGGCAACGATGCGCAGTCGCTGCCTTCGTCCCTTTCGGCCTCGAAGGACGTTTTCAACAACATCGCTTCCTACCGGTTCAGCGAGATGCGTTTCAACGTGCGCGGTTACGATTCGCAGTATTCGGACGTTTACTTGAACGGTATTCGCTTCAACGACGCTATGACGGGCTATACGCCCTGGTCGTTGTGGAGCGGTCTGAACGACGCTACGCGCAACCAGGAGATCACCAACGGTTCGGTCATGTCGGATTACGGCGTGGGTAGCATCGGCGGTACGACCAACATCAACGCCCGTGCTTCGCAGGTGCGCCAGGGACTTCGCGTGAGTCTGGTGAACGCCAATTCGATGTATCGCTTCCGTGCCATGGTGACCTATGGTTCGGGTCTGCTGGACAACGGCTGGTCCTATGCGTTGTCGGTATCTACCCGTCAGGGCGGCAACTCCTACGTGGACGGCGTCTATTACAACTCCTACGGATATTTCGCTTCGGCCGAGAAGATTTTCAATTCGCGTCACCGGTTGGGCTTCACGATTATGGGTGCTCCCACCGAGCGCGGTGCGCAGCAGGCTTCCACGCAGGAGGCTTACGATCTGGTCGGCAACAACTATTACAACCCCAACTGGGGCTACCAGGACGGCAAGATGCGTAATGCGCGCGTGCGTAACAGCCACGAGCCGATCGCTATGATCAACTATACGTTCGATCCCAATGAGCATACCCAGTTCAACCTGGCCACTTCGTTCCGTTTCGGTAAGAACGGTTATTCGGCGCTGACGTGGTACGACGGTGCAGACCCCCGTCCCGATTATTACCGCTATATGCCGAGCTACAAGTTGCTGAACGCTACCGACCTGAAGGCCGCTTCGATGGCTGCAGCCAGTCTGGCGGATCAGTGGATGCGCAACGTGGGTAATATCCGCCACTTCGACTGGGATGAAATGTACCAGACCAACATGAATTTCCGCAATGCCGAGGATGAAGCGATATACGGTCCCGGCGCCCGTTCGAACTATATCATCGAGGAGCGCCATACCGACCAGTTGGACTGGAACCTCGCCGCGCAGATCAGCCGAATCTATAAGGATAACTCCCGTCTGACGGCCGGAGCCAACGTCCGCATCAACCGCACGTGGTACTACGACGAGGTGAAGGACCTGCTCGGCGGCGACTACTACGTGGACGTCGATAAATTCGCACAGCGCGACTTCGGCGATCCGATCATGGCGCAGAACGATATGGATTATTATAACCAGTACGGTCATGCAAGAGCCGTCAGAGAGGGCGACAAGTTCAGCTACAACTACAAGGCGCATCTGCGTTCCGGCGGTGTATGGGCTACTTATGCCACCCGTTTCGGCGGTTTCGGCATGAAGTTGGGCGCCGAGCTCGGCGGACTTTCGATGTGGCGCGAAGGTCTTTGGCGCAAGGGTCTCTTCCCGGATAATTCGAAGGGCAAATCGGAGAAACTCGAATATTTCGTATATAAGGCCAAAGGTAATTTCGACTATGTCATCAATGCCAACCATACTTTCGAACTCAACGCCGTGGCGATGCAGAATGCTCCTGCGTTCCAGTCGGCCTTCGTTTCGCCCCGTACGCGTAATTCGGTAACTCCGGGGCTTACGACGGAGAAGGTTTACGGCATCGACGCTTCGTACAACCTGCGTTACGGCGATTATAAACTCCGTGTTTCCGGTTATTATACGAAGGTGAACGACCGTTCGAAGGTGATCTCCTTCTACGATGACGTGCTGAAGACCTATACCAATTTCGCCTTGAGCGGTATCGACGAGCAGTATTTCGGTCTGGAAGTCGCCGCTTCGATTCCGATCTACAACGGTTTGTCTTTGAACGGTGCGATCAGTTGGGGTCAGTACACTTACACGTCGAATCCCAATTACGTGCAGATTGCCGACAACAGCGCCGAGCCGCTGAACTCCGGTACGGTCTATTGGAAGGATATGCGCGTGGAGAGCACTCCGCAGACGGCAATGAATATCGGTTTGTCGTACCGCGGTCCTCATAACATCTACGCATCGATCGATCTGAACTATTACAACAATATGTATCTGTCGATGAACCCGCTTTACCGTACGGACGAGGTGTTGTTGCCTACGATGACGGACGAACAGATCCGGGAGCTGCGCAGTCAGGAGAAGTTCGATTCGGCCTACACCTTGAGTGCGAGCATCGGTAAGAATTTCTACATTCAGCGTCGTTATACGCTCGGCTTCAGTTTGCAGGTGAATAACATCCTGAACAACCAAAATATCAAGACCGGCGGTTATGAGCAGATGCGTGTGCAGGGCATTAAGACCGGCAAGGAGATCACTTCCTACCAGAAGTTCGCTCCCAAGTATTTCTACCTGTTCGGCACGACTTACTACCTGAATGTCTATTTCCGTTTCTAACGGCTTAACGAATTAATATTGTGAAGAATATGAATAGAATAGCAACCATATTTCTGGCGGTGACAGCAAGTTTGTTCTTCGTCGGCTGTTATAACGATTTCGATACGCCGGCTCCTGCGAAGGTATGGACGGATGCGGACTTCAGCGACAGTAAAATCATTTCGATCAAGGAGCTGAAGGATATTTTCGAGGAGGCTTATCCCGGGACCAGCGGTATCGGCCAGTCGCTGACCATTACCGACGACCTGGTGATTCGGGGCAAAGTCATTTCCAGCGACCAGGCCGGTAACGTCTATAAGTCGATGTACCTGTACGATGAAAGCTGCCAGTCGGCCATTGAAATCAAAGTGACTTCGGGATATTACATTACCTATGCTCCCGGTCGCCTGGTTTATATCCGTTTGCAGGGTCTGGTGCTGGGAAATTACCGCACGATGCTCAGCGTGGGTGTCGCATCGACCAATTCCGATTATGCGAACGGTAACATGGAGGATCGCAATACCTTGGAAGAGCATGTCAAGCTCGGCGAATTGATCGGCTTGACGGCGGCCGATACTTTGGTGGTTACTCCCGCTTCCTATTCGACGCTGACGGATGAGTCGCTGGGGCGTTTGATCCGTTTCGAAGGGTTGGAAAGCAAGTTCGGCAAGGCCGGCTGGGGGTATAAAAATACATTCCCCAACTACTTCGCCAACAGTACCTCCTACGATGTGAATTCTCCGGGTTGGACCGATATCAACGATTGGGCTACCTGGGCGACGAAGCGGGTCGATGAGCTTACGCACGAGAGTACGTTCTATTATGGCTCTGCCTGGTTCACCTATGGCGACATCAACACCCTCGCAGGCAATTATGTCGTACGTTCGAGCGGTTATTGCCGTTTCCGTGACGAGAAAATACCTGCGGACGGTTCCGTGGTGAACATTACCGCGATCTATACCAAGTTTTCGCAGGGCAGCGATGCGACGGCGGCCTATCAGTTGTTGCTGAACAAGGCGTCCGACGTGGTCGTGACTTCGAAATAGCCGCAGTTTGCAGTTGAAATCGCCGGGCCTCATCTTTTTGATTAGGCCCGTTTTTTATTCTTTATGCGGTTGCGATTCCGCTCGTATTGTCCGCGAAGGAGCTGCCTCCGGTCTTATGAGGCGTAAATTTCAGGGAAGAGCAGTGCGCGGAAGTCGGAGCGCATGATCTTGTCCCGTTACTGTTTTTCCTGCCTGCCGGGGAGCCGGTTGCCGTATGTCCGAAAAAAGCAAGACATTGTTCGGATCGTTCTTTTGCTGCAAGTTGGCAGGCTGTCGCACCGGGGGACCTGCTGTCCGCATAATGCGATTCCGACTGCCGGGAAGGGGCAACGTGATCGGCAGAGAGCTGTCCGCAAACGGAAGAGCGTCGCCGAAACGGAGAATTCGATGCGAAGTGCGGAATCGGAAAGCATGGCGGGGTATGACATAACGTCGTTCGTGGAGTTTGGTTCCGCGTCTGTTTTCCGGAAACGGATACGATTCCTGTGCGTGGACGATCTTCCTGCATTGCAGATAGGAGCGGAAAAGGAAACATCCGTGAACAGGAGTCCGAAACCAAAGAAAACCCCCGAACCGGTGAGAGTTCGGGGGTAGTAGTGAATAAAACCTGTTATTGATGATTATTCATCTGTTTCGGGTTGAGCTTCGGGACGCATGGTGACCTGTATTACGTTGCCGCTGTCGAGGAGCTTCTTCGCCAGGTCGCGGATCTCGTCGTAAGTGATGCTGTTCAGGGTCTTTTCGTAGTCGGCGAGCAGATTCTGCTTGTGACGGTTGTAGTCGTCGATCAACCCGAACCAGGTGCCGTTATTTTCGAGCGTATTCTTGAATTGCTTGACCAAGTATTCGCGGGAGTCGTTGATGTCTTTGGCTTCCGGTCCTTCAGTCGCGATTTTCTCGATTTCATCGAAAACGATCGGCACGAGTTCGTCGGCCATCTCCTCGTTGGTGTCGAACTGTATTTGCAGGAGGGCCTGTTTTTCGGGACGATACGAGAGAGTATAGCTTACCTGTACTCCGTACGTGCCGCCTTTCTCCTCGCGGATGGATTTCAGGTAACGGTTGTTTAGAGCCATGTTGAGCAGCAACATGGTTTGCTTGTTGCGCAGCGTGTAGTCCGCATCGCTCGAGAAGAGCAGGAACTCCGAAACTTTCGGCTGCAGCATCGGGGTGCGGAAGTCGTTCACGACCTTGCCTTTGGCTGTGCGGAGTTTGTCGTCCGTGAACTTAAGCACGTGTTTCGAGGTGGGAATCGAACCGATATATTTCTCGACCAACGGCTTCAACGTTTCCAAATCCACGTTGCCTACGAAGGTGAACGTAAAGCTGTTCGCACCCGGGTAGAGCGTTTTGAAGGTTTTCGGCAGATTTTCGAACGAGATGCTTTCCAGGGCCTCGATCGTCAGCGGCTGCTGACGCGGATTGTCGCTGTAAAGCGTTTTGATCGTTTCTATCTGCATGATGTAGTCGGGATTCGAGGTCAGGTTCTGGACGTATGCCTTGTAGCTGTCCATCGTCGTGTTGAAATCCTCCTCCGAGAAGCGGGGACTTGTGAAGTTCTGGTAGAGCAGTTGGAGCATCGTTTCGATGTCTTTGGGCGAGCAGTAACCGCTCATACCGTTGCTGTAGTTATTGACGTACAGGTTGATTCCGGCTTTCTTGCCTGCGAGCTGCTTGTTCAGTTCGATTGCAGAGAATTTGCCCACCCCCGACTGGGCCGCGATGACCGGAAGGAATTCACCCTCCTTCACCTCAGTATCGGCAAGCTGCGACATCCCGCCGTCAGCCTGTACCTGCAGCAGGACTTCGTCCGCCTTGAGTTGGGTCGGTTTGACGATGATCTTCACACCGTTCTTGAGAATCCATTCGGTCGTTCCGAGATCCTCGTTGTATGCGGTCTTTTTCACGGGCGAGCCTTTCAGCTTGATATCTGCGGGGATCAGAGGCTCGCTGACGGTATTGTCCTGGTAAGCCTCGACGTCGGATGCCATGACCTCGCTGCGGATGGCCAGAAGTTCGGCTTCGGTCGGCTCGGTCAGTCCTTCTTTCTTCGGTACTTCGACGGTGATAACCTGGTTTTCAGGTGTCAGAAGCTGTTTTACCCAAGCATTCACATCGTCGAGGGTCAATGCTTCGAGGTATTGTTTGTCGAGGTTGTACTGCGTTTCGGCATCTGCCATAGCGGTATTTTTCTTGTAATTCGCCAGGTAGGTTTGAACATATTGTCCGTTTGTAAGGTCGTTCCGATTGGCATAGGTAGCCTCGGCCTGACGCAGGAATTCAGCTTTCGTACGATCGAATTCGCTCTGTGTAAAGCCGTAACGCTTCATCTTTTCCATCTCTTCGAGGATAGCTTTGTAACCGCGGAGCAACTCTCCGTCTCGAGTTTGTACGGCGACCATCGTGAGATCTTGGGTCGGATTCACTCCCAGTATGTTGCCTGAATCCATCCCGGCACTCAGGAACGGAGCATCGGGCTGCATGGCGATTTCATTCATACGGTCGTTCGCCATGGCACTTGTGTAGGAGTTGAGTACATCGTACATTTGGCTAATTATCAGGTTGTTGTATTGCTTGGGGAGAGCGGGTCGTTTGATGAAGAGCTGCATGACCGAAGCCGTCATTTCGGGATCGGAAAAGATGCTGACGATGGGTTCTTCGTTTTCAGGAACTAGGTAAGCCTCTTTCTGCGGGGCATCTGCAGGGGAAACCGGAATATCCGCCATCAGGGTTTTGATCTTGTTTTCGATCCGATCGACGTCGATATCGCCGACTATGACGATCGCCTGGTATTCCGGGCGATACCACGTTTTGTAGAAGTCGTACAAGGCTTTATGGTCGAAACTCTTCAGACCGTCCAGATAGCCGATTACGTTGCGGTGCTCGTATTTCGAGCCTCTGTTGACGGCGGCGTTGCGTCGTACCATGGCGCGCCATCCAGCTCCGTCGCGGGTGCGCAGCTCCTCCATGATGACGCCGCGTTCGTTGTTGATCTCCTGAGGCTCCAGACTGATGAACTGCGACCAGTCGTGCAGGATCAGCAGTGCGGTGTCGATCGTCGCAGGGTTTGCTGTGGGCACATTGTCCAGGTTGTAGCATGTTTCATCGTAAGAGGTGTAGGCATTCAGGTCCGCACCGAATTTGACGCCGTTACGCTCCAGATATTCTATCATCTTTTTGCCCGGCAGGTTCTTGGTGCCGTTGAAGGCCATGTGTTCGAGGAAGTGGGCGAGGCCCTGTTGGGAATCTTCCTCCTGGACAGCTCCTACGTGGTGGAAAATGTAGAAAGATGCCTGTCCCTTGGGTTTTTCGTTGTGACGGATGTAGTACGTCATGCCGTTTTCGAGTCGTCCGACGCGCACCTCCTTATCGGCGGGAATCGGCATGTCAGGCTGTAGTTGCGCCATGACATTCGTCATTGCGAACAGCGTGACAAGTAAAAGAATGAACCTTTTCATAAAATGATTGTTAATTGATTTTGGGTGAAATTATTTGTATTGCGTTGTCATTCGGTTGTTTCTTCCGGTCGGTATTCGATGATGTCGCCCGGCTGGCAGTTCAGTTCGCGGCAAATGGCTTCCAGCGTTGAAAAGCGGATCGCCTTGGCCTTGCCGTTCTTGAGAATGGAAAGGTTGGCCGGGGTGATATCGACCCGCTCGGCGAGCTCGCCGAGTGACATCTTTCGTTTCGCCATCATGACATCTATGTTGATGATTATCGCCATGTCTTGCGTCCCCCCCCCGTGTGTATATTGTATATCGACATTTATTTTTTCTTTAGATCGTGAGTTTTTGCTCTTCGCTCAACCGGGATCCGATCGAGAAGACCTCGGCCGAGAAGAGTACCAGAATCGCCATGACGATGTTCCAGTAGTTGAGCGGGAACGAGGCGGCGACTTGCAGGGGCGAATCTTCGAGAAACGTCCGGGTCGTACTCTGGTAAATATAAGAGCCGACTCCGGTGCAGACTTCGGCCAGAATCAGCAGGAACCCTACGGCACGCGTGTAGATGATGATACGCCCCGGCAGGGGTTGTTCGTCCCGTACCGATTTGCGCAGGATATTGATAATCAGCGCTACCAGGATCAGGATAGAGAGCTTGGCCAGCAGGGCCGGGATGGACAGCAGCAGTATGTAATTGATTCTGTTCAGTGTCCGGACTACTGTCGGGTCACTGTTTTCGTCCGTTTTGACGTAGATATTAACCCCCGTATATTCGGCTTCGGTGGAGATCGATGCGTGTCCGGTTTCTATCGGGAAAAGAGTTTCGTCGCTCTGGGCGTTTTGCAACCGGGCCGCCAAAAAGTAGGTGTGTTGCGCGATACCGTGTTTTTCCTGCATCCGAATGTCTTCGGACGCAGCCTGCCAACCTGTCGCCAGACTCGACGACACGTGGGGCACGAAGCTGTGGATGAATCCTGCGGCCAGAGCCAGGAAATAAAAGATGTAAATGACCAGCAGATGGCGCCGCAAAGATTTTTTCTGTTTTTTGTCCATTTTCGGTTTGCTGAATACGTAATGGAGGTGTTCGACCTGTTTTTAACCTCCGGTGAGGCAAAGATAGTAAAGAACTTCTGCAAAACAAATAATTTTTATCGTTTTTCGATAAAAACGCAATAAAATATAACGAATGATGTTTCTCGTCTGAATACGGAGCGGAATTTTCCGGACTTTTCCCGAACCGGAGATCGGACGGGCAACCCGGCTGAAACCTACCGAAGGTCGGACCGGCAGGGATCATCCCCGTCTTGGAGGCGAGGCCCCTGCAAGTACGGACGATCGAAACGAGAAAGCCCCTCTACGAGCTTCGTTACGCGGGGGAGCCGAAAACAAAAGTTGAGTTTGGTTCTCCGCTCTTCTTGTTATTATCTTTGACTTCTTCTTAGACACTCCATGCCGGCAAAACGCAAATAAAATTTGCTTTTGCACCCGGCTTATTCGTATCTTTGCACGAAATGCAGTCGGCGCGGCCGGAAGGCTTCGCTCTGTTTCCGGCATACGCCGCTACTGTCCGCAGGAAGCCGGGCCGGGGCGTTTTTGTAGGAATGAAACCATTCGGTATCTACGGCTTTCTCCCGGCCCGGCGGATAACCGGCGGATTGTCGTTTCGTTGCATTTGAAATTGAAAAACGCACTGAAATATGGCAGAGAAAACAGGTTACACTTATTATGCAGACCCTCAGCAGGTCGATTTCACACTTCGGATGACCGTTCCGGCTTTGGCGAACGAGGTCCTCAATACGGCGGGTGTCGATGCCCAGCGCAAAGGGTTCGGGATCGATAAGTTGAATAAGGAAAACCGCTCGTGGGTGCTTTCACGCATGGCGATCGAGATCGACGACCGCCCCGAACAATACAGCTCTTATGAAATCGTGACGTGGGTGAACGAGTACAACCGGATGCTCTCGACCCGTAATTTCACGCTGCACGATGCCGCTGGCCGGGAGTTCGGGCGGGCCGTGACGCAGTGGTGCATCATCGACTTGGCGGTCCGTAAAGCTTTCGACCTGAACACGGTTATAGGGCCT
>OGLP01000427.1_pt1 | contig 15392 bp, 10 predicted proteins | sample 1572841 | NCBI WGS metagenome assembly OGLP01 (sample SAMEA2581929, study PRJEB24529) | metagenome | biome: Human gut stool | place: China | collected 2011
AGCGATGTTCATAGGAAACATCGGAATGAATAGACCATTAGAATAAATTGTTGTAACTTTATCATAGGCCTCTTTCACGATGGCACTATTGATATTGAAGTAACCAAAGATATCAGTAATATGAATTCCTAATAAATAGTTACCATTAGGAAGTCTTTTACATGATATAGCATCATCAATTTCACCGGTACAAGAATTATCAATCGAAATAATGAAATCATTACTAATAACTCTATTATTTATGTAGGGATTAATATCTCCTAAAGTAGGTCCATCGGCTTTTTTTATGTTTACACTATAGCGCTTTGATAACTCATCCAAATACTTGTCACCATTTACGTTTTCTTTTAAATATTCAATCAGTGCTGAAATGTATTTAGTCTTTTCTCTACCAAGGCTATCTTTTGATTTAAGTGTATATTTTGTTTTCTTTAAATAAGAAAGAGCTTTCTTCTTATCTTCATAGCTTATATTTGATAATTCATTTTCAATAAGCATTTTAATAACTGTATCATAATACCTAACCTCATCTAGCATAATATCAATTTTATCTAGTTTACTAGCGTATGTAATAACAATAGTTTCTAAAAGTGTCTTTCCTTCAAATTGAGGTGTACTTGTGATGTTTAAAACATCAAGAGATAGTTTTATATACTCTATATTTTTAACATTATATATTAATTGATAAAGTAGCTCATTATGACTAATTTCTTTCTTTTTTACGATGGTAAGGCTATCTAAATAAGGCGTAATATTATTCTTTAAAGCAATATATTCTTCTTTTCTGTGAGGGGTAAACTTTGCCTCTTGCAGATAAGTATTTAAAGATTCTTCTATTTTTCGAACTTTTCTTTCTATTGCTTTTTTATTAATATTCTCATTTTCATCTAATAAACATTTAATGTAATCTAGCATATTAATGATATTTTCTTCTATATCTACTGAAGAATCACTTTTTACAATGTTATTTATAAGGAACAAAAGTTCATTTATAACTTCATTTGATAGTTCTGTTCCTAAGTATTCTTCTAATTTAGGTTTACTTATTTTTTTGTTTTTAAATATAGTTATTATATTTTCCTTATTTTTTAATACCTTATCCATATTATTTTCTCCTATTTTTACTTACTAATTCTAATGGGATTGTTAATTGCTTAATTCTTTCAATAATTCGTCTTGCTTTTACTTTTTCTACTCCACTACTGGTTATGGAGAGGTGATTTTCTAATTCTTGTAAAGTCAAATTTGACGTAAAGAAAGTGGTTAAGTGTTCTTCCATTCTGTATTGTAATATGGATCCTAATATTTCATCTCTTGACCAACTACTGCAGTTTTCAGCTCCAATATCGTCTATAAATAAAATGGGACTTTTTTTGGCAGCATTATATTTTTCATCAAAGTCTGAGCCAAAGGATGATTTTAATTCTCTTAAAAATTCAGGATAATAAACGATAGTACTTTTAATATTTTTCTTGGCCATATCATTTAATAAGGCAGATATTAAATAAGTCTTACCTGTTCCAAATGAGCCGGTCAAGTACAAGCCTTTGGTGTCTTCCTTGCCATATTTTTTCATAAAGTCGTTAAAGTACTTGATGATTGGGACACGACCTTTATCATCAGTATAAACCTCTTTTAGTGAGGCGTTTCTAATATCTTTTGAAACATCAAAGTAGGTAACATTATCCTTATACAAAATACTTTGTTTCTTACTACAAGCAACATAAGAAAAAATTACTCTTTTATCAATTTGTTCGGGTGTTAATACAAATCCTTTTACTTCTTGAGGACATTCTTTAAGGCCTGGACAATGCATACATTTTTTTCTTTGTTTTACACATTCTTCTAGTGAAGATGTATATTTTACTAAAACTTCTTCTTTAATAGGTAATTGGTGAACATAATTTTGGAAAACTTCATCACTACATGCTTTGATGTAGTTATCTTTTAGTGTGTTTTGACTATTCTCTTTAAAATATTTCTTCACATCTTCCATCGCTATGCACCTCAGTTATTTATATTTTATCTAAAAACGAGTATAAAATCAATATTTAACTTTGTTTTAATTAATATAAAAAGAACACTAAGCAAGTGTTCCCATTGGATCCCAAGGTTCTAACTCTATAGGATCATTTGCTAAAATTTTTAATTCTTCTGCTGAAAGATACTTTTTATTAATTACAGCTTGGTATACATAGTTATCGAACCAAGTATCTGTTGCGACATAGTATCCTTTATGAGCTGTTTTATCTCCCCAACTATTTTCAATTTTCCATTTAGTTGGCTTTTGGTTATCTATATTTACACCCGTAAAAACCATAGCGTGATTCATAGCACTTTCACGCATATCTAGCATAGTTTGCTTATCCATACTGATATCTATTTGAAGAAGATCTTCTTCACTATAACTGGTATCATCCCAAAGGCCTTCTTCTCTATCTCCATATTTACTGCAATCACTACCAAACCAAACAGCTTCTTTTTCACTCAATTGCATTACAACTAGCTCTTTAAATCTTTCAATTGGTAAATTAATATATTTTATTTTATTGCCTTCGATAACGTTTCCTAGGTACTTAACAGTATATAATTCATTAAATGGTTTATCCTCTGTTGGTGAATTAATAATACTAACGTATTCATCAAGGGATGCTTCAACAAAGTCTTCTAAGAATTCATGAGGAGTAATGTCTTTGATAATATTGTAGTTTTTATCCTTATCAACATATTCGAAAGAAAAAGTTACTGGTGGAACTCCAAAACAGTTACACAATAGATTATAGATTTCTTTGATACTCTTCTCGTGGAGTGATTTTATTTCATTATCTTTTCCCTCATGATGCATTTTTCTAATAGTAGATGTAAATTTTCTTAAATATCTATTAAGAATATTATCTATTTCTTTAGTATTAGAACTTTGATATGTTTCGTTAAAAGCATCTTTTGGCACAAGGCCATATTTTTTTACAATATTTACAAACATATCCCATTGTCCACCATCTTCAATACCTCTGGTTAAGATGTATGATAATGTCCTATCATCATTATTTTTATCAATTAAGGATATAACTGTTTCTATGAAGTAATTACATTTTTCTAATTTGTCATAGAATGCAACATAGTTTTGTGAAAGTTCAAACTCCTCTAAATTATATTTTTTAGCAATGCGTTCTCTTAAAATATTGCAACCAGCAAAGATCCAACATCTACCACTCGCTAATTGGTTTGCTACAGGGAGTGTTTCTATATTAATTGAGAAGTTATTTCTAGTATATTCTGTTTGTTCTCCTACTCTTACTAAATCACTGATCTTTGTTTTGTTTAAAGCATGACGACGTAAATTATTAATCTTATCTTCTTTATATTCTTCTTTTAGTTTATCCAAATATTCTTTTTTTAATTCCATTATATATCCTCCATTATATTATATTAACCTATATTATTTATATTATGTAAGTATTATTGTTTTATTGAAAAAAGCATATATTTTCATATATACTTTTTTTCTTTTAACTAGTTAATAGACTACCTTTTGAAATGTTACTGCTAGAATAAGCTGTCGCAATCATTTTATCTACTAAATCAGATGTTGTTGAAATATAGTCTAAAACGATTTTCGAACCTGTTTCACGAGCTGCACTTGAGAATATAGATGAGTAATTATATGAACTAATCGAGTTATTTCTAATTGCTAATTTAGTATTAATTTTATAACAATTATAAAACATTTGATTCATATTTGTGACATTGGTAGTATCAAATTTACTTAAATCTATGGTACCCAAACTATTACAGTAAGCAAACATTTCTTGCATACTAGTTACATTTGCTGTAGTAAAGTTACTTATATTAAGAGAAGCTAACTTTTCACAATTTTTAAACATTCCCCACATTGAAGTTAGTTTTTTGGTAGTAAAATTCTTTAAATTTAGACTTGTTATACTCTTGCATGACTCAAAAATGTTATCCATATTAGTAACATTAGAAGTATCAAAACTACTAACATCTATGCTAGTTAAAGCAGAACATTGTTGGAACATAGAAGCCATAGACTTAACGTTTGAAGTGTTGAACTTACTAAGATCTAATTTAGCAAGGCTTGTACAATTCCAAAACATTTGATACATAGTTGTAACGCTTTTTGTATTAAGTGGACTAAGATCTATGTTAACAAGTCCTGTACAGTTATAAAACATATTAGACATATCTGTTACAGTTTGAGTATCCATTCCCTTAAAGTTTACAGAAGTTAGAGATTCGCATTGATTAAATAGATTACTTAAGTCGGTTATTTTAGGTGTAACTATATTACTTAAATCAACATCTGTTAATTTCTTACAACTACTAAATACTCCTTGCATATTAGTAAGTGATGATAAATTCATTTGACTCATATTGACTGTTTTTAAATTATTACATGATGAGAAAAAATATTGAATACTAGTAGTATTACTGAAATCTGCTCCTGATAAATCAACAGTTTCTAAAGAAGAATAACCTGAAAATAATATAGGTATTGAAGTTAAGCTACTAAATTTGGCATTGCTCATGTTTAATGTTTTTAATCCCTTAGAATAGCTAAATCCTGAAGCGATATCGGTTACTCCACTGAAATCAGCGCCACTTAAATTAAGTGTTTCTAAGTTTGTTGCACCATATAAGAATCCACCAAGACTTTTAGCCTTAGGTAATTTTGTATTACTCATATTTAGGGTTTTTAGTGATCCAGCTCCATCAAGGAATCCACCAACTCCCATTACATTACTAAAGTTTACTCCTGATAAATTTAGTGTTTCTAGGCTACTACATCCAGAAACTAGACCGCCAATTGTACTTGCACTACTAAGATTCATATTGCTCATATCAATGGATGTTATTGATGACATTCCACTAAAGATTCCACTAATGTTAGTAACTTTGCTGGTGTCAAGACTTTTAATATCAATAGATGTTAAGGCTGAACAGCTACTAAATAAGCCACCCATATCCTGTAATTTACTTTTTTTGTTTAAAGTTTGTAATTTTATACTCTTAAGACTTGAACATCCGGCAAATGCTCCGTTCATATTTGTTAAATTAGTTGTATCAAGTATTGGTAGACTTAGATTTACTAGATTACTACATCCAGAAATAAGAAGTGATATATCTGATGCACATTTTGTATTTATATTACTTAAGTCTAATGTAGTTAAATTAGTGAATCCAGAAAATAGTGATTTGGATGATGGGTTTAAATAAATCTCGCCATCGGCACAGATTGTAACATTGTAACCACCTGCTCCATTGTCTTCAACATAAGCTTTAATCGAACCATCTTGTGCCACTGATACGTCCCAACTTTCAATGGCTGTATCTGGAACTGATAGGACCTTCTTTGTACTAATCTTTGTTACTTTTGATTTATATGTATCACTGTGATAGTTTCCTGTTGTATCACTATTCATGATTGGATTTGATGTAATAGCGTTTGATGTCTCATCTGCTTGAATATATGTTACCCTGAATGATAAATCAAGTGGTTTATCCTCTGTTGGTAGATCGCTGGCATTTAAATCAGTCTTATATTTTACAGAAACCTGCATTTTTACTGTTTCTCCAGCTTTTAATTGATCTTTAACTGCAACGCTTAATCCATTAGCGTAGTTAACAGTATAATCAAGATATTTTTTAGTATCTGCTTCAAGACTAGTATTTATAACCTCACTAATCATTGCATCTATTGTTCCAGCATTTACAACATCTACTGTAAATGTGTAACTGTCTCCTGGTTTAGGAAGACGAACGCTATAGTTAACTGTTGTTTTAGCAGCATCTATTGCAGCAGGTGAAGTTGCAGTAACGCTTGTATCGCTAACTTTGACGTTTTCAAAATGGATATCCCATTTAGCACTATTAATATTAGAAACACCGGTAATGTTTAAAGTAGTTGACAAGGCCGCATAACCGATGCTTATGCACAATATTAATAATAATACATATACAATGTATTTTTTGTGTTTATTTTTCACTCTTCTACACTCTCCTATTCTAGATATAAGGATAATATTAATTTGAGAAAAAATCAACCCATAAAGTCAAAAAAAATAAGCTAATTTTCAAAAAAGCTTATTCTTTTACTAATTTCTTCTCTTCCTAAAATGTTTAAAATATTAGAAAGGTTTGGAGTTTGATTTTTTCCAGTTACTACATGTCTTATCATTTCACAAATATTACCTATATGTCCTTTATATGATTCAGGAGAAGCTTTGTACTCTTTTGTTGATGGAGCATAATTATTTTCAGTAGCGAGGTTTTGAATCTTACTATACCATGTATCATTATCATCATGTTCATCAAATACTTCTAAATATTTATGTAATAATTCTACATCAATACCTGCCTTATCTATTTCCTTATAAGTTTTTTCCTTATCTTTATAGAAATATTCATTAAACATATACATTGACTCACTCTTGACATCTTTATATGTAGCTATATCTTTACGTGGACGTTTACCATTTCTTTCAATATCTAAGAAATCTATTAATCGGTCTTTATTTGTTACCATAATATTATAGAATTCTTCATCGTATTTTTTAAAGTAAGTAAGGCTATCTTCATATATTTTAGAAGCACTTATTCTTGAAAAATAAGTACGACAAATATTATTTAATTTTTCGGTATCAAATAATGTCCCACCGGTAGGCATTTTCTTAAAACTAAATTGGAAGTCTAAATAGGACTTATCACTATTTTGTAAATACCATTCTTCAAAGTTTGTATTAATAATTGTTGATAAGAATAGTTTTACTCCTTCACTAGGTATACCTGCTTCATCGTAATAGCTAACGGAAAACTCTGGATCTTTTCTTTTACTTAATTTACGAATGTTACCATTTTCTTTTTTTGTAAGCGGAGCATAGTGAGCATATTTTGGTAATTTAAATCCCATAAGTTGGAATAGCTGAAGATGTTTGGGATAACTTGGTACCCATTCGTCTCCTCTTATAACAACTGTTGTATGCATTAAGTGATCATCTATAACATGAGCAAAATGGTATGTTGGAAGACCATCTTTTTTCATGATTACTTCATCAATGACATTTTCTGGCATTGTAATATCACCCTTAATTAAATCATGTAGAGTTACTTGTTTTGACATATCACCAGGAGATTTAATTCTAACAACATAATCATCATTATTTTTTAGATGTTCTTTTATTTCATCTAATGATAAATCTCTATCAACTGCATAATGACCATATACACCAATAGGCTCTTTTCTTAATTCTTGTCCTTCTCTTATTTCTTGTAATTCTTCTTTTGTCATAAAGCAAGGGTAAGCAAGACCATTTTTAATTAAGTCTTTAATATATGTTTGATAAATTTCTTTTCTTTCGCTCTGAGTATATGGCCCATAGGCGCCACCTGTTATTGCTCCTTCATCAGGCATAATATCAAATGTTTCAAGGGATGATTTAATTAGGTCTGTTGCACCTTCTACATATCGTTCTTGATCAGTATCTTCTAGTCTTAGGAAGAAGATGCCATCACTTTGTTTTGCGAATATGTAATCTAGGAAAGCACTTTCCAATCCACCCATATGCATAAAACCTGTTGGACTTGGAGCAAAACGGGTTACTTTAGCTCCTTCTTTTAAATTTCTTTCAGGATATTTTTGTTCAAATTCATCTCTTGTTCTTGTAATATGGGGAAACAATATTTCAGCAAGTTCATTTCTTTCTATATCAGTCATTAGGATTCCTCTTTTCTTTATTATTAAAAAAACACATAATGTGTTTAATTTCAATATGGCTGCTCCAGTTAGATTCGAACTAACGCATCGTGCGGTCAGAGCGCACTGCCTTACCGCTTGGCTATGGAGCAATAAGTACATATACATTTTAAAACAAAATATAAAAAATGACAAGTATAATAATGGAAGTAGTAACTTTTTTTATATAAATTAAAAAAAATATTGCCTTTTTGCAATATTTTATAACTTAATTTCTTCTTTTTCTCTTTGTTTTCTTTTTTCTACGGCTTTATAACCTTCTTCGACATCATTAAAGTAAATTGTTTCATTTTTTAGTTTTTGATATGTTTCATTACCTTTACCAAGTATTAAAACAATGTCTTTATCTTTAGCCATATTTATTGCCTTTTCAATCGCTTTGTGACGGTCTACTTCTATTTCGTAATTTGTATGTTTAGCCTTGGCAGTTGACACTAATTGGTTAATAATGTCTAGTGGGTCTTCACTTCGTGGATCTTCATAACAGAAAATGGCATAGCTTGCATTACTTAAAATTGTTTCACCCATGATTGGTCTTTTCAAATAGTCTCTTTCACCAGCTGAACCAATGACTACTATAGAACGATTAATGTCTAGAGTATGAACAAAGTTTAAAAGATTACTAATTCCATTAGGAGTATGAGCATAATCTACCATAACATAATATGGTGTATCTGTTTTTAACATTTCAAGTCTTCCATCAACATAAATATTTTTGATATTATCTTGAAACTCTTCCCACTTAAAACCTAAAGATAAACAACAAAGTATTGCGCACGCTAAGTTATAAACATTAAATCCCCCTAGTAATGGGCTCTTTATATTATGAAGTTTTGAATTATACTTATAAGTAATATCAGTATGTGTAGGATAGACTTTGTAATCTACAATTTGTAATGTATTATCCTCTCCTTTTCCATATGTTACAATTTGTCCGTTACAAGCTTTTTTACATATTTCAAAGGCCTCATCATCATGGTTTAGAATACAATAACCATCTTTTTTTGTTTGTTTAAATAGTTTGCACTTACATTCAATATAGTTTTCATAGCTTCCATGAATATTTAAATGTTCACGGGTAATATTGGTAATACCAGAAATATCAAATTCTAGTTCTGTAAGTCTATTTCTAAAAAAGGCTTCACTACTTGCTTCCATTGAACAATATTTGCATCCAGCTTCAACGAAATCATTAAAATACCTATATAAATTATGACTATCAGGAGTTGTATTCTCGGTATCTCCTTTTTTATCTTTATAACTATAACCATTTGTACCAATATAGCCACAATTATCTTTACCAATTAGAGTTTGGATAATTGTTGTGGTACTTGTTTTACCATCAGTTCCTGTTATTCCAATCATTTTTAGTTTTTTATCAGGATAGTCATAAAATTTAGAACAAATTCTTGGTAATTCTTCATTAGTATTATCTACTTTTATTATAGGAACAGCTTTTTTACCCACATCTTTACTTACTACAATGGCACTAGCTCCATTTTTGATGGCATCATCTATAAAATCATGACGATCTGCTTTAACACCCATAGTGCAAACAAACAAGTCACCTGGTTCTACCTGTTTTGAATTAATAGCTATTCTTTTTATTTCTACATCACTATCGATATCAAATAATTCACTTAATTTTTTCATTTTTATCACCTAGGAATAGTATAGCGTAAAGTTGGCAAAAATAAAAGGTAAATGGTTGAAATATACATATATTTACGGTAAAATGTATGGTGGTGATAAAATGAAAGCAGTGATTATAGGTGCTGGTTCAGATTTAGGAGTTCATATTGATGGAGCTCATCTAGGACCATTACAATTAATGAATGATATGAAACCAATATATCATGGTGAAATGATAAATTTAATGCAAGATGAAGGAATTGTTAAGAGTCGTAATTTATCTGATAGAAAGAAAAATGATGTTGAAATAGAACGTTTTAATACGGCTTTATATAAATTGGAATTAAAGAAGATGAAGGAAGGATTATTCCCACTTACACTGGGAGGTGATCACTCTGTTGCGGTCGCTAGTGCTCTTGCTGATTCTAAGATTAATGATGGTCATGTGGGAATGATTTGGATTGATGCTCATACAGACTATAATACTTTTGAAACTACCGTTTCAGGAAATATACATGGTCTACCATGTGCCGCTATTACTGGCTGGAAATGTGAAGAACTTAGAACTTTTTTTGACGGACAGTGTATTGATCCACGAAAAACAGTAATTATTGGAGCTAGAAGTATTGATCCATGGGAAGAAGATAATATTAAATATTCTGGAGTAACAGTTTACTCTACTGAAGATATTAAAAAAATGGGAATTAAAACAGTCGTTGATGAAGCATTTAAAATTGCTCTAGATAGAAATAAGTCTGTTCATGTAAGCTATGACATTGATGTTGTTGATCCTGACTTTGCTCCTGGTGTATCTATTCCAGAAGTTGACGGTATAAATGATAAAGAGGCTATGGAAATTTTAGAAGAAGTTTTAAAACATATTAATAGTATTTCTTCTATGGACATTGTAGAATTTAATCCATTACGTGATGAAGATAGAAAAACAGAACAGCTGGCTTTAAATATGGTAGCTAGAACGGTTCAGGTAGTTGAAGAAGTTAAGGGAAAAATAATTAATCAAAAAAAATACTAGACTTTTAAAAATCTAGTATTTTTTATTATGCTTTTTCTACTTCTATTTTAATAGGATGTCCATTTAGATCGTATTCTTCACTATTAACTTCTTGTTTTTCAATTTTATTAGCTAAAGTTTCATTTTCTACATAATCTTTATATGTATCTAGCATATGATCTATATCAGCATCGCCATTATAATATACATTTATATGATCAGTAATTACAAAATCTTTTTCTTTTCTTAGACTTTGGATAGTTCTAACCATTTCACGAGCTAAACCTTCTAGAATTAGGCTTTCGGTTAAATTGGTATTAAGAACAACACATGTCTTATTATCACTTGAGGCTTGATATCCATCTTTAACTTCAATTGAAAGAATGGTATTTTGGGAATCAAGTGTAAAGTCTTCACCCTCTAGTTTTATTGTAATTGATTCATTTTGTGTCTTTAATGCCTCTTCACTAGGTAAAGTCTTTAATTGTTCTTGTAATACTTTTATTTTAGAACCTAATGTTTTACCTAACACTTTAAAGTTTGGTTTTAAAGAGTAAGTTAAGTAATCTGTCATGTCATCTTTGTAAGATAATTCTTTAACATTTAATTCTTCTTTTATTATTGAATCTAAATTTCCAATGATATTTTTTATAGAACTGTCTAATATTACTTCACTAATTGGTTGTCTAACTTTGATATTTGCTGTTTCACGAGCATCACGTCCTAGACTACAGATATCTCTTACAAGATCCATTTTCTCTTCTACTTCTTCATTTACTAAATTTTCATTAAACTTTGGAAAGTCTGCTAAATGAACACTTTCTTCACCAGTTAATTTAGTATAAATTTCATCTGATATATATGGAGTTATAGGCGCAGTTAATTTTGCTAAAGTAACTAAAACTTCGTATGTTGTTTGATAAACACTTTTTTTACTTTTTGTTAACTTGCTATCCCAGAATCTTCTTCTATTACTTCTAATATACCAATTTGATAAATCATCATTTAAGAAAGGTACAATTAATTTTACAACTTTGTTTAAATCATACTCTTCATAAGCATTAATAACATCACGAACTAACTTGTTTAATTTTGAAAGTAACCATTTATCAATTAATTCGCGATCTTCTACTTTTATGTCGTATTCTCTTGGATCAATGTTATCGGCATTGGCATACATTTCGAAGAAGGAATAGGCATTTTTAAATGTTGCATAGTATTTTGAATAAATTTCTTTTAAGCCTACCATATCAAATCTTAATGGAGTCCATACTGGAGATGCATATAGCATATAATATCTAACTGGGTCAGCTCCATATTCGGTCATAATATCTATTGGATTGATAATATTTCCTACGGATTTTGACATCTTTTTACCGTGAGCGTCAAGCATCATATCATTAACAACAACATTTTTATAGCTAGATACTCCTGATACTAATGTTGAAATGCAAAGTAGAGAGTTAAACCAACCTCTTGTTTGGTCAACACCTTCGGCAATAAAGTCACCTGGGAATTGTGATTCAAATAATTCTTTGTTCTCAAATGGATAATGAAATTGGGCATAAGGCATAGCTCCACTATCAAACCATACGTCCATAACATCAGTAACTCGAGACATTGTTTTGCCACAGCAACTACATTTAATGTGTAGATTATCAACATAAGGTCTATGAAGTTCAATCTTTCTAACATCAATATCTTCTACTAGTTTTTCTTGTAATTCATCTAGTGAACCGATACATTCAACATGTCCACATTCACAAGTCCAAAGTGGCATAGGACAACCCCAGTATCTATTTCTAGAAATACCCCAATCTACCATTCCTTCTAGCCAGTTATTAAATCTTTTTTCTCCGACATATGCTGGATACCAATTAACTTTTTTATTACAATCTATTATTTGTTGTTTTAATTTAGTTGTTTCAATATACCATGCTGGTTTAGCATAATAAATTAACGGCTTTTTACATCTCCAACAATGAGGATAATCATGAGTTATTTTTTGTTTTTTGAATAGTTTGTCATTTTCCTTTAAGTATTTGATGATATCAAGTTCAAGTTCTGAATCTGTTACTACTCTGCCCTCCCAAGGTCCAACAGTATAACAACCATCTTTGTTGACACTTTGAGAAAAACTAATACCATTGGCTTTTGCAACACGTGAGTCATCTTCACCATATGCAGGAGCGATATGAACAATTCCAGTACCATCTTCTGCTGTAACATAAGAGTCTGCTAAAACTTCAAACGCTTTACCTTCAACTTTAGTAAAAGGCATTAATTGTTCATACTTCTTACCTACTAAGTCCACTCCTTTATAAGTTTCTAACACTTCATAATCATCACCAAGTACTTTGTCAGCTAAAGTTTTTCCAACTATGAAGTTGTAACCCTTTGATGATGCTTTAATATAATCATATTCAGGATTTACGCATGTTGCCACATTATCAATCAAAGTCCATGGTGTAGTAGTCCAAACTAGTAAGTAGCAATCTTCATCTACTAATTTTAAAGGAACGATTACTGTATTAACAGAATCTTGTTGATATCCTTGAGACACTTCATTTTGAGATAATTCTGTTCCACATCTTGGACAATATGGAAGAACTTTGTTACCATGATAAATTAATCCTTTATCAAAAATATTTTTTATTAACCACCATTCTGACTCAATGTAGTCATTAGTACAAGTTATATATGGATTGGTACAATCAATAAATTGTCCCATCATTTCTGTAACTTTTTTAACTTCATCAATATTTGAATCAGTTTCTTTGTTACATTCTTTACAGAAATTTTCTATTCCAAATTTTTCAATATCAGATTTATTTTTGAAACCAAGCTTTTTTTCGACATTAACTTCAATTGGTAGTCCATGTGTATCTAATCCTATTTTTCTTAAAACTTGATATCCTTGCATAGTTTTATATTTACATATAGCATCTTTTATAGTTTTGGCAAAGACATGGTGTAGTCCAGGTTTAGCATTGGCATAAATTGGTCCATCGTAGAATACATACATATCTTTACCATTTCTGTTTTCAATTGTCTTTTTCAGAATGTTTTCAACTCCACCCCATTCTTCTCTTATAGATTTTTCTATTTCTGATACATTTCCTGTTTTTAATTTTTCAAATTTCATAATAATTCCTCCACTTCCATTTTTTACTTTTTGGCTGTAATAATAATTGTTATTTGCAGGTTTATTAAATCAACTCCTTAAAATAATAAAAAGGTGTATACCAAAGGACGAACTAGTCGTGGTACCACCTTATTTTGTAAATACGAAATATATCTACCTTAACTATGTAACGTATAGTCCCGCCTTTATCTTATCCATAAAGGGCACTTGAAAGTGATCTAAAATATTTTACTCATAACCCTATTTCACCAAAGTTAAGGCTCTCTTTCATACTTTCGAATATTTCCGTCTTTCGCATTTGCTTATTACTAAAGTTATATCATACATATTTTATTATTTCAAGATTAATAAATTAATTTGTTATTGTTTTAAAGATTATAATAGTTAGATAGCAAAAAGGCAAGAGATTTTTAGTTCTTGCCTTTCTTAGTCTAAAATTTCAATATCCTCTATTTCATCAATAATTGCAGCTTGCTGCTCTAACAATATTTTTAATTTACGTTTAAATATTTTTAAATTCTTATTAGCAATATCTGTTTGATTATCAATCTTTTCAGCTTTGATAAGTGCTTCATTTACAATTCTACTAGCACTGTTTTTTGCATCTTTTACAATTATGTCTGAATCTTGTTCAGCTAAATATTTGATATGATCAGCAGTATGTTCTGCTCTAATGATTGTATCTTTTAAATTGGATTCGATGCGATGATAATGTTCTACTTCTTCTCTTAGTTTTGAGATTTCTGCTTCTTGTTGTTTTATTTTTTCTTTTTGTTCTGTATATTTTTTTACAATTCCAGAGGTTTGGTCAATGACGTCGCTAATAAATTGGTTTACTTCTTTACGATTATAACCATTAGGCTCATAATTAAATTTTTCCATTTGCCTCACCTCTGGACTCTACTTATCTATTACCAATTAAATTCGTCGTCTACGTCTTCTTCTTTAGTTTGTTTTTTTGTTGTTTTAGAAGATGGCTCCCTATCGTCACTTATTTTTCCTTCAACATTAACGTTGTTAGGTGTACATAGGAAAACGCCACCACCTAGTTTTTCTAATCCTCCGCCAATAGCGTATAATGTTCCACTTAAAAAGTCTACGATTCTTTTTGCTTGGTCAGGGGTTACTCTTTTCATGTTAACAACAACAGTATTTCTTTTCTTTAAATGGTCCGCAATCTGCTGACTTTCAGAATAAGCTCTAGGTTCTAGTAATATCATTTTTCCGTTTCCAGGTACTACTGCTTTATCAGCATCGTAATATTCATCTTCATTATTTTCATCCATAACTTCTTCAGTTACAAACTTTTTTAACTTACTTAGTGCCATAATAATCTCTCCTATTCTTCTTTAATTTTATCATATATTTTTTTAAATTACAATAACTTTTAATCACATAATTTAAATTCATTAGTTACAAATTCATCAAATTCATAATTAAAATCTTTGGTAGTGCAATTATATGTAACTTTGATTTTACTACTTAAGGGAATATCTTTCCCGCTAACAGGATTAACTAACTTATTATCTGTTAGCTTTAAATCTCCTGAATCCACCAGTGTTTGAATGGTTATTTCTTTGGCTGTATCACAGCTAAATCCTAACTGATATTTATTGTTTGCTACATATACTTTAGCAGCATTTTTAATACTATCTTCTAGATTTTGACATGATTTTATATTGTTTTTATTAATTAGTGATATAACATTTGGTACTAGTATTAACATTAGTAAAGCTAATATTGCTATTACCATTATTGTTTCAATTAATGTAAATCCTTTCCTATTCATAATATCATTCCTTTACTTATTATGTAATATCACACGTTGT
>OGLP01000429.1_pt1 | contig 15191 bp, 13 predicted proteins | sample 1572841 | NCBI WGS metagenome assembly OGLP01 (sample SAMEA2581929, study PRJEB24529) | metagenome | biome: Human gut stool | place: China | collected 2011
GGGTAGCGGCCAATATCAATATCCCCTTTACTGTAGGAGGAGGTATAAACGAACTGAGCGACGTAGACCGGCTATTGAATGCAGGAGCTGACAAAGTTTCTATCAATTCATCAGCCATCCGCAATCCGGATTTGGTAGACAAGATTGCCAAACATTTCGGTTCACAGGTCTGTGTGGTAGCCATTGACGCCAAGCAGACTGAAACCGGGTGGAAATGTTATCTCAATGGTGGGCGTGTGGAGACCGACAAAGAACTCTTTGCCTGGACAAAGGAAGCGCAGGAGCGCGGTGCGGGCGAGGTGCTTTTTACCAGTATGAACCACGACGGCGTAAAGACCGGATATGCCAACGAAGCCCTCTCCACCCTGGCGGATTTACTGACAATTCCCGTCATCGCATCTGGAGGCGCCGGATGCATGGAACATTTCCGCGATACATTTGCAAAAGGGAAAGCAGATGCTGCATTAGCAGCCAGCGTTTTTCATTTCGGAGAAATTAAAATTCCCGAATTAAAACAGTATCTTTGCGAGCAAGGAATTAATGTGAGGTTATAACTCTGTTTTTAATTGCATCTAAATCTGTTTCCACTACCATCCCAAACAGGATGAAAGACTGGCAAACGACCTTCAGATCCTCATTCCACTCTGAATGACGATGCTGATGAAATTTTAAACAAGTTCTATACAACACCGATAATATAACAATAAAATATAGAAAAATGGATTTGAATTTCGAAAAAATGAACGGGTTGATCCCCGCCATCATACAAGACAACAGCACCAGCAAAGTACTGATGTTAGGGTTTATGAATGAAGAAGCATACCGAAAGACAGTGGAAACCGGTAAAGTAACCTTCTTCAGCCGTACCAAGAACCGTCTGTGGACAAAAGGTGAAGAAAGCGGGAATTTCCTGAATGTTGTTTCTATAAAAGAAGACTGTGACAAGGATACCCTGCTGATCAAAGTAAATCCGGCAGGTCCTGTATGTCACACCGGAACAGATACTTGCTGGGGAGAAGAAAACAAAGAAGACATCATGTTCCTGAAGGAATTACAAGATTTCATTGACAAACGTCACGAGGAAATGCCTGCAGGCTCTTACACCACCAGCCTGTTCGAATCCGGTATCAACAAAATGGCACAGAAAGTAGGCGAGGAAGCCGTGGAAACGGTTATCGAAGCTTGTAACGGAACCGACGAACGCCTCATCTACGAAGGAGCCGATCTGATATACCACATGATTGTACTGCTCACCTCAAAAGGCTATCGCATCGAAGACCTTGCCCGTGAATTGAAAGAACGTCATAGCGCTACGTGGAAAAAACATTAAAATGATGGACGAAGCTCTCATTCGATATAAAAACGTATATATCAACCAACAAGAGTTAGGCGTATTGGAAGATGTAAACCTGGAACTGAACAAGGGTGAATTTGTTTACCTCATTGGAAAAGTCGGTTCCGGAAAAACCTCATTACTGAAAACGATTTACGGTGAGCTGGATATACAGTCAGGAGAAGCTGAGGTGTTAGGCTACAACATGACTAACATCAAGCGGAAGCATATTCCCGAACTGCGTCGCCGTTTAGGCATTGTCTTTCAAGATTTTCAGTTACTGACAGACCGCACCGTACACGCAAACCTCAGTTTTGTATTGCGCGCCACCGGATGGACAAACAAAGCAACCATCAAAGCACGCATTGAAGAAGTACTGGACCAAGTGGGAATGACCGGCAAAGGATACAAAATGCCCAACGAGCTATCGGGTGGCGAGCAACAACGCATTGTTATCGCCCGTGCCATCCTGAAGAACTCTCCCATCCTGGTACTGGATGAAGCCACCGCCTTTGCCGACCCCGAAAACGAATACAAAAAAAACAACAGGAATTGAAAGCTACCCACTATGCCTTGAAAATTTTTCCAAAAACGGAAGAGGAACAACGAAGCCTTGAACTGGACGAGCAGATCAAGATCGCGTATACGCCTTTCAATTATACGTCATTACCTGATGAGGTGACCCAGAGTCTTGTGTTTTCGAAATCCCGGACACAGTTTTGCGAGGAAGATGAGGAGAGGCGTTATTCTGTGACTTACGAGGGCGGTATGATTAAGGATGGACCAGTGGAGCCTGTGACAATTATATTGCCTGTATTATATGCCGTTTGGCCTGTCGAAAAACCGTTCCCTGTTGAAATGGATTTTGAAATCCTTTATGAAGTTTTCCTCCCTAAATATATTACTCTTGGTGAGAATGGATTGAGTGCGGAGGCAATACAAATTTTGGAGCAAGAAGCCATTGCTTTGGCTTTAGATGAAGAGAGACATTTACCAGGTGGATTCCCGCGCGGAAAAGTACTATGTTACGATACTCATTTAAAGCGTTATGTACCGCTAGAGAATCTAAAAATCCGTTTTACACTGGGTTCGAATATTGAGGAGGTTTATACAGACAAAACTGGATATTATGCTATCAACAATAAATTGATCGACAACCAGGCAACGGTAAGTTTTGTTTTTCAGCACGAAAAATGGACGATTGTCAAGGGTTCTGAGGAAGGAGGACGGATAGAGGAAATAAAGGGAATTTATGGAGAATTAAGAAGTGGTAAAGATTTGAACTTTAATATTAACTCTTCTTCGGCTCCGGATCCCCGCTACGAAATTCATCGTGCAGTCAATTTTTATCATTATGGCGAACACGATTTTATAATTTCTACTTTTGTTAATAACAGAATATCAATAGTTGCATTAGCCGTTGATCCTGGTGGGTGGCAAGGCCGATTTAATTATTGGCCGACTTCTGTGGGGAGAATGCCTTTTATACAAGTTGGCAATTGTAACAGGAATAATCATCCGAGACTAATAGGAACCACTTTGCATGAATTGGGACATTATTGTCAATTTCATTTGCGTGGCGGCACATTCAGTGCGTACGATGGTACTTGGAATATATTGCTCGAAAGTTATGCTTCTTATGCCGGATGGCATATGGGAGAAGCATATTATTTAAATCAGGGTTGGAAAAAAACATCTCTAAACTCGGATATAACAGGTCAAGCAAGGCAAGAATGGGATTATCAAAATACAACCAATAATTATTATACTCCTTTGTTTGTCGATTTGGTGGATGATTACAACCAGGGTGTTGGCTATCCTTCTCGCTGCTACGATCAAATTAAGATGCCTCAATTCGTGGTGAATTTGTTTGGAGCCTATAGAACCTGGAATGATTTTGAAAGTGCACTTCGTAAGTATACAGGGTCATATTTTACAGAAAATCAAATAAATGAATTTCTTTTTTACGAGCGTAGCTGGCTTCAACGTAACGGTTATATATAAAAATGGGTTTATGAGGAAATTCTTATTTTTTGCGTTGTCGGCGATATTTACCGCAGGGACTCCGGCAGGTTGCAATACCGATTACAATGCAATCAGTTATTTTGTGTGGGTCAACGACAGCGATCATAAGATCACTCTTTTCGTAGAATCCGATTTAGGGTGTGAGTTCAAAAATGAAGTGATACTGCCTGGAGAAAGTTTTACTGCGATGGATAATGGTATGGGTGTTTGCCCCGTTCCTTCAAGTTACATTTGGAAAATGACGATTATTTTCGACGATGGGAGGCTTGGATTCACTTATGGTGTCCGTTATTACCAGGACGACGGTCGGTCGTACCCTCCGAATTACGACGCACATTACGACCCTTCGATCGATGATAATTATGTATTCGAGGATTTGAGGGGTAACGGTCGTCAACCTAAAGAGCGTTGGACTTATGTCTTCACCAATGCCGATTACGATGCGGCGGAGGCGATGGTCCCGTTCGAGTAAATAGTTTGTGGCTCTGAAAAACGAACGCCTCCCGAATCTGAAATTCGGGAGGCGTTCGTTCGATGGCGGCCTGTCTTTTGGCTCTAACGATCCAGCTCTTGGAAGAAGCTCTGGAAATCGGCCATGAAAACGTCCTTGCCCCGCAGTACTTCCCGCTTGGCGAGCAGCTCCGAAAGGCGGATGTAGCCGATCACGTAATTGCCGTCCTCGCCCCGATATTGCTCGGTGATGCGGTCGAAGTGGAGGATTTTCAGTACGTCGGTTTCCGTGTATCGCACATAAACTTTCAGCTCCACGTCGGTCGTGTACTCCGGACGGTCGAGGTAGTGCTGTTTCTTGTATTCGTACCGGTAGTCGTGCTGACGGGCCATGATGTCGCTCAGGATCGACGAGGCGGTAGGCAGGCTGCCGGCGCCCTTGCCGAACATGAACTGGCGGTCGTAGCATTCGCCCCGGATCACCACGCCGTTGTATTCGTCATCGACGCTGTAGATGTATTTGCCGGGGGTGACGAATTCGGGCATGACGAACATCGTGAACTTCCGGTCGCTGACCTTGACCACTTGGGCGACCAGTTTGATCTTGACCCCTTTTTCGCGGGCGTACCGGATGTCCGAGTCGTGGATAGTCGAGATGCCGTAGGTGAAGATCCGGTCGGGATGGACATACACTCCGAGCGCGTGAACGGTAATGATGACTAATTTGAAGAGCGAGTCGTAGCCTTCGATGTCGAACGAAGGATCGCTCTCGGCGAATCCCAATGCCTGGGCCTGGGCCAGCGCCGCGTCGTAGGACTCCTGGTGGTCGAACACCCGCGAAAGGATGTAGTTGGACGAACCGTTCAGGATGCCTTTGACTTCGAGCAGCAGGTCGTTGTCGTAGTACTCCTCGAGGTTGCGGATCACGGGGATCGAGCCGCACGACGAGGCGTCGTACAGCAGTGCCACATTGTGTTTCTTTTGCAGGTCGATCAGCTCCGGCAGGTGGCGGGCGAGCATGGCCTTGTTGCCCGAAACGACGGGGATGCCTTTCTGGAGGGCCGCCTTGACGATTTTGTAGGAGGCCGCCGCATCGTCGATCACCTCCACGATCAGGTCGATCTCCGGATTGGAGAGGATCACCTCCGGATCGGTCGTGAAATAGGACGCGTCGATGCTGCGGGGTTTGTTCGACCGCACGCAGATCTTGACGATTTCCGCATGGGCGTTGCGGGATTTGCTGAGTACCTGGAAGATGCCTTGTCCGACTACGCCGAAGCCGAAAAGGCCGATTTTGATCTTATTCATGGGTTGGATGGATGAAAGGGTTGAGGATTCGGTTCAGTTGTTCGTGCTCGACCAGAAACCCGTCGTGTCCGAACGGGGAGTCGATCTGATGGTAGGTGCTGCGCGGCAGCATCCGGTGCAGCGCCTGCATTTCGGGCACGGTGAAGATGAGGTCGGTCGAAATGCCGACGACCAGACATTCGGCCGTGATTCGTTGCAGCGCCGCTGCCACGCCTCCGCGCTGGTAGCCGACGTCGTGCGTGTCGAAAGCGTTGAGGATCTTGTAATAGGAGTAGGCATTATAACGCCGGCAGAGCTTTTCTCCTTGGTACTGCTGGTAGGTGCAGGCCCGGTGAGAGGAGAAGTCGTCGCTCTCGTCCTGCTGCGAGAGGTCGTAGCCTTCCGGCCCCCGGTAAGAGAGCAGCCCGATAGCCCTCGCCGCCGCGAGTCCCTTCATGCCGGCGGTGGCGTAAGGTTCCCCGAAGGTCGAGTCGGCTTCGATGGCCATGCGCTGCGTTTCGTCGATGGCGATGCTCCAGGGCGACGCTTTGGCAGCCGTGGCGATCAGGACCAGCTTGCCGATCCGCTCGGGCTCCTGGACGGCCCATTCGACCGCCTGAAAGCCGCCGACGGAGCTGCCGACCAAGGTGTGGATGCGGTGAATGCCCAGAATGTCGGCCAACAGCCGGTGGGCCCGTACCATGTCGCGGATCGTCAGTTCGGGGAAATCCTTGTAATAGGGGCGTCCGGTCGCCGGATTGACGTGCAGCGGCCCGGTCGTGCCGTAGTGCGAGCCGAGTATGTTGGCGCAGATGATGAAATGCTCGGCGGGGTCGAGGAATTTGCCCGCTTCGACCGTGTGCGGCCACCATGAGGCCACGTCCGAATCGGCGGTCAGGGCGTGGCAGACCCAGATGACATTGTCGTGGGCCGCATTCAGTTTCCCGTAGGTGCTGAATGCGATCGTCAGTTCGGGCAGAATGCCTCCCCGCTCCAATTCGAAAGGTTGGTTATGACGGTATATATTCATTGTGTTTACAGTCGTTTTAATGCGTTGCCGATCTCTTCTTTCAGGTCGTCGATGTGTTCGATGCCCAGCGAGAAGCGCAGCATGTTGGGATAAACGCCCGAAGCGACCAGTTCGCGTTCGTTGAGCTGGGAGTGCGTCGTCGAAGCGGGGTGTACCAAGAGACTCCGGGTGTCGCCCACGTTGGCCAGGTGGCTGATGATCTCCAGGTGGTTGAGCAGCGAGGAAGCTTGCTCGGCCGACCCTTTGACGCGGAAGGTCAGTACGCCGCCGAAACCGTTGGTCAGGTACTTCTTGGCCAAATCGTGGAAAGGACTGCTCTTCAAACCGGGATAGTTTACGCTCTCGATCTTGGGGTGCTTCTCGAGCCACTGAGCCATTTCGAGTGCATTGTCCACCGATCGCTGTACGCGCAACGAGAGGGTTTCGAGTCCTTGCAGCAGCAGGAAGGAGTTGAACGGACTCTGGCAGGCACCCGTGTCGCGGAGCACTTCGCACCGTGCCCGTACGGCGAAAGCCTGGTCGCCGCAGTTTTCCCAGAAGTTGAATCCGTGATACCCTTCCGAGGGTTCGCTGATCAAGGGGTAGCGGCCGTTGCCCCAATCGAAGTTGCCGCCGTCGATAGCCACGCCGCCCATGCTGTTGCCGTGACCTCCGATCCATTTGGTCGCTGCGTGCAGCACGACATTGGCGCCCCATTTGATCGGCGGGCAAAGGTAGCCGCCGGCTCCGAACGTATTGTCGGCGATTACCGCGATGCCGTGTTTGCGGCCGATTTCGGCGATCGCCTCGAAATCGGGGATATTGAAGGCCGGGTTGCCGATCGTTTCGATGTAGATGGCCCGCGTACGGTCGTCGATGAGTGCCGAGATGCTCTTCGGGTCGTCCCCTTGTGCGAAACGGACCTCGATGCCGAGTCGGCGGAGCGTGTATTTGAACTGGTTGGTCGTTCCGCCGTAGAGGTAGGAGGTGCTTACGATATTATCGCCTGCCTGGGCGATGTTCGTGATGGCGAGCATTTGGGCGGCCATGCCCGATGCCGTCGCAACGGCTCCGGTACCTCCTTCGAGGGCGGCGATGCGCTCTTCGAAAACGGCGGTCGTGGGGTTGTTCAGGCGGGGGTAGATGTACCCCGGTTCCGTGAGGGCGAAAACGGCGGCGCTCTTTTCCGCACTTTCGAAGGTGTAGGCCACCGTCTGGTGGATGGGGACGGCGCACGATCCGGTCGCGGGATCGGCCTGTTGGCCTGCATGTACTTGCAGGGTTTCGAAACGGAGATTCTGTTTTTTCATGGTTTTGAAAGTTGATTTATGTTTTCGGGATTGTTACAAACAAAAAAATCCGGCTGAACCAGCCGGATTTAAGAGATACACGTACGACGAATCTTACACCCGGCATTTACACCTGCGCATCGACATCATCATACCCATCATCGAAACCGAAAGTCCGACGATCAGCGAGTAAGAATTATTGGATGTAATGCCGTTTTTCATGCGGGTAAAATACGGGTTTGTTATCGTATTGATGTCGTAAATATAGTTATTTTTCGTGAAATGGTGCTGTCGAGAGAAAAATATTTTACAATGCCATTATTCAGTCTGAAAATGCAATATTTGTAAATATAAGATTTTTTCTCGAGAATCCCTGTTTGTATAAAATGTTGAAAATTAGATCTATTTGTGGCCCGTTCCGTATTTGAAATTCTTAAATTAAGAATAGTTTAATTAAAAAATGTAGTTGAAAGTTTGATATTTGTGATATGTTAGATTTACTTGTTTGATATGTGATACTTAGGCAAATTATTTGCCGATGCAGCATATTATGCTAATTGATTATCAGTAGTTTATGGCTTAAAAGATAGACTGCTCAAAAAATTACTTGTTTTTTCGTCAAAAATCGAAGATTTAACACTTTTCTTCGTTGCCAGTCTCAAAACAGAGGGAAAATGGGGAAAATCGCTCTCTTTCGCCTCGAAACCTCCGCTTCGCAAAGATAAGGTATATCGGGGATTATTTCGCCGGTTCAGGCTGCAAAATGGAAGACAGATTCACAGATTTCCGGGTTGTTTTCTTGTGACCTGGTAGGAGGTGAGTATTGCTTTGCTTGGAGTTGTATTTTGCTCAATCTTCATACTTAGATTGCTCATATTTTGCAGCCAAAAGAGAAAGTCTATAGGTCTGGTTCGGCTTGGTTTGGGCGAAGCTATCTCTTTTTCTCCCCTTTGTTAGCTTTACTTTAATGAACGTATATATGAATACGGAGATAAAGTAAAGTTGGTTTCGATAATTTATGCTGTGATTCGCTTGAAAAAATGTTGTGTAATAGGGATGATTCGTTGGAAAAAGTGTAACTAAATTCGATTTATTCGCTTGAAAAAATGTATTTAACCTTGGTTTATTCGCTCGAAAAAGTGTAATTTTGTAGCGGAAAGAATAAGATTGCGTTATGCTTAAAAGGAAAATAGAAACATATTTAGCTAATTGGAAAGAGGCCGAGGGCAGAAAGCCCCTTGTGATAAAAGGTATTCGCCAGTGCGGGAAGGCATATATTGTCCAGAAATTCGCAAGGGAGAATTATGAAAGTGTGGTCTATATGAACTTCATTCTTGAACCTGACAAGAAGTCTGCCTTTACTGGCAATATAGATGTCGATACCATCATTCTCAACCTCTCTGCTTTGATTCAAGGCAGTCGGTTCATTGAAGGGAAAACCTGCATTATCCTTGACGAGATTCAGGAATGTAAGGAAGCAAGGACAGCCTTGAAGTCATTTTATATAGACGGACGTTTTGATGTTATTGCCACAGGTTCTCTTTTAGGAGTGAAAGGCTATGGTCAAAGCAAGAAAAAGAAAGAGGATGTCGGGCAAGATTCTGTTCCTGTCGGATATGAAACCGTAATTGATATGTACCCATTGGATTTTGAGGAATTTCTATGGGCAAACGGAATCGGTGAGGCTGTTATCGATTCTGTCAAATCATGTTTTGAGAACGAAAAGGCTGTTCCCGATGGGATTCACAAGGCAATGATGGAGCTGCTATACAGATATGTTATTGTAGGAGGGCTGCCGGAAGTGGTGAATTGCTTCCTTGAAACCAAGAATATCGAACTCATATATAAGAAGCAGCGTAATCTTATTGCCGGATACGAAGAGGATATGGTTAAATATGCAGATGATGCGGACAAATCTAATATCCGTGAATGTTTTGAATCCATTCCGAAGCAATTAGCCAAGGAGAATAAGAAATTCCAATATTCCATAGTCAAAAAGGGAGGAAGGTCTTCTCAATACATCGGTAGCATTCAATGGTTGGAGGATGCCGGAATAGTCCGTAGGTGCTATAACACGCAGATTACGGAACTGCCGTTGGAGGGCAATTCCATCAAAGATTGTTTCAAAGTGTACACTACTGACATAGGTGTCCTTGTAGCAATGCTCGACTATGGCACTCAGGCTGATATATTGAAGGGGAATCTTCTTGGATATAAGGGAGCTATCTTTGAGAACCTCATGGCGGATTTCCTGTGTAAGTCCGGACAGAAGCTATACTATTTCCATAAGGACAGTGGGCTTGAACTGGACTTCTTGGTAAGGTTCAAAGGCGAATGCGTCATCCTTGAAGTCAAGGCTAAGACCGGTAAGGCAAAAAGTATGGCTACCATTCTTAAAAATAAGGATGTGTATCATGTCAAGAATGCAATCAAGTTGGGGCAATATAATGTAGGACGTGAGGGAGATATACTCACCATTCCGTTGTATATGGGATTCCTTGTCGAAGACAGGCTTGCGGACGTTATCATTCCTGATGTTGATGTGAGTCTGTTGACTACTATTTAAAAATTTTGATTATGGCAAAACAGATATTAGTTGGAATTGAAGAACAGAATTTGAATGAGGTGGCTCACTATCTGGTGATATACTTCCCATACAATGAGGAAATGTGTAGCTATACAGATGATTGGCTTGGTGAGCTATATGAAAACAAGTATCCTTTGGTTTCTAAAGGGATGTGGTCTGGCATAATTGACTTGAAAGTTCATAAACTTCTTGATTGGAAACCAGAATATGGAACTTTATATCTTCAAGCTAAGGTATGTGATAGCGGAACCTATTTCTTGCTTGATAAAGATAAAAAGGTAATATGTAAAATTACCGATTATGTACCTAATGGCTTAATTCCGGAGGCGGATGATTGTGGGGATTATATCCGTTTAAGAATCAAACATGACGGTATGATAGAAAATTGGATGGAGAAGCCAGACTTTTCCGACTTTATTAAAGATGCTGATGCTGTTAAGAAAATTGATACGAGCATAGAAGAAGAACCAATACTCGACACTAAAGTAGAGTTCACTTATAGCCATCTTATGGCAAAACTGCTTCGTCTTCCGAAATACCTACAATTGGAAATAGGGAAGGCACTGATAGCAAATGCATCAGAAGGTTTTGAGGAAGAGGATGATGAAGATTCTCTCTAATCAGATGGAAGATTAAGAATGATATACAGCTGCAATAATTTGATTATTAAAAGTATAATTCTATGGATATATTAAGTCTCACCAAAGTAACATCATTGTTCATCCTAACTTTAATAGAAAGAGACGATGGACAAAAGAAACAAATTGTGGAGACACCAACAAATGGCTCGTGTGTTTAAGGCTCGTATGATTCTGTATGCTGCTTATGGTCATTGCATCATTCGTGAGGATGGAAGCTATTATGAACATCCTCATTGGTTTGAGTTGGCAAAAGACAAATGGGCACAAGTTTACAAAACAACAGGTACTCCGTGTAGCTGTTGGATGTGCAGGGGATTCGAATATGACCGCAAGGAGTATAAGAAAGAGACTCGGCGGATTATTCGGGAATCAATGGAGTGAGCTAAATGATAAGGAACTGAATCTGTGTATTAATTGCATAGGTTCAGTTTTTATTATGCGGCATATAGGCAAAAGGTTACGTGGATTTTCTCAGAAAGCGATGTGTGATATGGAATTTATTTGCTAATTTTGCGCTGAGTTTGAAACGATATAAAAACTAACAATGCAAAGAAATAGCATGAACATATTATCGAAGGTCACAATTTGGGGTAACAAACGCCCTGAATCTGTACTGTGTGTTCATGTCTTTGGCATTGAACCTTGTATTATAAATACTTTCCAACGAAGAACATAGCATGGTGTAGTTTATTCTACCCCTGATTGAAAATATAAACTGAATAGTTGGAGAGTCTTTACCGAACTTTCCAACTATTTTGTTTTTATACCCATTTGTGACAGTTATCTTACGATGCTTTTCTGTCATTTCCGTCTGATGGGTGATTGACAAACAGATTATTAACGTGCAGCGATGCACATAAATTGAGAAGAAATGAATTATAAATTTGATGGCAGTAAGGTATTTTTTACATCTGATACCCACTTTTATCACGGAAATATCATTCGTTTCTGCAACAGACCTTTTGAGGATGTGGAAATGATGAATGAAACGATTATCTCCAATTGGAATAATACAGTTGGCTTGGATGATACTGTTTTTCACTTGGGTGATTTCTGTCTGGGCGGTTCAGCTGAATGGACTAAAATTCTTGATAGATTGAATGGCAAGATATATCTGATTCTCGGCAACCATGATTTAAAGAACTTGAGGCAGGGGTATGTCGATAGGTTTGAGCATGTGACCATGCAGATGCATATAGAAGTGGATAAACAGAAGATATATTTGAATCACTATCCGTTTCTGTGCTTTGATGGCGGCTATAAAGATGTATGGCAACTGTTCGGCCATGTGCATACGAGGAAGAATAACACTGGAATTGATGCAGCCCGGCTTCAGTATCTCTATCCTACACAATATGACGTAGGTGTTGAAAACAACAACTTTATGCCGGTTTCATTTGCACAGATGAAGATAATTATTGAAAAACAAGTTGAACAATTAAAAATGAAAGAGCAATGAAGATACAATACATGAGCGATTTACATCTGGAGTTCAGGGAGAACAGCAGATATTTAAAGCATAATGAATTACCTGTTACCGGTGACGTGCTGGTTTTGGCTGGAGATATATTCTATCTTAGGGATAGAATAGCTCCTATGATGAAATTCTGGAAATGGGCTTCGGATAATTACAGGCAGGTTCTGATTGTTCCCGGCAATCACGAATACTATAATTATTCGGACGTGATGGAACGAGGGCTACAATGGAAGTGGATGTTCCGTGAGAATGTAGGGTTCTATCAGAATCAGGTAATCCGTATCGATGATACCGATTTTGTCCTGAGTACGCTATGGTCACGGATTAACCCGAATGACGAGTATTTCGTGTGGAAAGGTATGAATGACTTTCGCCAAATCAAATTTGACGGAAAATTGCTACAGGTAGAGGAATTCAATCGGATGCATGAGACCTGTATTGATTTTATCCGGAAAAGTGTCGAAGAGAGCACGGCTGGTCATATTGTGGTGGTTACTCATCATTTGCCTACTTTGGAGGTGATTGATCCACAGCACAAGAACTCCGTACTGAATAGTGCATTTGCTAGCGAATATGGTGATTGGATTGCCAACAGTCGGATAGATATTTGGATTTATGGACATTCACATACCAATATAGACACAGAGATTGGTAGTACAAAAGTAATCTGTAATCAGATGGGATATATTTTTGCGAATGAGCACATTGTGAATGGGTTTGATCCGAAAAAGCATGTTGAAATTTAATGAGCATTAAGCAATGGATGAAAGAATAATAGATAGAAAACTCTTTATTGATTTGGCAAATGAGGTTGGCTTGAACGCTTCGCATATAGAAGCAATGGGTGAAATGCGTCATTGTGAAATCACAGTTAGCGGCAATATGCTGGAACGTCTAGTTGAAATTCAGCATCAGTTCGAGCAACTTACCGTAATGGGGGATGATGAATACCGTGGCTTCTACATTGTGGTACCGCGACCCACTCCAGAGGAATGGGGTGATGTCGAGGAACTGATTGCTTCGGGAGAGTATCAAAGCAAAGAAGCCTTCCTTGCGGACTGGCTTGCGTTCAATCCAACGGAAACGCAGTGGTTTCATGTTACCTCTTATAAATACGAAGAGTTCCGGTCGATTCGCATTACAGACCGAAAACATGCGCATTTCGTCATAACAAATCGCTCCTCTTGTGCCGACGGAGAATCAGATGACGGATGGTATCAGGATTCCCTTGCCCGACTTTTCTGCTATTTGCAGAGGCTGGTTGATGTTATTGTTGCAAATCCTGATGGGTTCAACGACTATGTGGCGCACAATCTGCCGTGCCAGCAACGGATTGGGCGGATTGCACGAAAGGAACTCAATAGGATAGCTCCGAGCTTTAAGATTAATGTGGAAGATCGGGAAACAGCGATAAAGGCTTTGGAGGATTCTGCGAAGGAACATTCCGCACTTCATCTGAAGACTATGACCATTCGGCAATATTGCACATATTATCGTATCGCTAACGAGGCTTATGAGGCATACTACCGGAAGCGAAGTATTGGAAACCGTCTCTACGAAGAACAACCGAATATCCCGGAAGAACTGCGAGATGTAGTCTATTACAAACGAGTGAAATTCGTAGATGTAGATAAACTCTATGACATTGACAGCCCGGAGGATTTTATACGGTTTGCAACAGACCACTATGGCGAGTTGGGGTTTTCGCGCTTGAACATCATTGCATCGAAGGTGCCACAGCAGGGTTGGATGATAGTTGTTTCTAATAGCTACTCGGCAAATGTCGAGCTGGCCATTGAGGTTGCCACTGCTCTATATAAGGTCGGAGTGCCATTATTGATTCGTGATGCCGAGAAACTTTTGAGGATTCTGCGCGAAGAAGATTATGTGCGGTTAATTCCTAATACGTACCATAACTATATGGGTTATCAGGAAGAAGGTACTGTTTACGAACTGCCGTGGGAATACGAATGCTCAGACGATAGTGAATCGGATTTGACTTTGGAGCAATACAATGCGATTGTTTCTCTTGCGGAATGGCAGGATGAAGAATTGGTGAAGCCCATCGAGTGATGCTTAAATTGAAGAAGCTGGCTTTTATCTTGGAAATAATCATAGATAAAGGTAGAAGTCTGCTTCTTTGAAATCTCTATTTTGGTAGCAAAATCAGTATTTAATAGTCGTATCTTTTGAATTTGTGATTTTTGCGTCCGCAATACATCATTAAATAGATATAAAGTAGTATCTTTGCATATTATATGATGAGTTAATATGACAAAGAATACAATGGGAACCAAGTTGCCCCGAAAGTTGGAGCAGAAAATGTCAGTTGTGGGAGAGCAGATTAAACTGGCTCGCTTGCGCAGGAATTTGAGCGTAGCTCAGGTGGCAGAACGTGCCACCTGTTCTCCGTTGACTGTGTCCCGAATAGAGAAAGGTGCGCCGACTGTGGCAATCGGAATTTATTTGCGAGTGCTCTATGCTCTGCAACTGGACGATGATATTCTGTGGCTAGCCAAAGAAGATAAATTGGGAAAAGCCTTGCAGGATTTGAGTTTGAAGACAAGGGAACGTGCCTCAAAAAAGGAGTAAACGATGAAGATGTTATATGTTTATGCCGATTTTGACTGGCTCAACGAGACAGAACTCGTTGGCGAGTTAGGCTATGAATCTCTTCGTGGCTCGGACAGCTATTGCTTTACCTTCAGCGATGAATGGCTGAAGAAACACGGAGATTTATTTCTGAGTGATGACCTCAATAATTATCCGGGACAGCAATATACGCAACCGGAGAAAGATATATTCGGATGTTTCTCGGATGCTTTGCCGGATCGTTGGGGACGTACTTTGTTGTTGCGCCGTGAGCAAATTGCAGCGGCGGAAGAAAAACGACCAATACGGAGATTGTCATCTTTCGATTTCTTGACTGGTATTGATGATTTCTCCCGAATGGGTGGATTCCGTTTTAAGGAAGACCTCGATGGCGAATTTATCAATGTGAGTGAATCGTTGAAAATTCCCCCTTTGACGGATATTCGGGAACTGATTGCAGCCAGTGCCGAGATAGAGAAATGTGAAGAAAACAATATGCTC
>OGLP01000448.1_pt1 | contig 14721 bp, 10 predicted proteins | sample 1572841 | NCBI WGS metagenome assembly OGLP01 (sample SAMEA2581929, study PRJEB24529) | metagenome | biome: Human gut stool | place: China | collected 2011
CTTGCACTATCAGCGTGGAATTGCCGGAGATGGCCGCAGCGATATGTTCGCTCACCCAGCTCTTTGCTGTACCGGGAAGTCCGTATAGCAGCAATGCGCGGTCTGTTACCAGGGTAGCTACTGCTATCTCCATTAGGCGACGGTTACCTATGTATTTAGGTGAAACCTCGAATCCGTTCTTCAGTTTGCCACCCATCAGGTAGGTGACTACCGATTGCGGAGACATCTCCCAGTTTTCGGGAACAGAGTTTGTTTCATTTTTTTTCAGTTCGTGCAGTTCTTCTGCGAATTGCTGTTCGGCATGTTGTCTAAGTAAAGTACTCATATTGTTTTGTATTATTTATTGTCATTGAACATGGTATTTATTTTCTCTTTCATTCTCATATATTCCGCTGTCAGTCGGCAGAATTTGGCAATGGCATGGTCGGCATCGTATGCCATTGCCTGTTGTTCCACTTTAGGCAACATCTCCGGAGGAAAGTACAGTGACAGACGCTCTGCCATCTCTTTCGGATAATAGTAATAATTACTATGGAACAATCTTTGCAAAGCTCGTGTGGAGAATTTTATTCCCCATTGAGTTCCGTCCGCATTATACCAGGATTCGGGAATATAATTGCTCTTGCTGTCTGTCTGGAAGTTGATTTCCTCCCGTTGCTCCGGCGTCAGTAATCCCATCAGCGAAGAGGCATAGGCTTCATTTGAATCTTCTTTCAGAGTTTGATACGCCCATAGATTGTCACCGAAGTTTTCTATTGGCTGGCATAAGTTGAAGTAGGAACCGAATGGTGGCTTCTTTGCCAGTTTTGCGGCGGCTTTCTCCGGTGAACAGTCGTAGAACTCTGCCCAGAAACTGAGCGGTACACGTTCGGCGAGCTGGCGGAGCAGAAACTCTTCATCTTTTTCTTTCTTGTTGGAACTGACCTCTTCCAAACCCAATTTCTTCATCTCAGGTGTAAAGGTGATTTTATCGTATGACCAGCCCAGCAACATCTTATAATGAAGTTTTCCATGCAGCAGGTCACAGTATGTTTTTACCAGTTCCGAGTCGGGCAGACTGCATAACAGGCGACGGGCAGTTTCTTTTACATTACTGCTTCGGTCGGTAGTGACAATCTCTTGCAAGAAGTTTTCATCCGCTTTACTCAGATTGGTGCGTAGGCATTGTATCAGTTCGTCACGGTGGGCGGCGGACTCATTTTTCAATTCGGTTTGCAACAAGGCAAGTCCTTGTTCCGGGGTTTCCTTTCTCAGACGTTGCAACATCCGTTTCCGTTCTTCGTGCGAAGCCGTTTCCCAAGTCTCGTTTCCGGTGTCTCCCCAGTCGGGAAGTTCCATGTGCGGGAGTAGCCAGCGACCACGGTTTCCTGTCAGCAAAGAGAGCAATGACTGTTCTTCGTGCTTGTCGGGGTTATTGCGGTCGTAGGCTCGGAAGATTAACGGGCGCAGATAGAAAGGTGGAATCAGCTTGTTGCATTGTACTGCTTTCCGGTAAGCATATAATAAGAGGTATCGGTTGCGCTCGTTCACCATTTGGACGAGCATTTCGCCAACGGAACGGTCGAAGTAAGGCAGACTGTCTTCCGGAGCCTCACTGATGGCAGTGGTTTCTTCGGCGGACTGCGGTTCTGTTCCGGCACGCTGATAGGCGAAGGTTAACGCTGCTATCTGATAGAAAGCGTCTTCCGTATCTTCGGCTTTTTCCTGAAGGAGGCAGAAGTTCTCTTCCAGTGCTTCCGGGAAGCCGGACGGGGTGAATTCTTTGGTAGCAGTTCCCAGTAAAGCTGCATTTATGATTGGTTCAGTTACGTTCATCTCTCCAAATATAATAGTCAGATTGATACCACATTGAATTTAGCTCCCAGCAATTGGCGTCTGCCAGAAAGAAGGCGGCAAACGGCTTTCCACCCGTGGCGGATAGAATGTCTGTTCGGGTGATGTCTTGCATCTGTACAGGTATCAGTTCGTTGTTTGCATCCTGCACACAGAGTTGTTTCCTTTGAACAGCCAGTCGCAGATTTTCTACTAATACGGGTACATTTTCGGCAAATGGGTTCTGTTGCAGGGCTTCCCTGTATCGGGCGGTTGCTTCTTGCAGATTCGCACAGAAATGCGGGGTAACCGCTTTTTCGGATAATTCACATTCTTTGAATAAGGCTCGAAGACTGCCTACTCCTTTATTATAACAGAGTTTTCCGTCGTAGGTACTGCCGGGAACAAGATTGAATTCCGCCAAGGTTCCGGGAGCTGTGAAACTGAGATAGATGGCGAAACGATTGCTCCGGCATCCGTATAGCCAGTAAATATCATTATTCAGCTCGTTTATCTTCTGACTTCTTTTATGGAGTACCAGCCACTGGTCGGTAATTGTTTCACCCGCCAGCACATCTTCTTTTGCTTGCGGGTAACCTATCTGTGTGCGGATTTCTTGTTGCCACTCTTCCGGTTGCAGGTCCAGGTTCCGGTAACTCTTCATCAGGAGGTAGAGTTTTCCGAGTTGGTCGGTTAACTTGTATTTCCAACTTTCCTCGTAGAAGTTTATTTCCTGAATGGCTTTCAAACGATTGGCAAGTCCGGGAGCTTGGGCGTCGACCATACGGCGGGCAATACCGTCGAAAAGAGTATAAGCCCGTTCCGGTATATTGATTAATCCGTTGCGTAGCAGGTCTTTCAGCCAAATCTCCAGTTCATCAATACCGTTCAGCACCTTTTGGTGGCGCATAGCCTGACGTTTGGCTTGTGCCGCTTCATCTACAGGCGTGTCATTTGGGGTTTTCTGTTCCTTCTTTTCGGCTTTTTCTTCCCGCTTGGAAAGCCAGGAAGTCACCCATTCCGGTTCGTTCGCTTCTTTGCACGGCTCAGCCTGTGCGGCATATAGAAATAAGAGTCCCAATCCATGCTTGCATGGAAACTTCCGGCTGGGGCACGAACATTTGAATGCTACGTTTTTTATATCGATTACGGTCTGGTATGGAGTTTTCCCGCTTCCCTGGCAATGCCCCCAGATAGCACGGTCACTGTGTTCCAGCAACACCCACTTGGCTCTTGTCGCCAACCCTTTTCCGGCTTTTACGGAGGCTGCATCCGGGGCTAATTGTATGATTTGTTCTTCTGTTAGATTTAATAACATAATAATCTTAGTCAGCTATTAGTGTGTTTTTAGATTGCAAGTATAATGCTTTTTTTCTGTTTTTCAGATTTTTCAGAGAGAAGAGTTTTTTGTTTTTACCGGAAATCATTTGATCTGGATTCTTAAAGCCGGGAAAGATTCTGTAACTTTGCGGCAACAGGTATCACATACCTGCGATTAATATATAAAACCGACTTGTATGGATTTTGAAACTTGCATAGCCTCTCATTCTTCAGTTCTGATGGAAGGGGCATTGCTGAAAAATACAATCTACCGTTCTTGGCTACCACTCCGACCAGACGGGCCAATAAGCAGCAAGTTATTCAGGCCGGATATGATGAGGCTATTATTGAGGATAATGTCAGGTTCCTCCGTAAGATAAAGGAAACATCAAATATTGAAATGTATATTGGCGGTCTGATGGGGTGTAAAGGAGATGCTTATACAGGTGTCGGTGCTCTAAATATTGAGGAAGCTCACGACTTTCATCATTGGCAGTCGCAACTATTTAAATTTGCGAAAGCAGATTTCCTGTATGCAGGAATTATGCCTGTGTTGACTGAGGCAACGGGTATGGCGAGGGCTATGTCCGATACCGGAATCCCCTATATCATTAGTTTTACTATTCAAAAAGACAGGAAACTCATTGATGGGCATACCATCGACTATGCTATCCGGTTTATTGACGATAATGTATCTCGCAAACCGGCGTGCTATATGACAAACTGTGTACATCCTGATTTTAGGATATTTGGCGGCTGTTGCGGAACGGATGATACACATATGGAAGGAATCGCTAAGTTTATACGTTGAAGTTTGTAATGGAGGATTGAAGCAATACCATTCTTTTTCGTATATTTGCCTCTTAACTTTTAAAATACCACAGTTATGAGAAAAGTACAACTATTGTTAGTTTGTTTAGTGCTTTCAGTGGCTGCTTCTGCTGCTGATAAGGTAGTTAAGTTACCAAAGCCCAATTTGAATCGTGCCGGTACGGTAATGAAAGCATTGTCTGAGCGTCAGTCTACACGTGAATATGCTTCGAAAGCATTGAGCCTTGCTGACTTGTCGGATTTATTGTGGGCTGCTAACGGAATCAATCGTCCGGAGTCTGGAAAGCGGACAGCTCCATCGGCTTTGAATAAGCAGGATGTAGATGTATACGTGATATTACCCGAAGGGAGCTATGTGTACGATGCGAAAAATCATCAGTTAAATCTGGTTTCTGAAGGAGATCACCGCGATGCTGTTGCAGGTGGTCAGACTTTTGTAAAAGCGGCTCCGGCATCTTTGGTACTGGTCAGTGATGTTTCCCTCTTTGGCGATGCTCAGAAACCACAAAATCAGGTGGTTGGAGCTATAGATGTTGGTATCGTTTCGCAGAATATCTCTTTATTCTGTGCTAATGCCAAATTGGCTACAGTGCCGCGAGGTTCGATGGATGCCACTCAGTTGAAGAAAGTATTGAAACTGAAAGATAGTCAGATTCCTATGTTGAATCATCCTGTAGGATACTTTAAATAATGGAATAAAAAAACGGCCTACCTATGCTTAAGTACAGGTAGGCCATTTTTAATTTTGTTTATTTGGCATCTTCAATAATAGAACAGATACTAACCCGGTTCCAGTCTGGTTCTGTGAACATGTCACCCACTCCCTGACCTTCGGCAGTAATACGTGACGGGTTGATTTTATACTTATTGACCAAGATTGTCTTTACGGCTTCGGCACGAGCTTTAGCTATTCTTGCATTGACTTCGGCACTACCTTCCGGTGAAGCGTATCCCTTAATCACTACTGTTGTGTTTGCGTGTTTCTTCATGTAAGAAGCCACACGTTCCACATTTGGCAACTGAGAGGCATCGACTGTAGATTTACCTTGTCTGAAAGTAACGATGGATTCCGGAATACGGCTGGTTTCCACTATTGTTTCAACAGGAACTACCCGGTTCTGTAAATTGTTGACTTCTTGTTGCAATGCGCTGATCTTCTGTGCGTCGACATTGATCTGACCGTTTTTCTCGTTCACTTGTGAGCGAAGATTATTGATAGAATTGTTCAGGTCGCTTATCTCGGCTGGATCATAGAGTTTAGCCAAGGTAAAGTGATGGCTTCCGTTGCTACCACCAAAGTGGTAAGCTACACCTGCTGTTAGTTCAAAGGCGGCATTGTTTACATTGAATCGGCTACGGTTGTGGTCGCCTTGCATATCATATACCAATGCCGGTTTGACTCCTATCGTCCAGGCTTTAGCTTCTCCGAGATTGAAGTTGAAATTCATTCCGAAACGACTGGACCAGGAGTTCATATCTCCGGAACCATTCATATAGTAGTGCAGCCATCCTGCACCGGCTACGGCTTCTACTTCAAATATCCGGGGAGTACCTGTATAGCCTGCGAACAGGTTCATCAGGTTGACTTTACCCAATAAGCTAAGGTCTGAAGCATCAAAAGCTGTCTTACTGTTCGAGGTGTTTATATATCCCATGCCTTGAACTCCCAGTCCGAAAACGGGGGTCAGTTGCTTCGTAAACTCAATTCCCAAAGCCGGGCGGGCATTCTTGAAGAAAGCGCTGTGGCTTACAGGAGTTATAATACCGGTTTTTAGTTCTATAGACCAATTGTCTGTGAATTTGCTGCCTTGTACAGTAGTTTGGGCATTTGCAGTCAATGCTGCTAAAACAAATGCTGATAAAATAATTGATTTTTTCATAATTGAAATGCATTAATAGTTGATACAATAAAATATAATATGCCCTGAAGTAGTTTATTTGTTTGCTCTTTTCAGGAATAAAGCGGGAGGGTTAGGTTGCAGATTTCTTGTTTGCTTTGATCTTTGTTAAGTTTAAAGTTAGTTTAATCATATAATCTACTCTTTCTCGAATCCCGTTCATTAACATAACAGCGATTCTTTCTTTAAAAATTTAATTTTCTTCTTCATAATTCATTATTTTAAATTCATAATTAAGGTTGCTGTTCATTTATAACAACATAATCTTTGAAACATGGTTCGATGTATGAAAGGGTAATTAACAATAATTTAATGATTGCTCAGATTTCAATAAAAAGTTGGTTCAGGTTACTCTCACTACCCTCACTGCTAAATTATCTTATTGATAATTAGGTTATTAAGTGTGGGTGAGAGTAAAAATCCGGCGTGAGGGTAAACCGCTTACTCTCACGCCGGATTTTTACATTTTTACATCATAACTTCTTCTGTTATACCGTAATACCCCACATTTGGCGCATATATCGGTTGGTTCTGTAATCCGATGTTTTTTAGCTTTCCTTCCCCGCGTAAACGGCGGATATGCCCCATTGCAGTCGATTTCATCATGCCGCATACCCTTTGGAAATCACTTCTTGTCATCATGTGGTGCTGACTGAAGTAGACGGTCAGTCGGCGGTCTATTTCTTCGTCCGATAATTTGTTGGAGTGTCCATTGTGTTTTATATTCTTCAGTTTCACATTTCCGATTTCACTCCTCAGATCCTGATCCGCCCGGAATTTGATGCCTTTCAGCCTTACTTTCGTATTCTTCCGTTTTGTATCTTCTTTTATTTCTTCCGTGCAGGTGAGGGTAGGGTGGAAGTAACCGATACCATCCAGATGTACCTGCCTGCCCTCTGCCAGTTCTTCACCCATTGCATGAGACAGGGCGTCGAGCACGGCGGACACATCTGTTTCCGTCAGTGAACAACGTTCCTGGATTTTGCGTCGTAACCTGTCGGTTCCTGTTTTTCCATTCAGCGTGATGCGTGCATGAAGTTTCGTTTCTTCTTGTGGCTGGTTGGGAGCCACCGGGTTTTCGTACCATTCAAATAAGATTGCCATAGTTGCTTGTTTTAATTATAAGGTATTAATTTGTTTTACATTAGGGACTATTCTGTTTCCTCCTAAGGAACATCCCGTTTACTCTTAGGTATGATTGGATGTCAACTTTGGTTAACAGGTCTGTCAACGTTGGTTGATCGGCTTTTTGTCCAAGGTTGGAAAGCCTGTTTACCAAGGTTAACACCCAATAGGACTTACTACAAAGATACAAAATAAGCAGGGAAAAGTCAAGTGATTCCCTGTTTATTTCTCAATTATTATTGAAGCTTTTGCTGTCAAATGGATGGGCTGAACTTTTTTGAAATAAATGCAGAATAATATGCTCAAATACTTGACTTTCGCTTTTAGGAACAGTATCTTTGTAACTCCTTAAAGGAATTATACTATATAAATAAAATTCATAACAGATAATGATATGAAAATCACTTCAATAAGACATGACAAAGATACAGGCAGAGAGATGATGACCATTTATGATGCCGATGTGCTGATGGAGAAGATGAAAACGGAAACCAGAGGTGGATACGTAACTGGGTTACGAACTGTTATGCCTCAGTTGGAAGGTACGGATTCCACATTTGCCTATATTGACAAACTTCCACGTATCTATCCTGCCGTGGAGTATGCCCGCACTAAAGACGGAGGGCGAAGAATGAAACAATACAATGGGCTGGTTCAGCTTGAAGTGAAGAAGCTAGCTGGATTGGCGGAAGCTGAACTGGTGAAACGTCAGGCGATGCTGCTTCCTCAAACGTTTGCCGCTTTTTGCGGTTCCAGTGGAAGGAGTGTGAAGATATGGGTGTGTTTCGCCTTACCGGATGGAAACTTGCCGAAGCGCGAACAGGAAGCTGCGCTGTTTCATGCCCATGCCTATCGCTTGGCGGTGAGTTGCTATCAGCCGTTGTTCCCGTTTCCCATTGCCTTGAAAGAGCCTTCACTGATGCAAAGCTGCCGGATGACGCTTGATGAACATCCCGGATACAATCCTCATGCGGTACCTTTCTGTCTGGAACAGCCATTCTCCATGCCCGGCGAACAGACCTTCCGGCAACGGCAGTTGGCTGAGAAAAATCCGTTGCTGAGGCTGGAACCTGGGTTTGAAACGTCGCAGACCTTCACCATGCTTTTTGAAACCGCCCTTGATAAGGCGCTCCGGGATATGGAGAACTGGCGACGGGGAGATGACCTTCAACCGTTGCTTGTCCGCCTTGCGGAGTATTGCTACAAGGCGGGCATACCGGAAGAGGAAGTTGTGAGGCAGACGATCATTCATTACTATGCACAGGCGGAGGAGCAAACGGTACGTACCATGGTTCATAATATTTACCAAGAGTCTAAGGGATTTGGCTCTAAAACTATTTTGACTCCGGAGCAGGATACCGCTCTGCGTCTGGAAGAGTTTATGGAACGGCGCTATGAGTTTCGTTATAACACGGTGTTGAACGATTTGGAATATCGTCAGCGTGATTCCATTCATTTTTATTTCAGACTGGTGGATCGGAGGGTACGCAATACGATGGCGATTAATGCCCTGAAAGAGGGGATTCGTGCCTGGGACCGCGACGTGGAGCGTTATCTGACATCAGAGTATGTGTCTTTGTACAATCCTGTTGAAGAATACCTTTGTAATGTGGGGCATTGGGACGGAAAAGACCGCATCCGGGCACTTGCCAATCTTGTGCCATGCAATAATCCGCATTGGAGGGAGCTGTTCTACCGCTGGTTTCTCAGTATGGTGGCACATTGGCGTGGGCTTGATCGCCAGCACGGAAACAGTACGTCGCCATTATTGGTCGGTGCGCAGGGGTATCGTAAATCTACCTATTGTCGCATTATTTTGCCACCTGAACTGCGTTTCGGATATACGGATAGTCTTGATTTTAAGAGCAAACAGGATGCGGAGCGTTATCTGGGACGTTTTCTGTTGGTGAATCTGGATGAGTTTGATCAGATTAGCTCCAATCAGCAGGGCTTTCTGAAACATCTTTTGCAGAAACCTGTGGCAAATTTGCGGAAACCCTACGGTTCTACCATTCAGGAGGTGCGCCGTTATGCTTCGTTTATCGGTACCAGTAATCAGATGGAACTGCTTACCGATCCCAGTGGTAGCCGCCGTTTTATCTGTATCGAAGTGACTGCACCTATTGATACGAATGTCACCATCAACTACAAGCAATTGTATGCTCAAGCCATGGATGCCATTTATAAAGGTGAGCGCTACTGGTTGAATGATGAGGACGAAGCTATCCTGAAAGAAACCAACCGGGATTTTGAACAGATCAGTCCGCTCGAACAGCTTTTCCACTGCTATTTCCGGGTGGCGGAAGAAGAACGGGAAGGGGAATGGCTGACCGCAATGGAGATATTCAATTATCTACAGCAGAAAACCCGCGATAAACTGTCGGTCAGCAAAATAGGGCACTTCGGCCGTTCGCTGAAGAAATTGGATATTCCTTGTAAAAAGTCAAATAGGGGGACGGTGTATCATTTGGTGAGATTATGAAAAATATATTGTATGTTTTGTTGCTTATGGGTGTTGGATTCATTTCTTGTATTCCACGTCCGACAAATAGTCAGGATAAAATTTTGGCTTATGCAGACACATTGATTAGAAAATCATATTATGATAGTGCTTTGCAGATTCTTGGTTCTGTTTCACCGGAATCTTTATATACACCGGCTTCACAAGCCAGATATGCTTTGTTATTAACTCAGGCCTACGATAAAAATTACATTCGTCATACTGATGATTCATTGATACGTATAGCTGTGAAATATTACGATAATTCAAAGGATGAATCGATGTGTGCGAAAGCACATTATTACTGGGGACGTGTGTATCAGGATAATAAAGATGTAATTGGAACTGTGCGCGAATTTATGAAAGCATTGCCCATAGCAAACAAAACGCAAGATTATGATTTATTGTGCTTATTACATTCTAATTTGGGACACTTATTGTATACACATGGATTGCTTGAAGAAGCCGATTCCGTATATCAACAAGCAGAACGAATGGCGAGTGAACATAAAGATTCGTTGAGATGGGTAGTAAGCCTCATCAAAAGAGCAGATATTTGTATGGAAAGAGGAGAAGGTTTCTATTTGGAGGCAGAACGGAAACTGTTGAAAGCTCAAACAATATTGTCTTCTGGCGGTAACACTCCTTTGGCAAAGAAAATGCTATATTCTCTAGCGTCATTATATCAATATATGGGAAGGACGGAAGAAGCGATAGAAACTGTACACAATTTTTTTATCATAGAATCCGATACAGCGAAGTACTTCGCTTCTTTTTTGATAGTCGGAAGTAGCTTTTATAAAGAAGGACAATATGATTCTGCCACTTATTATTTAAAAAGAGCGGTACAATCCAAATCTTATTATACAAAATATGGAGCTTATATGAGATTGGCTGATGTGGCTAGAATACAAGGAAGATATTCAGAGGCATTGCAATATGAAGATGCATACATAGCTTATAAAGATTCTGCAATGAAGGAAGAATATCCTGCTAAGGTTATTGCAACATTAAAAGATATGTTCTATCATCAGTCCGTATATCAATATGAGACTTTCATGTCTCGTTATAGATTGTATATACTATTGTTATCCATAGTTTTATTGATTACGATCAGCAGCATTGTTTGGCGGCACTTTACAGGACAACACAAAGTTAAATTATCATTGCTAAATCAACAAGATATCCAGACAAAAACAGGTGTACTTGAACAGCTTTTGCAGGAAAAACGTGATGAAATTAGTCTTTTGGAACAATCATGCGCAGAAAGTGAAGGTGATAGAATTAAACAACTACAAATAAATAGTTGCTTAAATGGACTTTTGGAAGAGGAAAGGCGTATTGTTAGTGACTTGAAAGCGCTATTAGAGCAAAAGGAAGAAGAAATAAAACAGCTGAAAGGTATTAAGTTTAAGAGATTAATAGAAGACACTTCTATCTATCAACGATTACTGTATATAAAAGATGAAAATGCTAAAAACTCTACCGGTAAAATGAATTTGGAAGAGGAAGATTGGGAGGAACTATTATCAGAAATAGATTTGGTATCTTTCGATTTCACCACACGTTTAGTAGATCGATATGATGCTTTAGTAGATAATGATATTAGATTTTGCTGTCTCATAAAACTTGGATTCAAATTCTCTGAAATAGCACTAATCCTTGGTTGCAGTGTAGATGCTGTATATAAAAAAGAGAAGTCTATATTGCGCAGAATGGATATGGAACATACAATTAGACTCAAAGAAATATTGAGAAATATTTGACGGAAAAAGTGGAATAATCATCAGAAGTAATTTGATAGTTTATTGATTATTAAGCGGTTATGCCCTATACTCTTATGCATTAACATATCACTCTAATATTTTTATAATGAATTTTGCTCGAACTTTGCGACAAATTAAAAAAATAAGATATGAAAAATGCAATTCTATTTTTTATCATTCTTGCAACTTTATGTTGTAATACAGAGATCTATTCTCAAACTTCTCCCGTTGATGACTTTTCAAAGTTTTCTAAACAAGATATACCATTAAAAGAAGATGATACTGATTTTGATGAGGGCATTGCGCGTACTCCTGCACGACAATCTGCTGCTACTGCTTTTCTTTATGGAAATTGTGTGTATGTTAATTTTGCATGTCCTGTCAATGATGTTAAAATTGCTATCATTGATAAAAGTACTGGCAAATACATATATGCTGAGAATCATAATCAACCTGATATAATAATTGATATAAACACGAAAAATAAAGGGGAATATCAGATTATGATAAATTCTATATATTTCTTTTTATGGGGAGAATTTAGTATAGACCAATAATATTCTGAAATAAATTTCCATATCATGAAATTAATACGTTTATGGGGCATATTGTTATTTGTCCTAACATCTTGTAATTTCCGTTCGTCAGATTTGGAAGAAGCACTGGTATTAGCAGGCAATAACCGTCCTGAACTTGAAGCTGTTCTTGATCATTTTAAAGACCGAGGTAAAGTGGCTTATGAATCAGCATGTTTTCTAATAACCAATATGCAATACCACGAAAGTAAAGATGAAATTGTATTAGACAGTTTGTATAATAGCTATTTCATACATACAGATTCTCTTTATAGAGGTATTTTTAGCAAAATACCTCTAAACGAACAGAAAGAATATAAGGGACGAGAATATGATTCTTTGCGTTTGACTTTAGGTGATATTTTTAATACATTGCCAGCTCCACAAATTAAGTCAGGTGTTCACCTTTCTGATTTGCAAACTGTTAAGTCGGACTTTTTAATAGATAATATTGAGGAGGCGATTAAAATTTGGGAGGCAAATGAATATGACTATCGAAAAGATTTTGATTTTTTTAAAGAATTCATTCTTCCGTATCGAACAACGAATGAGTATCTAGCGCATAAACGTAGTGAAATACGTAAAATGTACGAGAGTTTATTAGTGGACACTGCTTCTATCCGTACACAAATTGAACACTATAAAATTTATGTAGATAAATGTAGATGGATAAATCATCATACAAAACCTAAAGGACATTTAGGTATCTATGATCTGTTTGTGCCAAAATTTAAAATGGATTGTCATAATATGACAAATTGGAGTTGTAATGTGCTTCGTGCTTGCGGCATTCCAACGATATACGAATTTACCCCTAAATGGACCGATCGGGATAATCGACATTTTTGGTGTGTTTCTCCTGACTCCATTGGCATATTACAACCTTATACCGCACCAGATAATAATATCAGAGAAGATTGGGAAAGTGATATTAAATATGCAGGAAAGGTATACCGTAAGACCTATGGAGCACAAAAAAATACTCCTTACTTTTGGGCTGATGAAGATGAATTTATTCCAGAAAGTTTTAAGACTCCACTACTTAGTGATCAAACATTCAGATATCATCAGACAATAACTTTACGATTACCCTTTAAGGTAGATAGCCATAATAACATAGCTTATTTAGCGATGTTTACTGTCGATAATAAATTAGTTCCGGTAGGTTGGGGGAAAATAGATCATTCAAAACATGAGATTATCTTCGAACAAGTTCCTTTAAATACTCTGTTTTTTCCGGTTTGTTATGATGCAGACAATATGCTGCCTATAGCTGAACCATTTATCATTTATTCATCCTCAAAATTAAAAGATATACCTGAACCTTTAACAACGAATGAATTACCCCGGAATGTAGTAGATGTGTCTGTAGTTGATGGAAAACTATCATTTGACAAACAGACAAAATGGTCCGATTTAAAGTATTTGACATTGAATTGTGATACTTCTCAAAAAATCAGGATGCATTTGCTACGCAAGTATCCACAAAAAAGAAGAATGAAAACTTTTTATGAAAAATTGAATGGTGCTTGCCTACTGGGAGGTAATCAAGAGCGAGGGGAATATGATACACTTTGCACCATAAAGGAGATGCCTGTACCTTATTTACAAGAAATTGCTTTTGAGAATTGTAAGCAATATCGCTATTATCGCTTTTGCACTTCCAATAGTGAACCTGTAAATATTGCACATATGGAATTTCTTGGAAATTATTCTCCAAATCATAATTGTGCAATTCCTACGGCTTTGCCTGTTTTCTCAGAAGAAGAATTGGTACGGCAAAAATCGTGTCAACTCTATCGTATAAATGGAGTTCCGATACGGACAGGCAGTAAACCCGAATATGCTTTTGATAATAATTATAATACGTATGTCGGCGCAGCAAGTATTGGCATGGATTTTAAAACACCTGTACAAATAACAAGTATCCGTTTTGTGCCTCGCAATGCCAATAATATGATTGTTCCCGGTAATAGTTATATGCTTCTTTATTACGATGGTGAATGGAAAGAACATAAAGTATTACGGGCAGAACATCAATATTTGGATTTTGAAAATGTTCCTGTAGCTACCTTGTATTGGCTGCGGAATTTGACAGAAGGCAAAGAGGAACTTCCTTTCTTCTATATTGATGGAAAACAATATTTTTTGCATATCGATACTGTATTATTGTAGTTAATATAAAATGAAAAGCAAAATAAATTACTTAATCTCATTGTTGTTAGGTTTACTGATAATTATGTCTGTAGCCGGTATACCAGTCGAGGTATTCAATCATCCCAAAACATTTGCAGTTTTTGGAATGGCTGGAATTTCTCTTATAATAAGTTTTTTATGTTTTATTGCACCTCAAAAAGATATCAAATTTTCTAGATTAAATATATTTTGCTTCCTGTTTTTGTTACTTTATGTAATAGACTTTTTACATCTGAATACTATATGGAACATAGGATATTTATGTTTATTGTCTTTATTTATTGCTAGTCATTTGCTGCAGCAAATACATTATATTATTATCTTTAAAAGTTTGCTGGGTGCTGCTGTTTTACTTACGATATGGGGATATTTGCAATATTTTGAATATATCCCTTCTAATAGTGAATATTTTCTCATAACAGGCCCGTTTCATAATCCGGCAGTATTTGCTATTATGCTAAGCCTGTTGTTGAGTATAGCTCTAAACAGTATTATACTGTTTTATAGATCACTGATGAATCATAAATTCTTTCTGGTATTCATAATTACAGTTGTTCTATTTTGTATCCCTCTTTTAATATTAACCTATGCTCGTGCTGCCTATTTGGCACTGCTTGCATCTGTCTTATATTGTTTGTATCTAAAATTGAGGAATAATGGGAAGGGAAGAAAGATAAAGCTATACTATTCAGCAGGGG
>OGLP01000462.1_pt1 | contig 14282 bp, 19 predicted proteins | sample 1572841 | NCBI WGS metagenome assembly OGLP01 (sample SAMEA2581929, study PRJEB24529) | metagenome | biome: Human gut stool | place: China | collected 2011
CCCCCTAGAATGTAGTTTATACCCAAAATAGCCTTAAGGTATAAATTCTAAGCAGAATACAAATTCCAATCAATATTAATAGGTCTTTCAGAAGTTAATGGATCAATTTTTCCTATTTCAATTTTGTTAATAAAGGCATCTAAAACTATTTTATTTAAATCAGATAAATTACGATATTTTTCAAATAATTTAACTTTATCAATTTGTTTATTCTTATCAGTTTTTAATGAAGTTATTTCAGAATCTAATTCTGATAATCTTACATTTAATTTTTCTATTTCTATTGTATTACTACTTTTAATTATATTAAACTCTGTTTCTTCTAATAAACCAGTTACTTTATCTGCATATAATTGAACTAATATATTTTTTTTAGATGAAATATCTGATTCAATTTGTTGTTTCTCTTTTTCTAATTTTTCAATATCACTATCTATATTTGAATAAACGTTTTGTAAATAATATTCTTTACTTACTTTTGATAAATCAAAATATTCATTTATTTTATTTTTAATGTTGTCAAGTATATATTGTTTAAACTCATTTAAATCAATTGACTCTGTATTATCACAAATATGTCCATTTTGAGATGAATTTCCTCTACACTGTAAATATTCTTTATTACCAGCTTTAACTTTAGCATTATTTTTATAAAATGCTTTACCACAGCAACTACAATATACTTTTTTAGAAAACAAGAAAACTTCACCATTTTTTTGTGGCCTATTCTTACGAGTTTTCTCAAACATAGCACTAACTATTTTAAATGTCTCTAAATCCAGATTAGCCTCATGACAATGTGGTACTCTAATCCATTCTTCTTTAGGTTTAGGAATAGGTTTATGATTTTTAAAACTTGTTCTTTCTGATTTACCTTGTACCAAAGTTCCAATCTGTGTTTCATCAACCATAATTTTCCTAATCATATCTGCAGTCCATTTTTGCTTATGTGGAATTATAAGAATATCCCCTGCAACTACTTTATTAGTTGTCATGTTATTAGCTACTTTTATTTCCTCTTTAGTTACATAAAATTTGTAAGCAATTGATTTTAATGTTTCATCTTCTTCAACTTTATAACGAATACTTTTAATTCTATTTTTTCCTCTATTAATATTTATTCCTAACGAGGTTTTATAATCAGCAGGTGTTAAAAATCCTTTTCTCATTAGTACTTCTATTAATAATGGCATACCCTTACCATGTTTTAACATTCCAGCCATTATTTGTATTGCTTTTCTTGCATGCAAATCAGGTATCAAATGATGTTTGTCCTTTGGATCTATAAAATATCCATAAGGTGCAAAACTTCCTGTAAATTGTCCATTACGTTTCATACTATTTAATGTGTCTCTTGTATTTTTAGAAGTATCTTCAACAAACCACTCATTAACTAAACCATTTATTTGTCTTGATTTTTTATTTTCTTGAATTGCTGTATCAGAATTATCTACCAATCCTAAAAATCTAACATTCCATTCTGGAAAACACTTATGTAAATATTTTTCAACCATTTCCATACTTCTTGTAAAACGTGATTGTGATTTGCATAAAACTATCTCTGCATTTCCTACTTCTGCAAAACGAATTGATTTTAACCATTCTGGACGATTATCATCAACACCTGAAATATCTTCTTCACAAAATATTCCAACAACAACCCAACCTTCTTTTTTTGCACACTCATCAAGTAAATACAATAATTGGTTTTTAATACTACCAGATACATCTCCTTCTTCTAAATCGCCATCTTCTTGTGATAATCTTATATATAAAATTACTCTAAATTTTTCACCAACTTGAACAACCCTTCTTACAACATCTGTTTTCTTTGTAAAACATTCAGGATCATCTAATTTAGTAATTCCAAGAAGTTCTCTAACGTTAGGAGATACATATCTTAATTCTTTTTCGTCTAAAAGTTCTTTAATTCTTTTTAATTGTACTTTATCAACATTTTTTTCTATATTATCAAATTTTCTTTTTGTATTATTACTTGTATATTCACCTTCCTTAATTACGTCTAATATCATTTTATTTACTCCATTCTATAAAATAGAATTTGTTATTCTTTGTATTAAACGCCTTAATAATACATATATACATTATACCGCGTTATCCTCATTATTACAGCATGTTAAATCAAAGTTATTATTTTTTACATAACTTGCTGAACTATGTTCCAATTCGACAATTATATATGCTAATTTTTTATTAATTAAATTACTTATTTCATTCTTTGAAAGCATTGGATTTATAGATTCTGTAAGTTTCCATTTCCAGTTTCTTATATGCTTTTTTTCTTCCTTTTCCAATTTATTACCCCCTATTTATTCTTTTTTACTTAATATTTTATTTCATCAACTATTTTTCCTTCTATAATAGTTTGATAACCCCTTCTATTTTGATTACAAGTAATTAATGTTATATACTTACTTTCATTAGAATCAATTACTCTTGCCTTACCTGTTTTTTCTATATCATATTTTTTTACAGCTTTATAATGATAGGTAATACCATTATAATAAACATATATATCGTCATCTTTTTCTATTTGATTTAATCTACTAAAAAAAGCAATATTACTATTGCCGGAATGTGAATACAAAATAAAATTTCCATTTTCATTTGGATAATGACTACTATTATCTACACTAATTGCATACCTAATTGAATTAAAGTTTTTAGTGTTATTAACAACACCTCTTTTTAAATTTATTTTAGGTATTTCTAATACTGCTGTATATTGAATATCAAATTTATTTTCCTCTTTAACAGAATATGTTTCATTCTCTTTAGTTTCTTCATTTTGAATATCAGTATTATCACTAATTGATGTTGTTTCTATATATTTTTCTACATCATGATTATTTTTGTTTTCTAATGATTTATTATAAATATAATAAAATGTAAAAATCATTATTCCAATTAAAATTAATATTTTTCCTATTTTTTTCATATTTTCTTTTCCTTTTTATTATCCCATATTGTAATTTTGGTGAATCCCTTACTTAAATTTCTTGATACACCAAAACTATAATTTATTTTTATATAATCCTCTAATTTCTTTAATTCCATTTTGTTAATTATTTTATGAATTAATAAATAAAATGAATTATTATCTTTATTTATTGAAACACTATATCCATTGAATAAGTTATTTTTTAAATTATTTATAAAATTATTATCAATCATTTCACTTTCAATAAATTTATTTTCTGTATTTTTTAATGCTTTATTTATTTCTTTCTGAACATTTTGTTGAAATTGCATTTGAATATTTTTTGTTGTTTGATTTAATTTTTCCTGATTTTTTATTTCTAAATTTTTTCTTAATTCTTCAACTGTATAATAATTACTTGTTACACGTTTTAATGTTTTAGTTTTTCTTTCTAAAACTGAAACATTTTTATATTGTGGAAATAAATCGTAATATAAATAAGTATCTCTAAAAATTGGATTACTTACTGTTGGAAAAATAATAGTTTTATATTTTAATGACATTATTTCTGTGGCAGTTAATAAATCCTTTCCCATTAATGACACTGTTTTATTAGCACCTATTTTCATCATATCTGTACTTTTACTCATTGAATTTGTTTCTATCGTTTCACGTCCAAGTTTTTTTACTATTCTCTCAGCACAGTCAACACTATTAGTTTTAAGATAACAAAGTGCAACATTATCTATAATAATATTTGCAACTTCTTTACCATAAACTTGTTCCAATTGTGCGAAAGATTGAATAAAAAATTGAAACCTCATTCCACGTGATCTTGCAACAGAAACTAAAGTTTCAATTGAACTTAGTGGTGGACAATTTGCAAATTCATCTAATAACCACTCAATTTTTACTGGCAATGTTCCTTTATTTTCTGAAATATTAGCAAATTTAGTTAAATCCTTAGTTAACATACCAATTATAATTGTAACTAGTTGAAAGTATGCTCTATCTTCATCTGGAACAATAAGATATAAAACTGTCGGTTTTTTACCTAAAGAAGTAAATTGAAATTCGCTAATACTAGTTAAATTTTCAACATTTAAATCATCAAATATTGCCATTTTTTCACCAAATACAGCGGTTATTGATTTATAAGTATTTTCTGCTGCTGAAAGAATAGAAATTAAATAATCTTTAGATAAACTACCATATTGACGATTATTTATATTCTTTTGCAAATAATTTTGATTTTCTTTTATTAATGAGGAATTTTGAAATTTCTTAACACTTGAGATATTAATTTTATTTTCAGATATTAATCCAGATTGATAATCTTCTAAAAAAATTCCTACAATACCAATAAATAATTGTTTAGCACTATTAATCCAAAATTTATCGTTTGTTTCTTTATCAACAAAAATCAAGTCTGCTAATGATATTACTAATCTATTGGATTCGGCTTGATATTTAGAGCTTGAATTTTGATATTCTCTAATCAGTAATATTAATTCTTCATTTGATTTGGATGAAATATATTCTTTTAATGATATATTATTTTTTAAATCATTTTTTAGAAAGTTTTTTTCATAAATTTTCTTATCTGATAACATTTCAATTATATTATTTTTATTGCTTTTTATAATATCAATTAAATAATCTTCTAAATTATATTTATCTTTTATTTTTTCTATATATTTATCATCAAAAATACTTTCTATTTTAATTCTGTTCTTTTTTATGAAATGGGTAAAAAGAAAAAGCATTGTTTCATTAGATTCACAATACTTTTTCCATTCATCAATTATAGGTTGCATAATATTAATCCTATTAGATTTTGTTGGATTTCTAAAATCAATTGTTATTACATCATAACCATTTTCATCAAACACCTTACTTGTTGCTCTAAATATTTCACCTTTAGGATCTGTAACTACAACACTATGTTTTTCCTTAGCAGTTGCAAACATTAAACATTCTGGTATTACAACTGTTACGCTCTTACCGCTTCCAGTTGAACCTATAAATAAATAATGTGGACTTTTATTATCAAAATAAACATTTTGAAAATGTCCATTTTTCTTTTCATACCAAACTGGAAAACCTATACTATTAATATCATTTATTTTTTCTTTTACAAAATTTTTTTCTATCTCCTTAATATCAGCAAATTTACTAGAACCATGTTCATTTTTATTTTCTAATTTTCTTTTACTTAATCTTGGCTCAATAAACAGAATAAAAATAATTGCAAATATTACTAACAATAAAATTAAAAATTCAATAGAGGTCATTGCATTAAACTTTATATTATCCATTTATATTATTAACTCCATGTTTTTAATAATTTATAATTCAATACCAATATTTTTATTTTCATCTTTTTCTATAATTTTCACAATATCAGATTCTGAAAAATATACAATAGATGGATTGTAATTTTTCATTGCTTTCTTTACATCTTCGTAAATTTCTTTGTTATTATACTTTTTATAATCAACAAGTTTATGACCAGTTATACCTAATGAACTAACTTCTTTAATTAAATCTTCATTGAGAATTTTTCCTTTATATTTATATACTACTTCATAATCATAAAATTTCTCTAAAATTTCTACTTCAATTGGTAATTGAACTAATTTATCTGTACTTTCCAATTTAGTATGTTCTAAGTTCCCATTTGGATATTCAATAGTAATATTCATTCCATCTACTTCATCTTTAAATCTTGAATTTCTAATTATTATTGTTCCACCAACATCATTGTTAATAGCACAAGAAGATATTTCAACTGTACCACCTTTTTCTAAAAGTGAATTAATTTCTTTATACTTTATTACTGATTTTGTTTCTTTATACCAAGCATCTTTATCAGTTACTTCAAAAGTATAAAAATTTTCATCACACTTTTCACATACATAATCATAATCAATTAAATCACTTATTTTTAATTTATCCAAACAATCATAACAAACAGAATCTGTTTTCAAAACTTTTTCATTGTTATTATTTATCATTGTATATACATTACTATATAGTTTACTAAGCATACTTTTTGTATTTTCTAAAAAACTACTATAATTATCATCTAACTCTAAATTTTCCAAATTCATTATATCATTGATATTTTCATAAAATACTTTTATTTTCTTTAATAAATCATAATTATTCAACTCTATCACCTACATTTCTATTTCAAGTTCTTTTTGTTCATCATCATATGCTTTGCATTTTTTCTCCAAAGTTTTTTCTAATGTTTCAAAAGTATATGGTGCTGACCTTTCTATTCTTCTATTACCAATTTCATTATGTCGAATTAAACATTCAAAAACAATTTCTTCTTCATCATCACCTTTATAATTATCATTACCATTAAAATATTTAATATAATAATACGGTGAATTACTATTAGTAAATTCTTCATTCATTCTATTTGTAGAAGATTTAATTTTAATGTAACTTTCCATTTATTTTTCCATCACCTCTTCTTTTTTTAGACAATTTATTATTGAATCTATATTGTCAACGACATCTTTTAAATTATCCCATGCTGTAACTTTAAAATCTTTTCCATTAACTATTAAATTATATTTCCCATCAGACCAATCATTAGTACATATACTGTCTATATTAACATTTCTATCTTCTAATATTTCTCTATAATAATCAGTAAAACTAGAATTTGTATAAATATCGGCATCTGATCCAAAACACTCAAATGGAATTTTTTCAGTAAAATCTACATCATAAGTTTCTGATATATTTAATATTGGTTTTATTTTTTCTTCATAATATTTAATTGCATTATTAATAGATAAATAATCATCAAGTTTAATTGTTATAAATTTATCTTTATTCTCTTGTGCTTTAATATGAATTTCATCACATTTTTTACTAACATTATCTTTTCCTAAATTACTAAAATTTAGATCAACTAAAATAGAAGCATAACGTTGTTGTTCTGCTCCTTCACTACTATGATAACAAGTTGTATAAAATTTTTGTGCTTCTCGCTTTGTTTTAAATACATCTAAACTATCATAACTTACTGTATAAATATCACTATAACTCATATTCATCTTCCTTACCATAATTTTCTTCAAATAAATTCCATAATTTATTTTGCAAGTCGTTTTTATTCATATTTTTATCAAACCAAGAAATTTCTTCTACTTCACTTTCCCATTCATCATCAGCAATTCTAGTTCCATATTCAATAGTTGCTAATCCATCATTATAGTGAAGTTCTACAGAATTAACACCATCACAAACTCTTGCTACTGTGTATGATTCATTGTCTAACATAGATTTAATATCATCAACTAATACATCAAAATAGCGTGACTCTTTCAATTTTTCTTGATTATCCAACAAAAAATCAGGTGGTGTTATTCCACTTGATTTCATTACATCTACTATATTACAATTCTGCATATATAAATCTCTTTCTATTGATAATCCAAAAGGTAACTTAATATTTTCCAATTCAGATAATAAAACATACCCAAATTCAGCATTTTCATCATCCCCTAAATGACAATAACCAAACATTTCATAATCACCATTTTTTAGTTTATTTCCCTCTGTAATTAACCAAGTCCCTGCTCCTGCCGGATTAAAGTATTTTACTAATACTTTTGTATTTTTTCCTAATCCATCTTGACTTCCAAGAGGATATTTTTTAAATTTTTCTTCTAATTCTTTTGTTATTAATTTCATATATAACATTTCTCCCTTCTTTACTCTTAATTATAATTCTATATCATTTTCATAGTTTAAACTTATTTCTCTATCATTTATAAACCTTGTTTCAAGATCACCATATCCTATAATTTTATAATTATTATCATCTATTATAATTACTTCTTCTAAACCATATTTCTTTATTTCATTTGATAAAGTATCTATATCATTTTCTGAATAAGTATCAGTATAATAATTATTCCAATCATCATTTGATATATGACACATAGTTGAATCAGATACACAAACATCATCATAAATATCTTGCAATAACTTAGAACATTCTGATATTCTTGGTAAGTTTGAATATGAATCAAATTCTTCATAAATTAGATTTTTAAAAGCAAGCTTAACAAACTCTTCATTCATTTCTGAATTTTCATCACCAATAGAATGTCTAAGACTAGATTCATCATAACTAGCAACTATATTGCCTATTTTATTATCATTTTGATATAAAATTGCATTACAACGTATATCATCATAATCAGTAGCCCACGTTTCTAATATTTCAACCTTTCTATTCAAACAAGTCTCATTATACCAAATTTCATATTTTGCCAATTCTTCATTTTTAAATAAAATGTCATCCAATAAAACGATTTTGTATTTTTTCTTTAGCCTATCTGCTCTGTCATTCCATTCAATAGGTGGAAATTCCCATATTTTATTCATTTCTTTAAAATACTTATTAATATTGTTCTGCGGGCAAATAGTTTCTAAATATTTTTCTATCATATCATATTTTTCATGACCAATATCATTTCTTATTGTTTCAAAATCTTGAAATATACTCAAATTTAATTTTCTCCTTTCTTATAATTCCAAACAATTTTTTTCTTTTGATAATACTCTCTCAAATATTTCATTCTCCATAAAATCAAATGGTTTAAATTCACTTGGTTCTATTCCATCTATATAATAATAACTTAACGGAAAAAATTCCCAATCAGAATTATTATCAAGCATATACTCATTAGTGCATAAATCATAACTCATATATTCTTTTCCTTCTGGAGACTTTAAATAACCAGATCCATCATCATACATATGCCAATCCCAACCTTCTCCTAATTTTTTAGCTGGTACTATTGTTTCTTCAAAATCATCAAATTCATCTGACTCAATAATTTTTTTATCAACTTCATTACTTAGATTTTTGTTTACTTCTTCCCAGTTAATATGATTATTAATTACAGATATAAAATCTAATACTTTTTCCTTGTTAGATAAATCTAAATCTTCAAATTTTTTTATTATATTTTTATCACTAATAGTTCCACCAGGACATAATACATAATCGTCAAGTTTTGTTGAAAATAGTTCACAATTAACTAAAATATCATTATCAGTTATTTCAATACCTTGCAAATGTGGTTCTGTCATATCAATATTTCTATAATCCCAATCACCACATAATATTTCAAATGCTCTTAATTTTTTTCTCATATTATCCATTTTAAATCCCCCTTTTTTAAGTAAAATAAAAAGACCAATAAATGATCTTTAAAAACATTATAACTTTATTCTATCTATATTATCTATAAGAGATTCATTATAGATAGTAAAGTTATTCATTGCATCTTGAAAAGACAAATACACTTTTTTTCTATTCTGATATAAAATTGCATATACCTCTACACCATTATCCACTTTTTTAATTATATATTCTAAACCAAATAATTTAAATTTTAGTTCATTAGATGAATTAAATATATTTTCAAGTTCTTTATAACTCATCATACATCACCACTTATGCATTTATTATATCACGAAAATTATAAATTTTAGCATTATAATAAAATATTTTATTTCCTTTGTTTATAATATAATCTCACCTATAAATTGTAATTTATCTTTTAATGTATAGGATGTTATCATAATTCTTCTTTATTTAAATTAAATATGCTGCTATCCCAATAACACCTATCATTGCTAATCCTAAACTTGGCATTATAATTCCTGGTAAATCTTGAAATTTATCAGGATTAATTTTTCTAAACACTACACCTATAATTAAGAATACTACTGAATTTAGTAAAGCCATACACTTTGGTATACCTAAATCACCACTAAGTACTGCTATTGCAACACATATATCTGCAATCATTAAAATACAATATAATAGAAAAAATGGAAACATTATAGCTTTATAGAAACCTTCCAATGTGTTGTCCGCAATTTCAAAATTTGTTTTGCCATTATCAGTAATTCTTTTATAAATAACTGCCTGAACACATAATAAAGAATGAATAAATAATCCACCTACACAACCTATAAATCCTGTTATTAAAATTATATTTGATAGTAGTGTATTATTTTCTCTAATCATATCTGCTATAGCATAAAATCCAAAACCAACCAATATTTCGCCAACCATTACACATATAATAGATGTTCCAAATCTCCATTCAGACATTTTGCTCCAATTACTATCAATATTTTTTGATGTTCCTAACTTTTTATTGTCTTTTCCTTTTAAGTCAAATAATAAATCGCCAGCACAACATAGTAAACCTCCGACTAATCCCATAATACTAAAAATCAAGTTCATAACTATTCCCTCTTTCTATTATTTCTTTTTATAAAAATGAAAATCGCAGCAATCTCCACCATAGCCTAATGTTTTTGTTCGTGTAAAACCTATTTTCCTTAATCCTCCATATGTCACATTATCAACGTCACAAAACAGGTGACATAGCTTTTCACAACCATTTTCTACACAAGCCGTATGCCAAAGACATTTTTTTATAGTTACATCAAAATAATCTTTACCGTAATTTTGTACACTTTCCTGCAAATCAGTTTTGCACATAATTTTAAGAAATATATTACTGTAAATTGAGTAAAATCCCGGTATTATTTCCATTTTTGCCGTAGATGAATGTTTTTTTATTGCCACCTTATCAATCATATATTTTTGCATATACTTATATACATCCTCTTCTGAAAACCCATCTTTTACAAAAACTTTATACAAAGCTATTCGAGGAAGAATTGTTTGAATAAGAGTTTTTCTCTGATTCTCTGACTTATTTTCTATATTTTCAATGAGTTTGTTAAGAATTATTTCTTGCTTAGCAAACAGTTCTTTTCCTTTATTCATTTCAAATTCTACATTTAAAAATTCTTTTATTTGTTTTTGTTGCTTTATTTTCATATTTACCGATATTCCTTTCTCTCAAACTGCAAAATTTTATTAAAATATTGTATTTTACAATTATTTTTCAAACTTATAACACCTCTACAACTTACTATTTTTCTATCATATCACTAAATTGTAATTTGTTAGTTTTCATTTACTTTAATTGGTTTATTTCTAAGTACAAAAAGAAATATAGGTCGTAATAATCCAAATGATAAAATATTAAATATCGTTAATATATCACCATATTTATTCGTACGAGCTTTATATATTCTATGAGATATTATTGTATCTAATATAAAAGTAACTACTAAACTAATCACTAAAATAATAAATAAAACTATTTCCAATTCATGATGAATATAGAAACGAATACTTAGTAAAATCGATATAAAAGATAAAACGCATGATACCATTCCTATAATCTTGTTACCTGATATTTTTCCTAACACATATTTATTATAAAATGGAATCCAAGCAGGAAATATATTTTTGTATTTTAACTTTTTCTCCATACACATAATAGAAATACCTTCAAAAGTATAACTTATTATTAAATATAAAATAATTGCCACAAATATAGCAATAAAAAATAAATACATAAAATAAAATATACTCATAAAAATTGCAATACTAAATCCAGCCATAATTTTTTACTCCTCTACAACTTACTATTTTTTCTTTTCTTTATCTTTATTTAAATAAACACTTCCTAAACATAAAAAAGTTGAACCTAAACATAAATGCACGACAGCCATACTATTACTTTTATTAACAAAATCAAAAATTGATGCTATATAAAAACATACTGAACTAAAATAATATAATATAGATGTCGTTTTATTAGTTTTATCTTCTTTATTTTTCATACATTACCTCCATAAATTACTATTTTTCTATTTCTTTTAATTCACAAAATAAGTCTTTTAGAGTGATAATAACATTTCTATTCCCAATCATATAAGATAGAAATTTATTTTTTACCTCATCATTATCTAATTTATCCATTACAATAGATATTATATCTGATTTAAAATTTTGATAATCAAGTTCTTTCAAAATTAAATTATCTAAATTAGATATCATATTATCACCCCTAACAAAAAAGATTATAACATTTAAAATTAAAATAATCTATAATTCATAAGTATTTTAAAATAATTTTACAATTAATTATATATTCCTATCATATTCATTATCTGATAACATTTCATAAAATTGTTTAGCAGCTTCATCAGAATCTTTTGATAATCTTCTTAAAGCATTTGATAATTTATCAGAATTTCTATAATTTCCATATAGGAAATAATTTTCAAGTGTTTTTAGTCTATATTTCTTTTTGTTTTTAAAATAATTTTGATTTACTTTGTCCTTATAAATAATTATAGCTACTTCACTAATAATATCTTCTAACAATATTTTACTGGATTTCTTATTTGTTTTTTCTTTATTATAATTATAGTTATATAAAGCATGATTTACTATTGCATTTAAAATATAATTATCTAATTTTTCCAATTTATCTTTAATTAATTTATTATCAAAAGCACTTTCAAAACCAATATTAGAAATATTATTTCTTTTATCTATATCTAAAAAAATATCATTAAGTTTTTCTATCGATTCATCAACTTCATTTTTGGATAATCTTAATTCACTTTTATAATTAAACAATTTATCTTTTATTTCATTAGTTAAGATTCTTATTTCTTTACCAATTTCATTTTTAGGCAATGAACCATACTTAATATATTTTTTATCTTTATTTCTTACTTGTGTTAATAAATAACCTAATCTAATAATATCTTCTTCTAAATATAAATCTGAAATATTTTTTAAAGTAAAATTTCTATCTTTAGGATTAAAAAATGAAAGTAAATGTTCTAAATCTTCATTTATCTTTATTAATGCAGGTTTATATAATTTACTTCTTTCAATAGATAATGAGACTTGTCTTTTCATAAAATTATTTTCATTCTCATCTAACTTTAATTTATATCTATGACCTAATTTATTATTTTTGAGTTTATAACATTTATTTTTTTCAATCCAAGCTATGTGAAAATGATAATTATTTTCTCTATCACAATGAAGTGATACAACCCATTCTAAATTTTTTGCTGGATCTTGATATCCACAATATTTCAAAAACTTAGGCATTATTTTAGTTGTTACTTCTTCTTGCAAATCTTCAATTGCAATATTCTCATCAACATAATCTTGATATAAAGATAAAACAGCAAGATTAACATTACTATTTTCTAAATAGTTCCCCCAATCATTCTTTAAACCATCAACCATATCATCTTTAATAAATGTTCCATCTTTTAGCATAGCCATTTCTTCTCTACGCATTTTATTTCTTTCCATAACATCATCTGATTTTTTACTACCCATATAATAATCAAACATTGATGTCTTTGCTTTTTGTTCATCTCTACTATAATCATAAAAACCTAAAATATATTTTCTTATTTCTTTTCTATATTGATTTATATTTTTACATTGAATATAATACCACTCATCATTTTTACTTTTCTTATAAATTCTTAAATTATTGGATGGATTATTAACAGCATAATATGGATGATTGATAAAAACAACTTTAGAATCCATTATTCTTTAAGTGATATAAGTTTATCAATTTTATTTAATATTTCTATTTGTTTATTTTTTATTTCTAAATCTTCATCTAATTTAATTAAACCTAATTCTAAAAGTTCAACTAAAAAATCATTTACAAAACTATAATTAGTTTTTTTAAATTTTATAGAAATTATTTCATCAAGTTCAATTGGTAAACTAATACTTCTTCTTTTAAAATTTTTTATTTTTTCCATTACATGCTAATCCATAATTTTATTCAAGTAGAAATTATTATTTTCATAAAATCTAGCTAAACCTACTTCAGTTTTAACATCTTGATCAACTGGAAATTGCATATTAGCATAAAACTGTTCTAATAATTTTTTCTGAATATTCTCTCTATAAATTACTCTATTTAATTTATTATTTATATCTAATAATAGACCTTCAATTGTATCTAATTTAGAAACTTCTTTTATACATTTTCTAATAGCATCTGATTTGCTTTTAATATTTTTTTGTTTCATATAATTATTTAATAATGCTAAATCATCTTCATATAAATTAACACTAAATTTCATAATCTAAAATCCTCCTTTTAATAAAATAGCTAAAATATTAAGTTCAACAGGATATGGGAATGCACCACGAAATTTCAAAACTCTTATAAAATAAGACTTTTTTCAATCTCTTTGTTGCACCATCAACCATTTTCGCACTTGCGAAAATAACCTTTTTATTAATTTTAGGGTTCAATATTAAATAAAAATTTGATTTTTTCTTTATTATATATATCTTTTTGAAGAACCCTTTTTGAACCTATTAACTATTTTCTTCATTTTTTATATATTCTAATACACTTCCAAT
>OGLP01000465.1_pt1 | contig 14227 bp, 14 predicted proteins | sample 1572841 | NCBI WGS metagenome assembly OGLP01 (sample SAMEA2581929, study PRJEB24529) | metagenome | biome: Human gut stool | place: China | collected 2011
ATTCCATACTCCCGACTATTGGATAGAAACTTTGTTTTCAAGAACTTTGCACAATAAAAGCGCAGCAAATTTCCATAGAGTGTTCTGTCTTTTAGAAACATTTTCTATCTTTGTGTCGTTACCGAATAGGTAACTAACATATTAGTAACGTGAAAGTGTTTCGCGTTTACTCTCACATAGAAATCTGACAGTTTCAATAGGTACGGGAGTAAGCAAGACAGACACTCTTCATTTGTGTAGCTATATATCATCCCGATATATACTGCCAAGTGTGGAGATTTGCTTATTTGTGCTAAGGTTTTGTCAGAACCTCTATTTGGATAAGCGAACAACTCCACACTTTCTTTTTGCCTATAACCCACCGCAGTAGGAGTTGATACGGATGTAATACTCATTTTATGGGTAAAACAATAAATATCAACAATCTATCCAAAGAGGAAATAAATTCCTTTTATGATTTTGTTTGCGATTATGAATTGAATATCAAAAATAAATACGGGAATTATAACCTCAATGATACTAAATTAATCGCCTTTTGTGCAACGAATCATATTGCACTTAAAAATAAGAGGTCAAAACTACCTTATCTCTTTTGGTTCTCAACACATCAAGATAAAAGAACAAAAATTAATGATAAGGCCCATCATTTAATGCGACATATTAGAAATGCTTTTGCGCATGGGCTTATTAAGAAAGAGGGCAAGAATTTCACGTTCCAAGACTATTCCACAATAGGAACTCAAACAATGGGAGGGCATATTCGTTGCGACTTATTTTGGGCAATGTTGGATTTATTGAAACACACTAAATTATAAATATCATCTACTTATGAAAAAACTATTATCCTTACTCATGTGTGGCTTATTGCTATTTGGTTGTGGCGATAAGTACGACGACAGCGCATTGCGCAATGATTTGAATGACCTCGAAAATCGTGTGGCCAAACTGGAGGAACTCTGCAAACAGATGAACACCAATATTTCATCGTTGCAGAAGATTGTAGAAGCATTGCAGGATAATTTGTCGATTTCCAAAGTTGAACAAATATCCGATGGTTACATTATCCACTTTTCAGATGGTTCTACTGCTACAATTAAAAACGGGAAAAATAGCGAGGACGCTCCTATTATTGGTGTGAAGAAAGACACGGACGGCATCTATTATTGGACACTTGATGGTGAATGGCTGACCGATGAAAAGGGAAATAAGGTAAAGGCACAAGGAACAGACGGCAAGGACGGAGTTGATGGCGAGGATGGAACCAATGGCAAAGATGGCATTACACCACAACTGAAAATAGAAAATGGTCGCTGGATGCTTTCAATGGATAATGGTAAAACTTGGACGGATATAGGGCAAGCAACGGGAGCAGACGGGACGGATGGAGAAGATGGTGTCGATGGCAAGGACGGAACGAATGGCATCTTCAAAAGTGTAACGGAAGATAATGATAATGTCTATTTCACATTGGAGGACGATTCTGTTATCACGATTCCTAAAAGCGATAATTCAAAGTTTGCAATTGCATTCGATACGACGGATATAGCCATTCTCAATGGAGGCGAGAGCAAAACGATTTCCTACACAATTACGGATGCAACCAAAAATACGGTTGTCAAAGCCATTGCACAGGATGGATGGAAAGTCAAGGTAGATGCGACCTCTACGGATAAGGGAACGATTACGATTACAGCCCCTAATCCAATTGTAGAAAGTGAAATCCTTGTGTTTGCTAATGACGGTTCCTATCGTACCGTTATGGTGTCGCTGAATTGCATGCAGGGGCAAATCAATATAGCAGATAACTCTATTAATGCTACTTCTGCTGGGGGTACACAGGAAATCAAATTGACAACGAATTTGGATTACACCATAGAGATTCCTGAAGATGCCCAGTCGTGGCTATCGCTGGCTCCCGAAACACGAGCCTTACGGGAAGATACGATTGTTTTTGAGGTAACTGCTAACGAGGGGATGCAACGCTATACGACGGTAGCATTGAAAGATGAACAAGGCAAGATATTGCAAACAATAATCTTTCGACAATTGGGAACGTGTACCGAGGTTCATGTCGAAACGAAAGGTGAACTGGAAAATGAATTGGCGGGTTATGATTATGCCAATATCGAATCGTTGAAGATTACAGGCGTGCTGAACGATGTTGATTTTCTGTTTATCTATCGCATGATGCCCAATCTGAAAAACCTCGATATTGCAGAGGTAAATATTACAGCATTACCAATACAAGCATTTTATAAGTCTACAAATGTTGAGAATCTGATTCTCCCAAATACATTAATAACGATTGGGGAAGAAATGTTTTATCAAAGTAAGTTGAAAACCGTTGTAATCCCTGCAAATGCAACAACTATCGGTAATTCTGCATTTGAACAGTGTGCATCTTTGATTTCGATAGATATTCCTGCCAACGTAGAAACAATTGGAACTGCTGTGTTTTGGGGCTGTTCCTCTCTGACAACTGTAACCTTTGAAAAAGGTTCTCAACTGAAAACTATCGGTGGTGGTTCTTCTTCTTATTATGGCGCTTTCTCGTATTGTACTGCATTGACTTCTATTGAGATTCCTGCCAGTGTAGAAACGATTGGAGCATCGGCATTCAAGGGTTGTTCCTCTTTAGCAACAGTAACTTTTGAGAACGGTTCTCAGTTGAAAACTATCGGTGGTGGTTCTTATTCTTCTGGCGCTTTCTCGGATTGTACTGCATTAACCTCCATTGAGATTCCTGCCAGCGTAGAAACGATCGAAGCGGCAGCATTCAAAGACTGTTCTTCATTGGCTACAGTAACTTTTGAGAACGGTTCTCAGTTGAAAACTATCGGGGGAGGTAATTCTCATTCTTATTATTATGGCGCTTTCTCGTATTGTTCTTCCTTGACCTCCATTGAGATTCCTGCAAGTGTAGAGACGATCAAAGCGTCAGCATTCAAAGGCTGTTCTTCATTGGCTACAGTAACTTTTGAAAACGGTTCTCAGTTGAAAACTATCGAGGGAGGTTATCCTTCTTCTGGTACTTTCGCGGACTGCACGGCATTAACCTCCATTGAGATTCCTGCCAGCGTAGAAACGATCGAAGCGGCAGCGTTCAAGGGTTGTTCCTCTTTAGCAACAGTAACTTTTGAGAAAGGTTCTCAGTTGAAAACTATCGGGGGTGGTGGTTCTTCTTATTATGGCGCCTTTGGCCAATTAAAGAATCTAATGACCGTCGATATGTCTGCCTGTACGCAGGTTAAGACAATCGGAGAGAGTGCTTTTGATGGGGATTCTGAACTGCGATTATTCAAGATCGGCACAGAGACGCCGCCGACTTGCGGAAGAGATGCTTTTAGCGGCATAAATCCTTATTCGGTACTGAAAGTACCTTCGGGTTGTGCCGATGCCTATAAAGCAAAAAGTGGCTGGAACAACTTTGCAAGCATTACAGGATTAGATGAATAAAAGCGTTTCGGCATTATGGAAAATAAAAGTAAAAATACGTCTGAAATATCACAATGGATTGACAATTATTTGCACATTTCTCTCGATACAGAAGAATATGTGGAGGTGCGGAACTTTTTAATATTATGGAATTTATTTGAAGCGAAATGGTTTAAATGTAATTTTGGAAGAAATAAGCGCAATATTCAGAACATACATTTAACTTCCGATATTTTCAATCAAACACTACAATACTTACAAAGGAGATATATAACGAACGGTTCTACAAACGAGCGATTCATGAGATTGCGATTGAGAAATAATGATGATACGACCTCTATTCAGCGTGTTTTATTAGGGCTAACCAATAATTCATGTGATATTATTAAAGCCATCATCATGATTATTTACAGATACCGTAACAATCTATTTCATGGAGAAAAAGCCATCGCATCATTGCCGATGCAAAAGGATAACTTCATAAATGCGAATAAATTTCTGATTGCTTGCCTTGAAGCAACAAAATAACAAAGGTTTCTAAAAGTGACAGACTTTGTGAAAAGGTTAATTTATAAGACCCTTTTGCAGAGTTTGTCACTTTTTCGTTTTGTTTATTTCACTAATAATCTTATCTTTATAAAGATAAACAACAATTAAATTTTAGCTAAAATGAACAGATACAAACAACCGAAAACAGAATGAATGACCAAAACATGAGAGGATAAACAAGCTATTTGCAAGTTGGTCGAATGGAGCAAGACAGAGGGAATAGGCTTAATTGTCATAAAGCCCCAAAATGAGATTTATCCCGAAATGTTTTACTTTGTTTTCTCTCCCGAAACAGCGGACATAAATAAACCCGTCGAAATCGCACTTGTAAAGAACAAACAATGAATAATCGGGTGGAAAAGCGACCTTGAAGAGATAAACGATATAATAGGAATAATAATCGCCAACGAGATGAAGATGGAGGGCATGAGCGAAACGGTAAATTTATTCGACTGCCTTGTCAGAGCGAACACTATATTATTTCATTACACCACGCCCGACGGACGGGACGAGATGGTGAAATTCCCGTTAGCGGGATTCTGCGAAAACTATTTGATGCAATTTGCAAAATAATTCGGTGGAGTTGAATTGCATCGTATCTATAAAGGTTAAGGAGAGGGGTCGAAAAAATGCGGCGTTTTTCCTTTGACAATGACAAGTGACAGACTAAAAACGAGGGGCTATATAATTACCCTTTCGACATAGTTTGTCACTTTTTCTATTTATCAAATAATCAACTAATTCAATATTGTTTAACTGCAAACAACGCAGGCCGTCATGTTACACATAATGTTACACATTGCGCCCAAATCCACATTTTCAAACTTTATAACCGACTGACTTTCAGCGAAAGGCCGAAATAGCTCAGCGGTAGAGCACTTCACTCGTAATGAAGGGGTCCCGAGTTCAAATCTCGGTTTCGGCTCAGAAAGCCAGCGACTTACAGAAATGTAACTGCTGGCTTTTTTGTTTCTGCACAGCGAAAAAAGGGGTTGAAAAGCTGTTTGTGCTGTATTGTTGTACCCCGAATCTGCTACCCTCGATTGCTTGCACAACACGCAAGTAAATGAAAATCAAAGCCATTCAAAAAAGCTGACAGGACCTACAAAAATGGCCTGGATTCACAGATGAACCATACCTCAATCTTTTCGAAGCCCATATTAAAAGCGATACAGTTATATTCGGCGATACATCGTTAGAGGACAAGCAGAAAGAGTTTCGTTTCCCACCGGATGGCTCCAACGAGCAATATCCGAAACAATTCATAGAACGACCAACGAACAAACTTTGACAGAAGGCCTAAATTGACCTTTGGGGCTGATTCGTCTTATTTTATCACAGTAAAACAGCCTGTAATCGTAAAATTAGCTATCTTTGTCCATACGATATGCCAAAACTATATATCATAGCGGGCTGCAACGGTGCAGGAAAAACGACTGCGTCCTATACCGTACTACCCGAAATGCTCGGCTGCAAGGAGTTCGTCAATGCGGATGAAATAGCGAAAGGCCTGTCGCCGTTCAACCCGGAAAGCGTGGCGATCGAAGCAGGACGATTGATGCTTCAACGGATGGACGACCTGCTGTCCGAAGGGTCGGATTTTGCTTTTGAAACGACATTGTCCACGCGTTCTTATGTAAAGTTCATAGAACGGGCACAAGCAAAAGGTTACTTCGTGACGCTGCTCTATTTTTGGTTGCCGACCCCCGAACAGGCTATCGAACGCGTCGCGACCCGTGTGCGAGAGGGAGGCCACAATATTCCTTCGGATGTGATTCGTCGCCGCTATGCCAATGGGATAAAGAATTTGACCGCTCTTTATATTCCCCTTTGCAACTATTGGGCGATCTACGACAACAGTTCGGCTGACGAGCAGATCAGAATCATCGCATTGGGAGGAAAAGACATAACAACCCATATCGAAGATACGTTATCCTATAAAACGATTGCAGATTATGAGCGAAATTGAGATCAAGCAGATGCAGGAGAAAATCAACGCCGGAATTTTGCTTGCCCGTAAGCGTTTGATTGAAAAAGTCAAAAAAGAAGATGGCGAATTGGTCGTTGTCCGGGATGGAAAAATCGTCCGCCTCAAAGCCAAGGACCTCAAATAACACCGCTTACACTAAAGCAGCGATTATATCCTCGGCCATACGGTCGAGGATTTTTTACATGTATCCGGAATGCGAAAGAGCATCGCAACAGAAAAGCCGAGAATATCCCGGCTTTTCTGTTTTCTCTATATACAACCGCAACTATTTGACGGACTCATATTTATAATCGACTTTCCCGCCGACGGGACATACGGCCCCGTTATTGACGACAAAGGCAGCGTCCTCCTCTTCCTTGAACACGTAGATAACAAATTCGCAATTCTGAGAATCCCAGCCGTTATTCAGGGAGACCTCGAAATCGAAACTGCGCTCACCGGCTTCCGCAACGGCAGGAGCGATCGGATCACCTTCCATATTCGTAAGTGCCGCCCGCAGAACATGGTTGAAAACGGGTAGCGTTTCATTGTTAGTTTTCTGAATATCATTTTCGGTAAGCACACAGGCGATCTTATAATTACCGGCCTGTTGGAACCTTACCGTCGCCCGAATCTTTGCTGTCTGCCCGTCAAGTTCCGACTCGGCCTTCACACCGCAAACGGCCGGATACTCCTCCATAGCACTCTTGATCTGGTTACGGATCGACGTCGCCGTAATACCTCCCGTACCTACACTTTCAAAGACTGTTCTAAAATCATAATTCCAAGTCGGCACATACTGATACCCCAACTTCGCACCGAGTGCGCTCCCTACCGGGACAGTCAATCGGTCCCCTTGGTGTGCGGCGACAACCAGGAAACGTTCGGATTCTTCCGGTTTCAATTGCTCGAAATACCGTTGCGCCTGCGCACAAGGCCCGCACCATGTCGCCGTGAACTTCGTCAACAACACATGTCGGTAAAAAGCATCGGATTCCGAGTCAGATTCTACCTTCACCGAAACGACGTTCGACAACATGCCATCGTATGCGGCCTGGAACTCATAGGTACCTGCCACATTCGTCGTCCAAGTGGCATTCTGAACTTCAGAGCCAGAGGTTACATTCTTAATCACGGCCTCGGCGGTTACATCCCTGTCCTCAAAAGCCACCGTAAATGTCACGCTGCCTCCCCCCGCTAACGAAGAGGTACTCGCTGACAAGACAAGTTCCGGGCCGGATTCGGAATCGTCGTCGCTACAAGCCATAAAACCGGCAAGGGCAACAAAAGCCGCACACATGACAGCAAATCTAAAGAAATTAAAATGCCATTTCATAGTTATTATTGATTAAAGGTTAAAATTGAATGAAAAAATCAAAAGTAAAAATGTATAAGTTACTCATTATCTATTGAAAGATACATACTCTCTTACAATTCAACATTTTCAAAAAAACTTCTAGCAATAATAAAGTTTTAACACATTGCAAGATATAAAAAAAATCCTTTACTATTGCTAGCAAAGGATTTTTTTTACAAATTATATCCTACAACTCATATCTGTAATCCACAGAACCATCAACAGTACATTCAGCACCGTTATTGACAATATACTTGCCATTGGCCTCCTCTTTGAATACATAAACCACGAAGGCACAGTTCTCGGCATTCCAGCCCTCCTCAATCGTCGCCTCGAAGTTGAACGTACGCTCCTCCGGAGCAGTTACGGCCGGCGTAACGGCATCGCCCTCCATATCGGTCTGGGCCGCACGCAAAACATGGTCGAAAGTATTGTACGTCTCCTTGTTTTCAATATTATTCTCAACCAGCACGCAAGCGATCTTGTAATTACCGGCCTGCTGGAACTGAACGGTCGCCTCGATCTTAGCCGTCGAACCTTCGAGCGTGGAGGTCGCTTTCACACCGCAAACGGCCGGATAGGTTTTCTCCGCATGGCTGATCTGCTGCCGGATCGAAGTTTTGGAAATGGCACCCGCTCCGATACCGACAACCAAATCCTCGAAATTATAAGACCAAGTAGGATACACACCTACTTTCATCTTACTCTTCAAACTAATCCCCTCCGAACACCAATAAGGATCCATTGGCATTCCCTCAGGCTGGTGGGCGGCAACGACCAGAAAATGGTCACGGTCCGCTTCATCCAGCGCATCGAAATATCCTTGTGCCGTAACACAATTCCCGCACGTCATATACGTAAACTTGAGCAGCAGTACGTAGCGATAGAACTCTTTGTCTTTGTTTTTGTCTATGGCGCTTACCGTAACGGGATCCGAAGTATAGCTGTCGTAAACAGCCTGGAACTTGTACTCGCCGATCTCTGTCGTGGTCCACGCAGCGTTTTCCACCGGTTCACCGGTCGTCACATTGGTAATCGCTGCTTGCGAGGTCACATCCTCCCCGTCATACGTCACCATGAAAGTCACGTTGCCTTCACCGGCGACAAAAGAAGAAGCGCTCCCGTCAGCACCAATTTGCCGGACGGAGTCTCCGGATCATCGTCGCTGCACGCTGCGAAAGTCGCCAGAGAGAGCGTCGCAATGCAGGCGATGAAATAGTTGAAAATTTAGTTCGTCCTTTCATAATTTCAGTAATTTTGGTTGATTTTTCTCTTTCTTAGGTTTTCAAACATACGGGAATTTTCGACGATCAGAATCTTCACGATCAGAAAGTCAGCGTCATCGCCAGATTACCGCCCGTATAAGCCGGCATCTCGCGGCAAACACCGCCCGAGCAGATATACCCTGCACGGTTACGTCCGTAACTCAATGCGATGCGAATGAACGAGTGGGTGAAGCTGGCGCCCGCCGAGTAGTAGTTGATCTCCGAACCGCCGTGGTTGTACATATCCTGTACGAAGATACTCCACTTGGGGGCGAAGCTGGCTTCCAGCAATCCGGCCACCCAGTCACCATCCACCTCTTTGGAACCCTCCGCATGAGGCGCATAGAGATATTGAAGCTCGGCCCGCAACGAGAATTTCGGCGTAAACTTATAGGTCACGTCCGCAACGAAAACATTCTGGCGGATGACGTCTTCCCCACCGTGCATCGCATTCTTCTGCAACGACACGAAAAGAACCGTGCGCAGTTTGCTGTTCCAACTCTTATCGATGTCGAACGAGAAATCCCGGTAGTAGAAATTGGTTCCGGGTTTACTCATCGTCCCGTTGATGGAATAATAGCGGGCATAATTCGCATGGATCTTCAATCCGCGCTTGCCACCGATGGCCGTACCGCGCCTGAACGTGTAAAACGCGTCGATCTGACCGCCGATCTCTCCGTTTTGCTGGGGACTGTTAGGATCCAATCCGGCCAGCATATAGGTATGTTGCGGACTCAGGGCCGGAATGTAATTGATCGTATTGCCCGGCAGGAGGCCCAAACTGCCGCTTCCGCCGTCGGGCCGGTAAAGCTGGCTCTGCATGTAGTTCAGGCGGCGGAACTGCGCCATCACAGCATAATTGCTGCCGGTGTAACCGATTTCGAACAACTGTGCGTCACCGCGCTTGAACACCTCTTCACCGGTCATATTGTCCAGATAGACATCCTTGCTTTTGCCTACATACTCGAATTTGGCCGACAGTCCCCTGTACTCGTAATTGACACGCCCCGAATAACTGATTACGTTCTTCGAAAGGTCGAAATCATAATCGTCCCGATACTCGGTGTACCACGAAGGCAGGTTCTTGAAATGCCGGTTGACGATGCTGCCCTCGAGCGAAAGCCGGTGATCCAGCAAGCCGATGGCATTCGAAAGCGAGAATGAAAGGTCGCCGCCGGCAATCTGGGTCGACAGGTATCCCAGGTTGAAACGCGGGAAGGCATACAGCACCTTACCTTCCACGATGTCCTTGATATTGAACGTGACCCGTGCACCGCCCAGCGAATTGTTGAAGCCCAAAGCCCGGTCTTCCCAAGCACGGAGGATCAACCCGCTGCCGAACTGTTCGTAAAAGTCGCCGACGGTCACCGAGTAGTTGCGGTCCGTCCACGAGATATACTTCTCAGTCAGGTTATTGATCGAGAAACCTTCCATCACATATTCATAACCCTGCATCGGAGTCCCGACCAGCGGATGGGGATAATACTCGAGCTGCACGCCGGCCGAAAAACGCCCCAACTGGTAGTCGAGCTTCAGGAAGTTGTTCGAACCGTAACTGTTGTGAGGAACGACCGCACCGGTCTTGCTGTCCTCCACATAGTAGATCGTATTGGTTTCAAAACTGCCGCTCAAATGACCCAAATTCCGCTTGCGTTTGGGCTCGTCGGATTTTTTATCCGATTTCGGGTCCTTCTTATCCGCCTCCGCTTCAACAGTTGCGGAAACCGTTTCTTTCTCTGCTGCGTCCATCGCCGGAGTTGCAGCATACCCCTTTTCGCCCCACCACAACAAGGTTACGGAGAACAGGACCGTGATTCGTAAAAGTCGCTTCATTCGTCGCTCAATTTGGAATTACAGGACTACTGCAGGGTCTTGATCTTCTGAATCAGCTCCATCTCGCCGCCGGGCAGATAGCTCGTGTGCGAATACACCATCTTTCCGTCCTTGTCGAAGATGAACACGTGGGGAGTTACATTCACGTTCAATGCACGCTTGAAGTCCTGGTTCTTATCGTAGGCCACCATCAAATCGGTAGTCCAACCGCGGCTGGCCGCCAGAGCCTTGGCTCGGGAAATAGACCGGGAATCATCGACAGAAACAGCCACAACCCGGAAGTCTGCTTCGTCCAGCCAGTCGATCATCTGCTCGCTGATGGCGTCTAACTCCTTGATGCAGGGCTTGCAGGTGGTGGACCAGAAAGAGATGATGACCGGGGTCTTGCCGTCGATCAGGGTTTTGGTGTCGATCGTCTTGCCATCCTGGGTTTCGATCTGCACACTGGGAAACTGCTGTGCCGATGCAACGCCGAAAGTGCACAGGACAGCCAAAATCGTCAGACAAAAGATTTTTTTCATAGTTCAATAATTTTGAAATTTACATTAAAATGCCACGAACGGGTATTTTCTTCGTGACAACAGACCAATGGGACAAATATAGTATTTTTTTTAATAGGTCATCTAAAATCCGCTCCATTTTTACTGACGATCCGGCCGCAGAACCCGTTCCCTGCGTCCCGTCGCCCATTCGGTCCGGCGGAATCGGAAGCGATTTGCGAAAACCGGCACAGACTCCCGAAGCCGTTTCGACACACTATTTTTAATAAAACGTCACAAGGAGTCGTTTTATGACACGAATTACCGATTTTTTCACTACCTTTACAGAAAGATAGGATGCACTCGACATAAAAAACGAACGAATTTGTTCTATTCTGTCCTCGTTTTCACTACCTTTACCAAAATTAGGTTCGAACGGCGTGCGCTCCGGCATCGCGGATGGACAGAAGCCGGGCCCGTCCTCTCGAAGAACGAACCGTTTCGCCGGAAAATTATAAAAATATACGACTATGTTTGCAAAAGAAATCTACATCCGACGCCGCAGCGCCTTGTGCGGCAAGATGGGCAGCGGCCTGATCCTCATTCCGGGCAATATGCTCACACCCAACAACTACCTCAACAACGCCTATTATTTCCGCCAGGACTCCTCGTTCCTCTATTATTTCGGACTCAACACCCCGGCACTGGTCGGCCTGATCGATGCCGACTCCGGAGAGGTTGCGCTGTACGGCGACGACTTCACGGTCGAAGACATCATCTGGACGGGGCCGCAGCCTTCGCTGCGCGAACAAGGGGCCGAAGCAGGCGTTTCGAACACCTTCCCGCTGGCCGACCTGAAAACGCACCTGACCAAAGCCATCGTCCAGGGACGCCGCATCCACTACCTGCCCCCTTACCGAGGCGAAACCAAGCTGCTGCTCGCCGACCTGCTGGGACTCAAACCGGCCGCACTGCACGATCACAAGTCGGTCGAGTTGATGATGGCCGTAGCCGAGATGCGGGAAAAGAAAGGTCCCGAGGAGATCGAGGAGCTCGAAAAATCGTTCCACATCGGCTACGCCATGCACACTACGGCAATGAAGATGTGCCGTCCCGGCATCGTCGAGCGCGAAATCGCCGGCACGATCGAAGGCATTTCCAAAGCATTCGGACGGGGCGTGTCGTTCCCGCCGATCGTGTCGCAGCACGGCGAAACGCTGCATAACCTGCACAGCGACGGCGTACTGCAAAACGGCCGCCTGCTGCTGTGCGACGCCGGAGCCGAGGGATTGAGCTACTACTGTTCCGACCACACCCGTACTTATCCCGTAAGCGGCAAGTTCTCCCAGAAACAAAAAGACATTTACAACATCGTGCTGGCGGCGCACGACCGGGTGGCCGCCATGATCGCCCCTCACATGCCGTACATGGATATCCACAACACGGCACTCCGCATCGAAGCCGAAGGACTCATTTCGCTGGGACTGATGCGGGGCACGGCGGAAGATGCCGTCGCTGCCGGCGCCATGACCCTCTTCATGCCTCACGGACTGGGACACGGCATGGGCCTGGACGTGCACGACTGCGAAGCCATCGGAGAACGCAGCTTCGACTTCTCCGAAATCGCGGAGCAGGCCGCCAAGTCGGGCACCTGCATCCAGCGTTCGACCTGGCGCATCGAGCCGGGTACGGTGATGACCGACGAACCGGGCATCTACTTCATCCCGGCGCTGATCGACAAATGCAGGGCCGAGGGCAAATACAAGGGAATCGTCGATTACGAAGCGCTGGACGCCTACCGCGATTTCGGCGGCATCCGCATCGAGGACGACATCATCGTCACCGAAACGGGCAGCCGCATGATCGGAGGCGACAAGCGCATCCCCATCACGGTCGATGAGCTGGAAGCCGTCGTCGGTCGCTAATCCTCCTAATAAAATGCGAACGCTGATCCTCATCCCGACCGAAACGGAGGCGGCCCCGCTGCGGGCCGCATGTCCCGATGCGCCGGTCCGCATCGCGGGAGTCGGCATGGCGGCCGCAGCCGCAGCGACGGCCCGGATCATCGCGGAGGAACACCCCGACCGGCTGATCCTGGCCGGCATCGCCGGAGCTTCCGACCGTTCGGTAGCCGTATGCGAAGTCGTCGCGGTCGCAGGGGAGCGAATCGCCGAACTGCCCGGGAAATACGCCGTCCGCTATGCGGCCGACTTCATTCCGGCAGGATTGCGGACCGTCGAAAGCAATACGACCAATCGCACGGGAGTCGCAGCGTCCGGCACGCAAATTGAAAATATGGAAGGAGCCGCTTTCCTGGCCGTCTGCCGGGCATTCAGAGTGCCCGGCGCCGAGGTGCGGGCCGTGTCGAACTATACCGACGACCCGCGTTCGGCCTGGCGCATCGAGGAAAGTGCAGAAAAATTAGCAAAAACAATCATTCGAATACTTCCGGATTATGAATAAAAAGTGGATTATTTACATCGTTCTGATCGTCGTGGCCTTCGTGCTGATCGTCGTCTTCTCGAAAAACATCTATTTCTGGCTCTCGAACCAGCTGTGGAAGATTCTGCTCCTCGCGGCCGTTTTCGGCGGCGGCTGGCTGCTGGGACGCTTCGGAGGCAAGAAAAACGGGACGCAGCAAGGCAACGGCAATTAATCGATTCGATGTTTTGAAACGCACGATCCGCCTACATATTTCTCCGTGCCCGAACGATACCTTCATGTTCGACGCACTCGTGAACGGACGCATCGACTGCGGGGAGCTAACCTTCGAAGTCGCCTACTACGACATCGAAGAACTGAACCGCCGTGCCGAAGCAGGCGAAACCGACGTAAGCAAAATCAGCTACGCCCTGCTGCCGGAAATCCAGTCCCGCTACACCCTGCTGGACAGCGGTTCGGCTTTGGGACGCGGCAACGGACCGGTCTTCGTCGCACGGCAGGGAACACCTCCCGATTCGATCCGCCGGGTCGCGGTACCGGGACTGCACACTACGGCCAACGCCCTGATGAGCCGCCTCTACCCGTCGATCACGCAAAAAAAGCCGGTGCTCTTCTCGGAAATCGCACCCGCCGTGGCACGCGGGGAGTACGACGCCGGGGTGTTGATCCACGAAGGCCGTTTCGTCTATCGGAAACTGGGCCTGGAGCTGGTCGCCGACTTGGGAGAGTTGTGGGAATCCCGCACCGGATTGCCGCTTCCGCTGGGAGCCATCGTCGCCCGACGGACACTGCCGGAAGAGCTTCGCTGCGAAATAGAACGGTTGCTCCGCACGAGCATCGAATATGCTTTCGCACACCGGGAGGAATCCCGCACCTATATTAAGGAGCACGCCCGGGA
>OGLP01000500.1_pt1 | contig 13395 bp, 9 predicted proteins | sample 1572841 | NCBI WGS metagenome assembly OGLP01 (sample SAMEA2581929, study PRJEB24529) | metagenome | biome: Human gut stool | place: China | collected 2011
TCCAATAATGTATCGAAATTAGTTCTAGACATTTTGTTATTCTTTAAATCGTTTACTTTCTTTTTTGTTTATCTCAACCAACCATCGGGTAGTCCGCTACCAAGTAGAGTCCCGCTGGTTTAGATACTAAACGCTTCTTAACCAGTTCCAAGTAAAACCGGATATTAACGTTTACTGAACTGGAATCTACGACGTGCTTTGGGCTGACCCGGTTTCTTACGTTCTACAGAACGAGAATCACGTGTCATGAAGCCTTCTGAACGAAGAGCTGTTTTATCTTCAGGGTTGATTTTAACCAGCGCACGGGCGATAGCCAGACGCAAAGCCTGTGACTGACCTGTAAAACCACCACCGTAAAGGTTTACTTTGATATCATATTTTTCAGCAGCCTCCAGCTTGTTCAAAGGCTGTTTTACTACATACTGAAGAATAGTTGATGGAAAGTACTGTGCAAGGTCTCTCTTGTTAATAGTAATCTTTCCTGTACCTTCGCTTACGAACACGCGTGCTACGGCGCGTTTACGTCTGCCTAATGCATTTACTACTTCCATTCTTTATTATTTAAGTGAGTTTATATCAATTGATTTCGGAGTCTGAGCTTCATGTTTATGTTCACTACCAGCGTAAACATACAAATTGCCCAGCAACTGTGCTCCCAGACGATTTTTAGGAAGCATACCCTTTACTACTCTCTTCAACAGTTTTTCTTCACCGTTAGGTTTCTTCATCAACTGGGCAGGAGTCATTTCTCTCTGACCACCGGGATAACCTGTATAGCGCAAGTAAACCTTGTCGTTCCACTTGTTTCCGGTAAATTTCACTTTGTCTGCATTAATGATAATAACATTATCACCGCAGTCAGCATGAGGGGTAAAGTCTGGTTTGTACTTTCCTCTCAACAGTTTCGCAACTTTCGAACCGAGACGGCCTACGACCTGATCGGTTGCATCGACAACAACCCATTCTTTATGAGCTGTTTCTTTGTTTGCAGAAATGGTCTTGTAACTTAAAGTATCCACTCTTAAATTCTTTTTTAAATGTTAACTACTAAAAAACAATTCTTCCCAGCGTTTCTAACCGTTCCCGGACAAAGAACTATTAACACGCTAAGAATTAATTCTTTATAAACTTTTGATAATAATCGGCTTGCAAAGGTACGGCTTTTCTTTGAACTGACAAACAAATTAAGATATTTTTTCCTCCTGCTTTTTGCATACAAAAGGCTGATACAACCACATCTAGGCTTTGAATAACGGAGTAAAAACATAGGGAAGAAATTTTGATTCTTCCCTATACATATACAGTTATTCACATATTTTCAACGATTCCAGCCACTCTCCATCTCAGAGCAAGTACAAACAGCCACAGATGCCGCATTGTTTCCACCGGACTGACGAAGCTTTAAAAGTTCAGTTGCTGAGATCCGAACTACTTTTCCATCGGGACGACCATAACACAGTGTCCCTTCGCGCCGTGCAGTTTCCTCTATCAACCGCTGTTCCGCTAATTCTAAACCATAACGCAACTTCGCACTTAATTCCTTATATTCTTCTTCAGTTGACATAACTTCTGATTTTAGTAAAAAGTTCTTGATTATAGATATGGACCTCATCTCCCAAACGGAAGGCGTCCGCCACAATAACACGCGGTGTGCAGCTATTGTCCGCAAGCATCCAATAATCCACGCAAGGCATATAAATACGGAAAAAGTTTTCCAACCCCGAACGATAACGACGACGGATAATGGGAGCAGGTACATCATGCCCTCCGTTGGCAACACGCTGTTTCACTCGCTCTATAGCCAGTTCAGGCGAATTCAGCCAAAAATAAATAAGGCTGACACTATATCCTTGATTTTGTGCCTGCTGGATAAGATTGATATAAGAACGGGTGGACAATGTAGTTTCAACAGAAAAACTGACTCCGGCTGACAACAGTTCTCCGATGCGTTTCAGCATCAGTCGTCCCGCTTCGATTGCTACACTTGAGGGGTTAAAAGGAGAAAGTCCCTTGGCGATTTCATCGGCATTGACAAATTCACGGCACTCTAAAATTTCGGGTAATACCGTATACGAAGCAGTCGTTTTACCAGCTCCGTTACACCCCGCTATTATATAAAGTTTAGACATTAATCTCCTTTTCTATTTCTGTTATTGGCGACAAAGTTAACGATTATTTCCAATTTTTGTTCTCGAAAAGACATAAAAGTGATGAATAATAGCACATTTTTTGAAATTCTGTGCAAATCAAGAAGAGATTACAGGAATTTTACCGTATATTTAAGTGCAAACAGGTAGCAGTTACTCACTACATCATTTTATTGGAAACAATTAATACATAGACACCTTTCATTTAAGTATCCAAACAAGTAATCATATAAACAAGACACATATCCCACCATATAGATAGGGACCACGCTTTCAAAAAATGAAAGAGCAGCCCCTCCCCAATGACTATCCTTTGTTTATAAACAAAGATTCAAACTTATCTGACCAAATCCTTGGGATAAACAGGAGGCATTTTCACCCGTTTCCAAGTTTCATAATACCAAGAATTGATTTCATTTCCATCCTTATCCGTTTTCACAAAAAACTTCAGTACCATGACATCGCCCCCCTTCATCTCAAATTCCAAAATATTATCCACACCTACCAATTGTGGAAGATGCAGATTTTTCTCCACATGCTCTGTATAAGCATTAGGAGCAGTCTGCCGATAGGTACCGGAACCAATAATAATAGCTCCATGATTAGGAATCATGGTCATATTGGTAAACTTGCCGTCATCAGACAAAATTTTAAAAGAATTACTTGGTTTCAACTCACCCGGCACCTGAGGAGTACCTGATACATAAAAGCACATCTGCCAAATCCCTTTCAAGTTGACAGGGGCTGCATCTGATTTTTCCTGTCCCACTACACGCGAAGTACCGATTAGCAAGAATGCTATCATCAGTAGGAATAATTTTTTCCGTTTCATAGCTGTATATATTTAGTTAACAAATTGCGTTATGTGGATACAACAAAATTAGAAAAATTTTTCAAACTTTCTGCTTTTCAAATAACTTTTTTACAGTTAAACACAAAAAAAATCCTGCTCTATGTTATAGGGCAGGATTTTTTGAATTATTATTTCCTACAATTAGAATTCAGCATTGCGCGGAGTACGTGGGAAAGGTATCACATCACGAATATTGGTCATACCGGTAACAAACAGCAACAACCGTTCAAAACCAAGTCCAAAACCAGAATGAGGACATGAACCAAACTTGCGGGTATCCAGATACCACCACATATCCTTCATCGGAATTCCCAGTTCCTGAATGCGGGTCATCAATTTGTCATAATCAGCCTCACGTTCAGACCCACCTATTATTTCGCCAATCTTCGGGAATAATACATCCATTGCACGCACCGTCTTTCCATCCTCATTCTGCTTCATATAGAATGCCTTGATTTCTTTCGGATAGTCTGTCAGGATTACAGGACGTTTAAAGTGCTCTTCCACCAAATAACGTTCATGTTCAGAGGCTAAGTCTACTCCCCAATATACCGGGAATTCAAATTTATGACCTTTTACTACAGCTTCCTCCAGTATCTTGATACCTTCCGTATAAGGCAGACGGACAAATTCTTCCTTCAGCACGCCCTGCAAACGTTCTATCAATCCTTTATCGAACATATCGTTCAAGAACTTCACATCATCATAGCAGTTGTCAAGCGCCCACTGTACACAATATTTAATAAAGTCTTCGGCCAAATCCATATTATCAGTAATATCATTGAACGCAACCTCAGGTTCAATCATCCAAAACTCGGCCAAGTGACGCGGCGTATTGGAGTTCTCCGCACGGAATGTAGGTCCAAATGTATAAATAGCCCCCAAAGCAGTAGCAGCCAATTCACCTTCCAACTGTCCGGAAACCGTCAAACTGGCTTGTTTGCCAAAGAAATCATCATCATAAATAATCGCTCCGTTTTCATCTTTCTTCAAATCATAAAGATTCTTGGTAGTAACCTGGAACATCTGTCCCGCACCTTCACAATCGGATGCTGTGATAATAGGTGTATGAAAATAGAAGAAACCACGTTCATGGAAGAACTTATGGATAGCGATAGCCATGTTGTGGCGGATGCGGAATACAGCTCCAAATGTATTGGTACGGGGACGCAAATGAGCGATCTCACGAAGAAACTCCATCGTATGACCTTTCTTCTGTAACGGATAAGTATTATCACAAGTACCTAATACTTCGATTCCACGCGCTTGAACTTCGGCAGCCTGACCAGAGCCAATGGATTCGGTCAACTCACCGTTCACACTGATACATGCACCGGTGGTGATCTGCTTCAACATTTCTTCGTCAAAGTTTGCCAAATCAACAACAATCTGCACATTATTTATTGTAGAACCGTCATTCAGGGCGATAAAATTTACCTGTTTGCTACCGCGGCGGGTACGAACCCAACCTTTTACATTGACCATCGCACCAAAATCACGGCGCTTCAGCAAGTCAACAATCTTTGTTCTACTAATTTTTTCCATTGTTTTGTCTCTTTATTGTTTATTATTCAAATGAGCCCATGCGGAGCATGTTCACTTCTTGTTCCGTCAGGTAACGCCAGTCACCGCGACGCAAACCTTTTTTAGTCAGGCCAGCAAAATAAACGCGGTCCAGCTTGATTACCTTATATCCCAAGGATTCAAAAATACGACGCACAATACGGTTCTTTCCGGAATGGATTTCAATACCGACTTGTGATTTGTCTGTTTCCGATGCATAGCTGATGGCATCTGCATGGATCTCTCCATCATCCAATGTCACACCTGCTGCAATCTGGTCAAGATCTGCCTTGGTTACATTCTTATCACAATATACATGATAAATCTTCTTCTTCAAATACTTAGGATGAGTCAGCTTGGAAGCCAAATCACCATCGTTAGTTAACAGTAATACACCGGTAGTATTACGATCCAAACGCCCAACTGGATAAATACGCTCCTTACAAGCACCTTTCACAAAATCCATTACAGTCTTACGTTCCTGAGGATCATCAGAAGTAGTCACACAATCCTTCGGTTTATTCAACAAAATATAAGTTTTACGTTCAATACTTACCGGTTCGTCATGGAACTTCACTTCGTCAGTACGCTTGATCTTAGTACCTAATTCGGTTACCACTTCACCATTTACACTGACTACACCTGCTGTAATAAACTCATCAGCCTCACGACGGGAACATATACCTGCATTAGCCAAGAACTTGTTCAGACGAATCGGCTCATTTGGATCGGTCAATATATCTTTATATTCAATCTGTTTCTTCAGACTATACTTTGCATTCGGGTTATAATCAGCCGTACGGGGGCGATAGGGACGATTGTATCCACCACCTTGATAACCACCGGTACGAGGACGATAAGGACGGTCGTTGTTATAAGAACGCTGTCCGTCACCACTATTGAAACGCGGGCGTTGGGGACGGTCACCATAAGAAGAGCCTCCATAAGAAGGACGCTGTGGACGATCACCACCATCACCGCTATTATAGCGAGGACGATAAGGACGGTCACCACCACTGTTGTTTCCATAAGAAGGACGTTGCGGACGATCGCCGCCTTCACGATTATAGGACGGACGATCACCATACGAGCGTTGCGGACGATCGCCACCCTCGCGATTGTAAGACGGGCGGTCACCATAAGAACGTTGTGGACGTTCACCACCTTCAGCATTAGGGTTAAAGCGCGGGCGATACGGGCGATCACTGCTGTAAGCACGCTGTGGGCGTTCGCCACTCTCGCTGTTAAAACGCGGACGATAGGGTCGGTCACCACCTTCACGGTTGTAAGACGGACGGCTGTAATTGTTTTCTCTGTCAAATCTGTTGCCTGAATTCTCCTCATTGGAAGAATCGTCACGCCAAGTTTCGTTTTCTGTACTCATTGTTTTATTCGAATAAAATTAAACGTTGGCCTCACGGCCATTCTATTATCACTTTTATACCTTATTATATATGTATACTATATTAACAATCACCAGATTTAAAATGTTGGCTTCATTATCCGGCTATTTTTTCCTACTCTTTTTAAATACCTGTATATGTATGGGGAGTAATGACGCGCAATTCTTTCTTAATCTCTTCGCTTACATTCAACCCTTCGATAAATTCTTTTATGGAAGCTTCCGTAATAGCCTGGTTGGTACGGGTCAATGCTTTCAACGCCTCATACGGATGCGGATATGCTTCACGGCGCAGGATAGTCTGAATAGCCTCAGCTACCACGCTCCAGCAATTATCCAAATCACGATAAATAGCAGTTTCATTCAGCAACAACTTACGCAACCCCTTCAACGAACTTTGAATGGCAATTACGATATGTCCAAACGGAACGCCTACATTACGCAATACAGTAGAATCTGTCAGGTCGCGTTGCAAACGAGATACCGGCAATTTCACAGCCAGATGTTCCAGAATTGCAGTAGCTATACCCAAGTTACCTTCCGCATTTTCAAAGTCAATCGGATTCACCTTGTGCGGCATAGCACTGGATCCCACTTCACCAGCTTTGATCTTCTGCTTGAAATATTCCATGGAAATATATTGCCAGAAGTCACGGTTCATATCGATCATCACTGTATTAATGCGTTTCATTGCATCAAAGATAGCGGAAAGATTATCATAATTGGAGATCTGCGTAGTATACTCTTCGCGTTCCAATCCCAGCTTTTCAGCAACGAATTTGTTACCGAATGCTTTCCAGTCAAACTCCGGATAGGCAACATGATGTGCATTGTAATTTCCGGTAGCACCACCAAACTTAGCAGTAATGGGGCAAGCCTTTAATGTAGTCAATTGGCGTTCAAGACGATAAACGAACACCATTACCTCCTTCCCTAAACGGGTAGGAGAAGCCGGCTGACCATGTGTCTTAGCAAGCATAGGAATAGCAGCCCAGTCTTCCGCATACGTGCGAAGCTGCGCTATCAATTCCTCTATCTGCGGATAGTATACCTGCTCCAGAGCTTCCTTGATAGACAGAGGCACAGAAGTATTATTGATATCCTGTGAAGTCAGTCCGAAATGAATAAACTCTTTATAGTCATCCATTCCACCCATCTTATCAAACTCCTCCTTCAGGAAATATTCCACGGCTTTCACGTCGTGGTTTGTCACACTCTCAATATCCTTGATACGCTGTGCATCAGCTTCTGAGAAGTTACGATAGATATTTCTTAAAGTTTCAAATACACTTTTGTCTACGCCTTTCAACTGCGGCAAAGGCAGCTCGCACAAGGTGATGAAGTATTCCACTTCCACTTGCACGCGGTATTTCACCAAGGCAAACTCCGAGAAATAAGCCGCCAAGGCATCCGTTTTTCCTCTATATCGACCATCAATCGGAGAGATAGCTGTAAGTAAATCAAGTTCCATACGTCGTATTTTGATAATTATCGAGCCGCAAAATTAGCGTTTTTTTCTGAGTAACAAGCCATAAAGAGATAAGAAAGTTAAGAAAGGACGTTAACAGATAAAAAAATAGCCCTGCAAGAACTTGCAAGGCTATTTAACAAATTTACATCTGTGGGCGTTGACGGATTCGAACCGCCGACCCTCTGCTTGTAAGGCAGATGCTCTGAACCAGCTGAGCTAAACGCCCATACACTTTCGTTTCAAAAGCGATGCAAAGGTACAGCTTATTTTGATATTACCAAAACAATTGCGAACTATTTTCTAAGAAATTTATACAGAAAGATATATACTTATTGAATTTCAGCATTTTAAATAAGTAACTTTTTTCTGAGACATTTCACCAACATAATCGCTATAAACCGATTCTTCGCCTTACGGAAGAATATGAGTACCCGGTGAAAGCACTTTTTCCTTACTGCCAGGCAATGCCACTACTGCCGTGGTGCCTTGCGGAACGACCACTTGAATACCGAGTTTATGATCTTGCTGCCTTATATCAACCCTGATGTCACCATAAAGAGTAGGCACCACCGCCGAAGCTTTATTCAACGAACCCAGTTGCGGAGCAACACGGAACTGCTTAAATCCGGGAGCAAGTGGCTCTATCCCACACAGTTTTTGACTCAATATAGTCAGCGGGCCACCACTCCATGCATGATTTATAGTGCCTCCACCAAAACCTTCGGCGCCTATCCCCCACCCTTCAAATAAGGTGGTATAAGGATATGACATCATTTTAGCATAACGGTCGCGCATACGTTTCAATGCAAACTCCGGTTCGCCCATCATAAACAAGGCTTCCATTACGTACTTTTCCATATAAGGACTGGCATGATATTCCTTCTTGAAAACCTTTAGCAAAGCTTTATATCTACCGACCGGTGCCAATCCACTCACTACAGCCATTGCCTGCGCACGGTCATCCGTCTCCCCATTATGCAATTTGGAACGATAAGCCTTACCATTCCAATAGCGGGCGTCAAAAGCCGCAGAGATACGTTTCATCATTTCACCGATCTGATTGGCATCATACAGTTTACGCAGATGAAGGGCAAACTCTTTTTCAGCCTTAAGAGCCAGATAATACCAACAGGTAGTAAGAACCTCCATATCAACATCCGTTCCCCAATCGCCCCAACTCCAATCACCCTGACGAACCACAGGCATACCTTGGCCATCAACCTGCCAGACTTCATGCAAATACTTCTTCAGGCCGTCGTAAATATGCGGAACAAAAGAATAATCGTCACTATAGAACGCTTGCGTGTAGAATCCATACCAGCCTACAGACGCAAGCATCTGCAAAGGAAGTTCCTTACACCAGTTCAACGATGGAACAGGAGAAGCAATAACGCCGTCCGGACGTTGCCAGTTCATCAATTCATAGATACCTTTTGTGGCCAACTGCCAACCGCGCGGATCAAGTACATAGAAAGCTTCACCCAACTCATTTACTTCATCTCCCCACCATTGCGCACGCTCACGATCAGGACAGTCCATGTAATTATCGCGCATGGTAATATATAAAGTACGCGCACTTCGCTTCCACAATTCATTATAGAAATCATCATCGCATGCGAAAGAACCTTTCATATCCGCATTATAACCCGTTTCCCGGTATTTAACGCCCAGCACTTCCACGCCGGCAGGAACAACATAAAGCACCTCATGACCATTCATCCAGCCGAAACTTTCATATTCCTGCTCACCCTCACGAGTAATGTATTCAGCTCTCACATTATTAGCACTTCCTCCCGTATAATTATCGGTCAGCATGCCAACCACCAATCCGGCAGGAGCCTTTACATGCAGATAAGGAGTTATCTGACAATTATAGGGCAAACGGCACCGAATAGTATCCCCTTTTTCATTTTTGACTACTTCCGGATAATCCGTTAACCCACCATTCTTCCACATCGGAATGGGACGGGCTACCAATTTTCCAAACGGCATTTCGTTCGGAGCCACAATTTCGATAGATGCTCCCAGCTTTCCACTGAAATCCGGCATATTCCAACCTGCCAATTCCTTACGGGCATCAAAGCGGATATTACTTTCGGATAAACGATAATTGGGGAATGGGGCTTCTGTATTCTGATAAGCCCGATACACACTACATTGCCAGCTCTTATCACTGACAATGGATAAATTTGCCCCTTGGGCACAAAACAACAAAGCTGCCGTTCCACTATTCACATGACTGAATCCGTTTTTCCCGAAATGCCACACCAGCAGAGCAATGGTATTCTCCCCCTTCTCCAGATAAGGGGCAATATCCACCTGATCATAATAAGTCGCTCCGGGAGCAGGCCCCCGTTTCAATCCGCCTTCAAACACCACCATCTTGCCGTTAATCCATAGCCAATACTTAGAATCCACAGCGATATTTGCAATCATCTCACCCGGAACGCCGGGCAGATGCACCGTTTTACGAAAACAAAGCCAGGTATTCGGAGTACTTTGACAATGTTCACTACCAATCCATTTGGATTGAGGAAGGAAATCATCTGCTGCCTTTAATTGTACAGCAGCCAATATACAAACTAAAACAATAAAGAAATGGGGGATTTTTTTCATGGTTTAAGAACGCATTCTGGTTAAACAATAACTAAACCTTATCTTACCCACAAAGATAAGCATAAAAAAAAGAGATGCTAATTTAGCATCTCTTTTTTTAACTTCAGGTAAATACCTGATTACTTATATTCTTGCCAACTCTTGATAGCAATATCTTCCAGCTTCAATTCGCAGAATGCTTCGATAAAGGCACTTGCCAGACGAGCATTCGTAATCAACGGAATGTTATGGTCGATAGCACCACGACGAATACGGTAACCGTTCGTCAATTCACGCTTCGTATGATTCTTCGGAATGTTAACGATCAAGTCGAACTTGTGTTCAGCTATCATCTTCATTACGTTGTTCTCAGCATCAGGGCGTTCATCCGGCCAGTAAACGGCTTCGGTAGATACACCATGAGCATTCAAGAACGCAGCCGTACCTGCCGTTGCATAAATCTTGTAGCCTTTATCGAAAAGTACACGACTGGACTCCAACAAATCTACTTTTGATTTCATTGCACCGGAAGAGAACATAACACCTTTTTGAGGTATCTGGAAACCTGTAGCAATCATTGCACTCAGCAATGCTTCTGAGAAGTCATCACCAATACAACCAACTTCACCCGTAGAAGACATATCCACACCCAGTACCGGGTCTGCCTTGTGCAAACGAGAGAAGGAGAACTGAGAAGCTTTCACACCGATCCAATCAATATCGAATGCTGATTTATCAGGACGTGTATAAGGAGCATCCAGCATGATACGGGTAGCCGTTTCAATAAAGTTGCGTTTCAGCACTTTAGAAACAAACGGGAAGCTACGGGAAGCACGAAGGTTACACTCGATTACCTTCACTTCATTGTTACGTGCCAGGAACTGGATGTTGAACGGACCGGAGATATTGAGTTCCTTCGCAATCTGACGGCTGATCTTCTTAATGCGACGTGCCGTAGCAAAGTAAATCTTCTGTGCCGGGAATACCAACGTAGCATCACCAGAGTGCACACCCGCAAATTCCACATGCTCGGAAATAGCATATTCCACCACTTCACCATTCTGTGCTACAGCATCAAATTCGATTTCTTTTGTATTCTGCAAGAATTGAGAGATTACTACCGGATATTCCTTTGATACCTCAGCAGCCATCTTCAAGAAGTTTTCCAATTCTTCTTCATCATAGCATACGTTCATCGCAGCACCCGAAAGCACATAAGACGGACGAACCAATACCGGATAACCGACCTTTTCTACGAAACCTTTCACATCTTCCAGACTGGTAAGTTCCTGCCAAGCCGGCTGGTCAATACCCAGTTGGTCGAGCATTGCAGAGAACTTGTTACGGTTTTCAGCACGGTCGATAGAGATAGGAGAAGTTCCCAGGATGGGTACTGACTGACGGTGCAGCTTCATTGCCAGATTGTTCGGGATCTGTCCGCCTACAGATACAATTACACCACGAGGCTGTTCCAAGTCGATAACATCGAGTACACGTTCGAAAGAAAGTTCGTCGAAGTAAAGACGGTCGCACATATCGTAGTCAGTAGATACAGTTTCGGGGTTGTAATTGATCATAATAGACTTATAACCCAACTTGCGTGCTGTCTGCACTGCATTTACCGAACACCAGTCGAACTCTACGGAAGACCCGATACGGTACGCACCGGAACCGAGTACAACGATGGATTTACGATCACCGAGGTAATGAACATCATTAGCAATGCCACTGTACGTCAGATACAGATAATTAGTCTGTGCAGGATATTCGGCAGCAAGAGTATCTATCTGCTTCACTACAGGGACAATGCCAACGCTCTTACGATGATTGCGCACATAGAGGATACCGTCTTCCATGTCCCCTTCATAACCGATGGCGCGGGCTATCTGGAAATCGGAAAAACCTTGTACCTTGGCTTTTTTCAGCAATTCAAAAGGCAGATCGGCTATCTGTTTGTGGTTCTTGCTCCACTGCTCCAACTCTTTGCTGGTGTTCATGATGTTCATCAGCTTCTCCAGGAACCACTTATCGATCTTCGTCAGTTCGTGCACCTGATCAACGGTATATCCGGCACGGAAAGCTTTGGATATGACAAAGATACGCTTATCCGTCGGTTCACGGAGCGCCTTGTCTATATCAGAGATAACAAGTTCCTTATTTTCCACGAAACCATGCATCCCCTGTCCTATCATACGCAGACCTTTCTGAATGGCTTCTTCAAAAGTACGACCGATAGCCATCACTTCGCCTACTGACTTCATGCTGGAACCCAGTTCCTTGTCTACACCATGGAACTTACCCAAGTCCCAACGGGGTATTTTGCAGACCACATAATCCAATGCAGGTTCAAAGAAAGCACTTGTGGTTTTTGTCACAGAATTCTTCAGGTCGAATAATCCGTATCCAAGGCCGAGTTTTGCAGCAACGAAAGCAAGCGGATAACCCGTAGCTTTAGAAGCCAGAGCGGAAGAACGGCTCAAGCGGGCATTTACTTCAATCACTCTATAATCTTCACTTTCAGGATCATAAGCATACTGCACATTACATTCTCCTACAATACCGATATGGCGAATGATACGGATAGCAAGTTCGCGCAACTTATGATAATCGGAATTACTGAGCGTCTGAGATGGAGCGATAACAATGGACTCTCCTGTATGAATACCCAGCGGGTCGAAGTTCTCCATGTTACAAACGGTGATACAGTTGTCAAAACGGTCGCGCACCACCTCATACTCCACTTCTTTCCATCCACGCAAGGATTTTTCCACAAGCACCTGCGGGGAGAAGGAGAAAGCTTTCTCAACCAGCACATTCAGTTCTTCTTCATTGTCACAGAAGCCGGAACCCAGTCCACCAAGCGCGTATGCAGCACGGACAATCACCGGATAACCCAGTTCGGCAGCAGCACGACGGGCATCAATAGCATTTTCTACAGCTTCACTTTTAATAGTCTTTACATTGATTTCATTCAGCTTATGCACGAAAATCTCACGGTCTTCCGTATCGATAATGGCTTGTACGGGAGTACCGAGAACTTTTACGCCATATTTCTCAAAAACTCCATCTTTGTAAAGGGCGACACCGCAGTTCAGTGCCGTTTGCCCACCAAAGGCGAGCATAACACCATCCGGACGTTCTTTTTCGATGACTTTCTCTACAAAATAAGGAGTGACAGGCAGGAAGTAAATCTGGTCGGCAACGCCTTCCGAAGTCTGCACGGTAGCGATGTTCGGGTTGATAAGAACGGTGTAGATACCTTCTTCTTTCAAAGCTTTGAGTGCCTGACTGCCAGAGTAGTCGAACTCACCTGCCTCACCGATTTTCAGTGCGCCGGAACCGAGCAGCAGGACTTTCTTTATAT
>OGLP01000527.1_pt1 | contig 12909 bp, 8 predicted proteins | sample 1572841 | NCBI WGS metagenome assembly OGLP01 (sample SAMEA2581929, study PRJEB24529) | metagenome | biome: Human gut stool | place: China | collected 2011
AACATCCCTCTTTGGAATATCTCAGAGCCATTCTTGTTGTTTGTCAGGTTTAAGCCTTTCTCATCAAGCTTTACAGACCAGTCAGAGCCATGATCTCTGAAGGTATATGTAGTACCATAGCTTACCGTTTCTTTTCCTATCAGTCTACCAACAAGAATATCTACATTCGTATAAGGATTGCGTTTATAAATCGGTTCATCAGTTTTTGAGTCACTTTCCGTTCTCAACCGGCATGCATTAATCATGCCCTTCAGTAATTTGTCCTTAACCAGCGGAAAGGTAGAAACAGATGATTTGCTTTCCATCCAGTATCCGTGTTTCCTCGCATATCCGTTGATACATTTCTTTCCGTCACAATCCTTATCAGGATTCTTACCAGTACCACATTCGTATATCTGCTTTTTGCCTTTTATTCTCTCGCCGCATTCCGTTGCTTCAAAACCGTAATACAGGTACTCAAAATGAAGCAGCAAATAATATTCAAAACTACGGCTTGAAAAAGCAATATTTACCTTTTTCCCGTCTATTATCTTATTGGCCTCGGCCATGGCTTCCTCATGTTTAGGATGTTCGTCCTTATCATATACTGCCCAAGATTCATCCACTCCTTCAGACATGATTTTTCTTGCATACAACACCCATTTTAATGGTGGAACACCGGTTATAACTTCATCTTCAGCAACATCTTTCTGTCCACCTGACTTGACTTTACGTTTCTTCCCTTTATAGCTTCCTCTGGAAGAATCCGCTTCAGCATCTTCAACCGGTATATTAGGCTGAGGAATTGTACGTACATCAAAATCCTTGCTGTCACCATAAAACCGGTCACACAAGTCTGTAAAGAACAATGGTTCGGTCTTATCACCTTCACACACTATTCTTATGACATACTTACTATGACGTTTATTTTCACTCGTTCTTGCCATAGTCTACAAACAGTTTCTCCAGTGGTTTTAATGAAGGAACACCTCCAAATTTATTATTCAAATACCATTTGGCAAACAATGTATCCTCTCTTACGTCCTCAAAATCGGAAAGAGAGAATATCTCTGATACTCCCTGCTCATTCTTTTCTGTAAACCATACCTGGTCTTTACGGATAGTATTCTGGTCAAGCAGATTCACATCATGGGTTGTAAAGATCAATTGGGCATTATTCCTGTTTATTCTTTCATTTCTGAAGATGTCCACAATGAGCTGTGTTATATAGGAATGTAGCCCGGAATCCATTTCATCTATAAAAAACGGACTTCCATTCTGCAGCGCCTGTAATATATAACAGCCTATAAGGAAAAGTGATCTTGTACCAAAAGATTCTTCTTTTAAAGGCAAGTCTGCTGTTTTGCCCAAATCCTCACCATCATTATATAGACCATGCTGGCTTGTAACTTCAACGCCGTCACTGCGCTTTTCCAGTTGGAAACCGGCCATACCGGTATCCGCAAATGCCAGAAATTCAGCAAGCAGTTTCTTGTTTTCAGGACGTGAATAAAGCCATCTGACCATTTCCTTATCTTCACCCAACATGGTATCTTCATGATAACCGTTGGAAACAATCATATCTGCCAGATATTTTGCGGCATTTGTTATCGGTTCGCATGGTGTATCCTTCAGGAACTTGGAAATCAGCAACTGGTTCTTGAACACATTGAAAGGCTTTGAAGAAGAAAGGCTTGATCCGAATTTAATAGTATCTGATTCTTTATCTTCTGAAAGCAAAGTGCGTTCATAAAGTTGTGTCTGTTTACCGTTTGGATAATAAATCAACGACTCTGACTCTATCTGCAATCTGGTAAAACTGACTTCATATTTATATCTGATCTTCTGAGTTATAAACTCCATTGAAAAACCTATCGGTGCATCAGCCGTAGTATTGTCAAATTTGAACGGCTGATACAATGGAATATCATCACCAACCCTGTTGTCAAGATTGTGGACCCATCGTCTGAACCTATATAAAAACTTTATGATATTAGTCTTACCTGAAGCATTTGCTCCATAAATTAAAGAGATTTTCAAAGCCTTCTTTAATTCTTCTGCATTGGTCTCAACTTCACATATATTATCAACCTTAGCCTTTGAAGAAGTCGGCTCTGTCGTAAAGGAACATACATCCTTAAATGAACGGTAATTCTTAATTTCTAAATTTAATATCATATTCTTGCATCTTTTCCACAAAAATAGCCTTTTAAATTTTCTATTCAAAGTTTTTTCTTCGTTTTTTGCGCTTTTTCTTCGCAATTTCAGTTTTAAATTCTTATCCATGGATTTTATTGAATCTTTTAAGATGAGTTTATTCAAAAGGCAGTTCATTCTGTTTGAACTGTTGCAGGTCTATAGCATTGCTTTCCGTTGGTATCTCCTCCTGGTTTTCTGCTACTACCTCCGTTTCAAGATCCAGTCCGAAAGTCTCTTTCAGCTGGAGATAATCAAAGCACAGTGCCTTTGGTCGGTTTACCTTTACCTTCTTAACCTGCTCGCCATTCACAATGTCAATGGTATAGTCAGGAAGTCCGCTTGGCAGAAGTATGGTGAATCTGTCCTGTTTCAGGCCCAGATATGAAGCATGGGATTTCAGGTACGACATGATGGTGGACCAGTTCGAGCGGTTGGAAGTAGAACCTGCATTCCGGCTGTTGAACAGTGATGCCACAGCTGCCGTGTTCAGATAGAGAATAGGACGTGCTTCCTTAAATTCTATATCTTCCTTGACAGACAACGGACGGAAGGATTTCATATACCTTATACGGTAATGTGCCTTCTCAATACATTTCCCTGAAGTCTGGAATCCCTGAAGCATACTCCAGAAGTCCGCTATCTCCGAACTTTCCTGAGCCAGTTCATTCTGATTGCGTATTCCTTTAACTGCTGTTTCAAAAAGCTCCGCATAACTGAAAGGCACGTCAATGACTGTCTCCAGTGTTCTGAAGGTGGCCAATGGAATAACCCAGTTTCCGAATATACGGTCATGGATGGTTTCATTCTCCAGTTTCGCAGCCAGCTCACGCTTGGTAATGGAATATATTTCCGGAAAGTTCTTCTCAAACAGTTCCCGGTGTCCCAGTATCTCCAGGGTGAGGTGGGTAAGTCCCATGTTGCAGACTGATACAAGGTCTTCATAAGCCCTTTTCTCATTTTGGTTGAATGATGTCTTTGAAAAGGCAAGGAAGATGACACGGGTATAGAGTGCCATATCCTGTGTCGGCTTGTCCTGGCCGCAAAGGGCAACACCTGTTGTGACAATGGTCTGTGCTGCCATACCGTCTGTGTTTGTATTCTTCTTGGTCTGACCGCCACCACCCCAAAGTCCTTTCAGATAGGCTATCTTGCGTATGTCGAGGTCGTTCTTGTATTCATCAAGCACGGCAAGAGTATTGACGGCGTGTGACACACGGTCGTTCATGGCCGGTACAGAGGTTACTCCAAGGTTGGGCGGATCTACTCCGTGTAGGAAAAAGGACTGGAGGGAAGTAGCCAGGGTTGTCTTACCGGTTCCTTTCTCACCAAAAAGGTTCAGGATGGGAAAGTGACGGGTGCGTCTGAATATGATGTCACGGAAGAGGGTGGCAAGAAGGTAACAGAAGGCTACACTTGCATTCTCACCGAACACTTCCATAAGTCTTTTTCCGTAATCATACAGTTTTATTCCGTTACGGTTCTCATGCACCATAAGTCTTTCAAACTGGAATATCTCCGGATTGTTGAGATAAATTTTTGAAGTGGCCGGTATATAGAAGGCCTTGCCGTTGATTCCACGGACAATACCCAAATCATCAACGGCATTGAATGTGCTTGCAAAGAATATACCATTACCAAAAGCAAAGATTCCTTCAGCCGCATTCCAGCCGAGCTTTCTGATACGTTCTGCCGTATCGGTCTTTGAGTACAGGTATTCCTTTACACGGTTGAGCTTGTCTATCTTGGCCAGCCATACATAATTGCCCAGTGAGCCGACCTTCTGCTGAAAGTTGCTCAGTGAGCAGAGTTCTGACTCCTTCAGTTCTATAACCCTGCATACATTGTACATATTTCTCATACGGAAGATTCTGGTTCCGTTTATCTCATCCTCGATATGGAATAGCGGTTCCATGATGAAGTTGGAGATTCTTGACGGTTCATCATCATCTTCACCGATGGAGTAGTAACAGTTTTCCCTGACGAACAGTCCGAACTGGCGAAGCAGTTCAGCTTCACGCTGCATTTCGTTCATGGCCGCAGGTTTGTCGTTCCTTCTCCTGACTTCACCACGTGCCTGGGTAACGGCATCACGCCATAGCTTTACCTTCCCGTGCAGTCTGGAGAGCTGTTCTATGCACTGGTCATACACAAGCTGGTCTTTTATATAGCGCAACAGGTCTGCTATTTCCGCAACACATTTTCTTTCCTCTACCATAGAACCGGCCACCAGAAAACGTTTCTGTGCCAACCAGATGATAAAATGCTTTTCCGGAAGTGAAGTATAATCTTCCCTGCTGCGGATATAGCTGTCGGCATCATTCTTTGCATATTGTACTTCTCCTTCTGTCCCGGATGGTATTTCTGCGAAAGGAAGTTCCCTGACTGTCACATGGAATCCTTTTCTTATGGCTGCTGCCCCGTTGGTCATCACCGCCTCAAATCCCGGTCCGTATGGCTTTCCTTCCGCAATATCTGAATCAGGAATGAAACAGAGTGAGGATACATACTTCTTCAGCTGCTCAAACTGGACGTCACTCCAGGCTGTTCCAAGTGACGCTACTGTATTGTCGTATCCAATCGACTGCATTCTAAGGACATCAGGAGCACCTTCCACAATGATATAATAGTCGGCATCACGCAGTCTGGCGGCACGGTCAATACCGAATACTGTTTCTCCCTTGGAGTAAATCATGCTTGTTGCCGAGTTGATATACTTGGGAGCTTTCCTGTTGTCTCCGATGTATCTGGCCGTATAGGCAATGATGCGTCCCCATCTGTTTCTCACGGGAATCATAATACGCTGGCGGAACATGGCGTATGTGTTGCCGTCCTCACCACGCTTGAACATGCCGAGTTCGTACAGAAGTTCTTCGTTCAAAGCCTTGTTTCTGCAAAAATCCATAAAGGCCTGACCGTCCTTCGGTGCATAGCCTATTCCGGCAAAGGCACAGAACTCCTCATGCCACCGGCCGTATGCGTAGGCCCTGGCATCAAAGCTCTCTTCCTTGTCTGTTGCTCTTAAATTTTGCAGGAAGAAGGTCTGGACTGTATCGAGAACTGTCAGAAGTGATTCCCGGTGCCTGGCTTCGGACATCTGTTCCTCACTGCGCTCTTCACTGATGTATTCTACCGGAATATTATGGTTCCTGGCAATAAATTCCACAGCGGAACTGAAGGAAAGGTTTTCCTTTTCCATTGTAAACGTAATGGAATCACCGCCACGGTTACAACTGAAACAGTGGAAGAGATTCTTGCTTGGGGTAACGGCAAAGGAACCGGTCTTTTCGGAATGAAAAGGACAAAGTCCCATCAGGGTTGAACCTTTTCTGGATAGTCTGACATAAGGACTGAGTACGTCTTCTATGGCAAGTTCCCTTACTTTCCGTATAGTTGTTTCGCTTATCATAACGTACTGAGCAGGTTCCAACAATCGATTATTGACTGTCCGGAGTATTTCGGACGGCTGACATTATTAGGATTAAGCGGTTGGATATACCCGTTTTCTCTGTATTTTTTGAGTGTCTTGTTGCTGATACCGAGTTCAGCACAGGTGCGCTTGACTGAATAGACACCGTTTGGATCGCACGCTGGTCTGATTTCTTTCATTATTATAAAATCATTATGAATGTGCGATACAAATACCAGTCCGGCTTTATTGTTAAGTGGCAAAACTATAAGCTGGTGAACAAAGGTTACTGATGCACATTCCTGTACCTACTATAATTGCTTTCTTTATATTTCATAGAGTATCACGGCTAAACTAAACAAATAAAGTTTATCAATATTAGAATGTTAGCCATAATATGTTTATTATTTACCTTTCTTGACCGATTTTTCTGCCATTTTCGGCTGACTTTCATCAAAATAGTCCTGGGTGGTACGCTGCAGGAGCCTGAGGTCTGCCGTGCGGTATTCCACCTTACCCGGTCTTTTATAGGAAACCACCTTTCCCTGACGTTTCCACCTTTCTACATTCCTGCGACCAAAAAGTTCGTAAGCCTTCCTCTAGCTAATGAATTCAGGATCATCCTTGTCGGCTTTCAGTTGCCTGACAATTCTGGAGGAGAGGTCATTCAGAAATGTTTCGTATGGTATAAGATGGTCCAGAAACTGTAATATCTTCATATAAACCTGATTTGGTTTCTATACTGTTCGTTTGACCGTAATGGTATGGTTTTCCCTGTCAGTCCTGGTCTTGAACTGACGGTTGTAAATGGCACCAAGCTCTGAGGCCTGAGTACGGACGCTTTTCAAACGTGAAATGGGGAATGAAACGGATTCACCTACTTCAAGGGCAACAAGTGCCGGACGGATTTTTTCTAAGTTTTCAGACATAATTGTTGGATGTTTAATATTTAATGTTTAACTTTATATTCACCAAATGAATAGGTTACACTACAACGTAACATAAAATGGTTTATATAACCAAATATTTGTTTGATGATTTATTGTTTAAGATGTATTTATTGAAGGAATCGCATGGATAATGACATAAAACACGTGCATGTAGGTCAGGCTATAGACAAAAGACGCAACGAGCTTGGATTGAGCAAATCTGAGCTTGGACGTAAAATAGGTGTACCGCAGCAGCACGTAAACCGCATACTGGAAAGGGAGACAATGGAAACGAGCAGGCTTATTAAAGTCAGCGAAGCATTGGACTTCAATTTCTTTTCCCTTTTCTGTCCGAGACAGCATCATATCTCGGCACACCTTGCTGCTGTTGCATTAGACGGAAATGCAAATAATCTGATAGGTGATGCAGAACTGGCCGTACAGTTATCCAGCGAAAAGAAAGAAACAGAGAACCTGAGGGAAACAATCAAGCTTCTGAAAGAGCAGATAGAGAGTCTGAACTCACAGATTTTACGTCTTGATTCAAACCTGAAGGATAAAGATATAATTATTGAACTATTAAAAGAAAGGAGAAAAGACATGTAATTTTAAAAGAATGGTAATGGCCATTTGCATGTAGTAGAATAAAACTTTACCATTAACGGTGTTCACCATTTATAAAAATAATATAGTAGCCATAGCTTGATTCTTAGAAGAGAAAGTCTTGATACTAACAGATTGTTTTCTAATTGTTTACTCTCTATCTGTAAATAAAAGAAAATCAATGTAGTATTAAAGAGGCACAAGCTGCAGTAGAGGAAAATCTCTAAGAAATCAGCTTCTTTAATTAATATAGGCAAGACAAGCGTTTTCCATTTGTTTTCCCCAAGCATTTAGATAACTGATTGTCAATATAATATTAAAGTGGCACAGGCTGCTGTTGAAGATATGAAGTAAATTGAATATTTTCTGAATATAAAGGTGGGAGGTGCTTGGAATAAGTACCTCCTACTCTATTTTTATGGCATTTTATTTTTTCAATAAAAACATAGTTTATACATTTGCCTGCAAGACAAAATCTATATTCATATGAAAAACAAATGCCTCTTAGTATTACTGTTAGCTTTGGGATATTGCCATGTACAAGCACAAAAAAGTCAAAAGGATCCTTTGTCCGAAGCACTCGTCCGGTTGAATCAAAAAGTGGATTCCGAATTGATTCCCGGAATAAAAAGGTTTCCCCTGATTGGAATTTCCACAGATATAAGTCCGAAACGGACAGCCGTAAACACGGCATATGTACAGTCAGTCATTCTCTCTGGAGGAATTCCTTACATGATACCTGTAACGGATAATGTAGAAATACTGCGTCAAATTGTATCCCAGCTGGACGGAATTGTCTTTACAGGTGGAGAAGACATCCAACCGATGTATTATGGCGACCTTCCTTATGAAAAACTGGAAGAAGTAAGCCCTGCCCCGGATACCTTCGACTTGATGGTGCTGAAAATGGCCGCAGATCGGAATATTCCCATATTAGGAATTTGCAGGGGACTACAATTAATGAATGTAGCTTTCGGTGGAACTTTATATCAAGATCTGCCCACGCAACATCCTTCAAGTGTCAACCATCGCCAAAAAGAATCCGGCACTACCCCCACCCATCCGATATCCATCATAAAGGAAAGCAAGTTGGCAGAAATTACAGGACAAGAAGTGCTGCAAGTCAATACATTCCATCATCAGGCTATCCGGAAATTGGCACCGGGATTCAAAATCACGGCTTGGGCACCCGACAGTATAGCGGAAGCTATAGAAGCTTATCCCATACGACAAATGATAGGTGTACAATTTCATCCGGAAATATTTACAGCTGCCGGAGATACCACCATGCATAAATTATTTAAATTCCTAGTGAACAAGGCTGACACATTCAACCTAGCTAAAAAAATTCACAGCCGCATTCTATCCATTGACACTCATACAGACACTCCTCTTTGGTTTAAAAACGGTTACAGTGTAGGCCTGAGAAAAGACAACATGGTCAGCATCCCCAAAATGGAGGAAGGCAAATTGGACGCACAGTTCCTAGCCGCATTTATATGGCAGGGGAAACGGGATGACGCATCTTCACAAAAAGCCGTAGAAAGCACCACCCGATTAATTCAATCCATTTATGACGAAGTAGAGCAATACAAAGATTTTTGTGGCATCGCCCTTACGGAAGAAGACTTGATACGCCTGAAGCGTGAAGGTAAAAAAGCTTTTTTTATAGGTATCGAGAATGGTTACGCCATAGGCAAAGACCTAAAGAATATAGCAAAATACAAACAGATGGGAGTCAATTATATTACTCTCTGCCATTCTTATGACAATGATATTTGCCATTCGTCCACTCATACGGAAGATGCTACTCAAGGACTGACACAGTTTGGTCGTGAGGTAGTGAAGGAAATGAACCGGTTAGGTATTATGATAGACATATCACATGCCAGTGAAGGTACTTTCTGGGATGTGATAAAATATAGTACACAACCTATCATCGCCTCTCATTCCTCGTCAAAGGCTTTATGCGACCATGACCGTAATCTAACAGACGAACAACTCCGTGCCCTAGCGAAAAATGGCGGAGTGGCACAGTTATGTCTCCTCGATGCCTATATCAATAAAAAAACAAAAGCCGCATCCATTTGTGATGCAGTCGAACATTTAGACCACATGATTAAAGTAGCCGGCATAGACCATGTAGGAATAGGTACAGACTTTGATGGCGGTGGTGGTCTGCAAGGATGTAAAGGAGATAATGACTTAATTAATCTGACCATAAAAATGATTGAAAAAGGATATACAGAAGAAGACTTAAGGAAGATTTGGGGAGGTAATCTCTTGAGAGTAATGAAGCAAGTACAGGAAGCACCACTTCTTTCTTCAAAAAAACGCAGATAATACCCAAACAAGGATAATTAAAAATATATAGAAATATCCTATTATCATTTTTCGGAAATTATCAGGGCTGTCTCACCAATGGACAGCCTCTTTTTGTAACTTACAGTTTAATAGTAAAAGAAATAAGACAGACCTTATTCCCCTCTCCTCACCATAGGAATTTTCCTATTACAAATAGGGAAACTCTCCTTTACAAATAGGAATATTCCGTTTATTGTATCATTCCCTCCACTTATCTTTGTGACATAAGAAAAACAAATTTTAAAATTAACGGATATGAGAACAAAAATACTGAAATACTTCGGAATGGTAGTTGTACTGATAATAATGGTTAACCTAACCTCCTGTGAAGTATCCATAGAAAGTTGGTACGATGATGATGATTACAGCGAAATATATTACAGAACCACTCGGGAACTATGCAGCCGGACCTGGCAGGAAACTTGGGTACAAGACGGTGAATACTACACACAACGACTAGACTTTTACGAAAATAGAACAGGCACAGACATCATACGAATAGAACATCGGAACGGCTATGTAACCGAAGACAGGTACAATTTTGAATGGAGATGGGATAACAGCGCACAGACATGCATCCGTATGGTTTACGGTCCTAGTGACATTTCATATTTTGAAAATGTATGGTTGGCCGGAAACTTCTTAAAAGGCACATTGGATGGTGTCAATGTAAATTTCACAGGAATCAGGTAAAAAGAAAAAAAGCGGGATGATACCCAACACATATCATCCCGCTCTCCTTTTTCCCAATACACTACTCACTCTTAATGCTATTTACCGGATTCTCATTAGCGATATGCCATGCCTTAAGCACCACACAAGCCACAATAATAATCGCTACAATTAAAGCCGTAGCCAAAAAGAGTAACGGATTAAGATCAACCTGTTCCGCAAACTGTTCCAACCATGCTTTCCCAATAAAATAAGCTATAACAATTCCGAGTAAAATAGAAGGAATAGAAACATATAGAATATCACATACCAGCAGACGGAGAATGTTTGATGCTTCCGCACCATTCACTTTACGAATAGCTATCTCCTTACTGCGACGTTGCGTTTCATCGTTTACATAACCTATCAGCCCCATAATCACTATAAGCAGGATAAAACCGGAAGTGATAAGGACAGAATTGCGGAAACGATATACATCTTTATAGATTTCGGACAGCATATCATCCACTGTATGGAATGTTAAAGCCACTTGTGGAAAAGTTTTGTCCATGAATTCATTCAGGCGCTTCAAATTTTCATCGTAGGGTTCTTTCAACCGTACATTGAAGGTATGATTAAACGCATTACCACCTATCAGCACAATGGGTTGCTGCGCCTGATAGAAACTTTGATTGCGCACATCACGGAACACACCTACTATAGTTCCTTCCTTAATCTCATCAAAAGGTTTTCCTACGGCTCCCTCCGGCCATTTCATTCACCAGCAGATCTTTGGCATGGGTCATCGGCTTTCCTTCTATAATCGTAATGCCTACCACATCCGGATAATTAAAATCCACATAGTTCATATTAAGAACACCTATACGCTTGCCGTCACTGCCCATCAATCCTTTTGTCCAATATTGGCCCAATACACTATGGCTGGCTGTAGCCACGCTCTCTACCATAGGCTGACGCCGGATCTCATCGCGCATATGAGGAACAATTTCAATGTCCAGCCAACTTTCGGCTTCTACCAGTCCGGCAGTATTGATCCCCATATCCCTGTTCATCAAATGACTATACTGCATTAACGTAACCAGTAATAATCCCAAGACAAAAGACACACCGGTAAACTGTATAAACAACAGTGACCGTTTCCATCCTTTTTTACCATCAGTATAACGACGGAATACCTGTGTGACAGGAATATGTGAAAAAATACGTCCGGGCAATACACCTGCCAACAAAAATAAAAGTACAACAACCAGCAGCGGTACCCACAAAGTTCCCCATGTAAAGAGTGATGCAAGTCGCACCGACAGCAAATCTTCTATCAAATCCCGCGCATTGAAAATGATAAATGCACAGACCAGAATGGATACCAGAACAATAATGCCCGTTTCCATCATAAACATACTGAAGATATTCCCATTATTGGCACCATTGCACTTATGGACACCGACACTCTTGGCACGACGTCCCAAAGTAGCAATTACAATAAGCATATAGTTCATAATAGCGACAAAGAAGATAGAGAAACCCAAAAAGCCATAGATAACTAGACGCTTTGTTGTTTCTGAAGAAGTCTGATGCTTTGTTGCCAATGGAATGACACTGAGTTCCAGTTTCCAACCGTTATGTTCAGTCGGCATGTATTTCTCCACCATCCGCTGGATGTTATCGTTTACCACCTCTATATCCGAAGCTTCTCCGGTCCGGAACACTGCATAAAAAATATCATTTCCTCCCCATCCGGCTCCATCCTTATAACCTCCTTCTTTATGTACACTTACTACAAAGTCTGCCTTAAACATGGTATTCTCCGGAATATCACGATAAACACCACGGACAATCATTTCAGTTTTCCGCTCCAATATTAACACTTTACCTATAGGATCTGCATCACCAAAAAAACGGCGTGCAAAACTCTCGGACACAAACAAAGTATTGGAGTTAATCAAATCGTTAGGATTTCCCTTTAAAACCGGAATGCCAAAGGTTTGGAAAAAACAAGTATCCACCAGTTCCGTCTTCAGATCAATCAGTTTCAGATAAGGAGTTACTTCGAAGTCATGAACAGCCTTTTTACCAATACCTATACGAATAGTATCGGCAGGCCACCAGGCGCCTTCGGGAACCACGTCATACGTGCCTTTAAACAGTTTCGTATTGTTGAAAGTGCCATCCTGCTTCACAGGAATCGTTTGAGAACCGGGATTAAGACTGAAGCTTTTCTCCCAGATCTTCACCCGTCCTGCACCCTGATCGGCCAGGATATTCTCCCCCGTAGTTTTATCTATAATACGTCCAGTGAAGTGAGCGTCGGGTTCATCAAAATTGTCCACTTCCATACAGGAAGTCACAAATAGAGTTAATACTCCAAACAACAGACTATGTTTCAACTTTTTCATATCCATATACAATTTAGTATTAATAACCATCATTACGTATAAGATTCGGATTCTTGCCGATTTCTCCACCCGGAATCTGTTCATAGTACCATTTCTTATCGAACGTAGCCTTACGGGCTACAACCGGCACTTCATTCAAGAAAATCCACTTATTCTCATTAAGTACGTAGTAAGGGAGCAACGTATGCGGTTGTTTACCATCCATAAAGTCAATATCAGCCACTCTCCAACGACGCAGGTCATAGATGCGCAGATTCTCAAAGCAAAGTTCACGTGCACGCTCATCACGAATGTACTGCAAGTTCTCATCTACCGGGAATCCGTATTTCTCCATACCCAGATCTTCCGGATTATTGACCATCTG
>OGLP01000548.1_pt1 | contig 12343 bp, 9 predicted proteins | sample 1572841 | NCBI WGS metagenome assembly OGLP01 (sample SAMEA2581929, study PRJEB24529) | metagenome | biome: Human gut stool | place: China | collected 2011
ACGAGCAGATAGTGAAATTTCCCCTTGAATTGGAATAGAGGAAGTTTTGAAAAGAAATCACCGTGTTATCCTATAATGGCGGATAATTTATTGTAGTGTATGGTTGGAAAAACATAAGTTCGTTTTCCGAAAAGAACAGGGCCTTTTTTAAAAAGGTTCTAGTGTTTTATGAGCTGGACTGTCTGCTTATACCAATTTAGAATTCATGCGTTTTTTCTTTCAAATCCTTCATCCTTATGTAAGATGTTAGTTCTTAGCTGATTATAATGACGGATTTGTACCCGGAAAGCTTCAGCCAAAAAAAATCCTTCAGGGTGAAGGAATATGGATGATTTTCAAGTTTGCTTTCATAGAGTTTAAAAGTGAGAATTATCTGTCACACTGTCACAGTACTAATTATTTTGCTGAAAAACAGGTTGTTAAGATGTGACAGATAGCGTGACGGAGAGTGTGACAGATAAAAGTCTGTCACAGTGTTATTGTCCTGCACTGCATTGTCCTGTGGCCTATAATGAATGAATCAGAATATAGTAACGAGAATCTCTTTGTTTCCCGTGTATTACAGTGTGTTCCACTGTTTGGTACAATTAATTTTATATGGTGGAACAAATAGTTTTATATGGTGGAATATTTAGTTTTACCTTGATGAAATAAATTATTCCACCTTAATGAAACAACTCGTTCCGCTGTGAGAAATGCTTTGTTCCTGCTGCGGTGGGTTGGTGATTTTAAGTAAGATTGTATACCTTATGTATGCTTATTATTGGAAATAGGAGCTATTCATTCGTTTGAGGAGATAACCAGTCGGTATCCTCCTTTTTCTGTCACTATCTGATATTCGGGAAAGTCCTTGAGTGAGGATTTAAGGGTGGAGATATGACTATATATTTTATTTTCGGGATTGTTATCTTTCGGCCAGAAAGCATTTTTAATATCTTCTTTAGTCAAAAGATGCTTGGGCGTTTTGATAAACAGTTCCAGCAGATTGAAATCTGCCGGTGCTATGTGGCAAAGCCGGTCGCCAATATATAGTTTCTTGCTTTCCAACTTTAAAGTCATTTTCCCCAATTGTATGTAGTCCGGATTGTCAGGAATTTCTTCACATGGTATGCAGTCCGGATTGGCGGGAGTTTCTTTTTCCTGTGGTTTTTTCAGAAATGACAGAGACACCCATATCAAGACAATGAAATAAGCAATGATACTCCATAACACTTTTGGAGTGGTATGTTTTACTATTTCTGTCCAATGAATCATAGCCCATGCCTGTACGCCGGCGGTTCTTTTAGCGTCTATTGCTTGTACAGGGGTGACAAGAGCTTTCTGGAAAGAGATTGAATCATTGTCACTGAATACCTTTTTCTTGTTGGGGCAGTAAATGATTCCCGTCTTAGCGGCGGAAACTCCATTCTTTTCCCATTCTTCTTGGAAGATCTTATTGAAATTGTCTGGATTGACGGGGATAATCCTTGTCATCACATACTGGTTGGCCAGTTGGGTAGCCAGTGACTCATGGGTGCTGTCTTCAAAATAAATGATTTCTAGACTATCACCGTATTCTATTTGGACACCTTTTACCTTTCTGCCTAAAGGGCGATAATGAATAAGAATCTTGTTTAAGCGTTCCTGATAATCAATATTGATTGCTTCACGTAGGCTGTCCTTCATTGTTATCAGAACATTTGTTTTTTCATCTTTAAAAGCAACATAACATAGCAGGATGAATACAATCCATCCCAATGCAATAAAGCTAAACTTGAATAAGTTTGTCGGTATTTTCATGTTTCTTGTTCATGTTAGAGATTGCAAAGATACGCATATTTATAAAAAAGGAACTTATAAGTTAAAGAAAGAATATGATTTAATTGGATGAACCTTATGATTTGGAGATCAGGGCATTAAAATAATCCTTCCGATGAAATGGGGATTTTTTGAATCTTAAGAAAACTTTAAGGTCACCTTAAGATCAATTTAAGGGAAAAAATTTGCGTGCCCGATAGATGTTCTCTACCTTCACACAAAAAATGATAAACCAATGAAAAAAGTATTTGTATTATTTACCGTTGTTATGCTAATGGCGGTAATGGCTTGGGAAAAGCAATCCGGAAAGCCGGTAGAGAGTGAGTTTCTTTTAGATAATGTGGAAGCATTGGCTGCAGGAGAATTTGGACGTGATATATGTCTGGGTAGTGGGAATGTGACTTGCAGTACCGGAGAAAAAGTAGAGTGCGTAATTAGACCTTTTGGCTTGGATTAATCAATGAGATACCTTTGTCTATTACTATGTGTTTTTGCTCTTTTTTCCTCCTGCAAGGAATCAGAAAAAGATAAAATCGCTCGTTTGGTTGAGGAATGGGAAGGGAAAGAAATTCTCTTTCCTGCCCATTCCTTTTTTACTATTCAAGGGAAGGATACAGTGGACTTTTCTTTAGCGGATGCGGATTATAAGGTAGTGACTTATATCGATTCTGTAGGCTGTACTAGTTGTAAGTTACAATTGCTTCGCTGGAAGCTGTTTATGCAGGAAGTTGATTCAACGTTGAACCGTCCGGTTCCCTTTGTCTTCTATTTCCATCCGAAAGATATGAAAGAACTGCGTTATATTACCCGTCGTGATGCATTTGTCTATCCTGTTTGTTTCGATGAAAAGGACGATTTTAACCGATTGAACCACTTTCCGGATGAAATGACTTTCCAGACATTCCTATTGGATAAAGACAACAGGGTGGCGGCTATAGGCAATCCTGTTCACAATCCAAAGGTGAAGGAACTTTATTTGAAAGTATTGACAGGTGGTGAAGTTGTAAAAGCGGAAACACCGATAACGAAAGTCAGTCTGGACGTAACAAGCATAGACTTCGGTTCATTTCCTCAGTCGGAGAAGCAGGAACGCAAGTTCACACTGACCAATACGGGACAGCATGTACTGGTGATATACGATGTCATCACTTCCTGTGGATGTACCAAGGTAAACTATAATAAGGAGGGTGTTCGTCCGGGAGAAAAAGCGGAACTGACCGTGATTTATGAAGCCGAAAAGGCTGAGCATTTCAGTAAGACGGTTACCATTTATTGCAATGCAGATAATTCTCCACTTCGTTTGAAGGTAACGGGGAATGCTGAATAAAGGATGAAGTATGAATCAATGGGAGTAAAAAGCGGATGGAAAGAAATTCATTTTCTTTGCCGAAAGTCGATTCTTTCCACCCTGTGGCTCTCTCCTAAAAGAAAAGGAGGTTAAGTCCGATGTAAAAGTAGTGTAAATAATCAGAATAAGCAAGCGGTATTTTTGTTTTTTCTGCGGTGGAGTTCTTTCCGAGAATAAGATGAAAATATGAATAATAATAATTTTTTTTACTAGAAATAAGATGAAGAAGAATATTTTGAAGGCAACTTTGGTTGTTGCGTTTGCTTTGATAGCAGGAATGAATGTGTATGTAATGTCTGATTTGGCATTGGCTAATGTGGAAGCATTGGCTAGTGGTGAATCTTCGACAACAAATAGATACCAAACTATGGGGTATTGTGCACCATTAAACATGAATTATATGTGTACTTCAAGACGAACTGCAGAAAGTTGTCGAAGGCCGTGCAGATAAAATGAGAGTATTATGATATAAATTTGAAACAGCTCCAATTCATATACTCCATTGGATTGGAGCTTATTTTAACTTTAAATTCTATATAATGAAAAAGTTGATATTAATATTTTTCCCATTTCTTTTTGTTTCATGTAGTGTAAAACATAAAAAAACATTTGATTATATTTTTAATAAAACTGAAGCAATCACACTTGAGCAAAGCAAATTGACTTTGAGTAAGGATATAACCGTTCTCAGTTTTTCAGATTCTAGTATGGTCGATCGTAATTCATCTATAATTAAAGTTGACAGTGGTTGGATTGTATATTCAAAAAATTCAGAATCATCTATACTTAGCTTTACTAGTGATGGACAGTTTTCCGGTTATATCGGACACAGGGGAAATGGCCCTGGTGAATATACTAGCGTCTATGATGTCGTTGTTAATCAGAAAAGTAAAGTTTTAGAGGTCCTATCAGATGGAGGAATTTTTTGTTATACTTTTGGGGGAGATTTCTTAGACAAGAAGGAGGTTACTTATCCTGCGTTTTCTTTTGCCATAGATGATAGGCAGAATTATTGGTTTTATGTAGGTAACAACACCACGTATGGCGATGCTAAAATGATTTGTACAGATGAAAATATCGCCAATGTGGCATATTATCTTCATCAAAAGTCTAATATGCTTCCGATGGTAGAGAATAATTTTGGAAGAAATGGAGAATGGTTGACGTTTCATGAGTCGCTAAATCATGATTTGTATACGATAGAAAATGGGAAATTGGACTTATCATATGCTATGGACTTTCCTAATTATAAGCTGCCTAAGAAATTACATGAATTATCGGGCATGGAAGTTATAGAAGAATTGCAGCGTTCTAACTATGCATCTATTATAAATTATTTGGAAAATCATGATTATATATTTTTAAATGTTTTATTGAACAATGAAGGTGAACGAATCCCAGAGGTTTATTATTGGATTATTAGTAAGAATTTGCAAGAGGAAGTTATCATCAAAATTGATGGTGGAATTTCTGCAGAATCCTATTTGTTTAATACTCAGTATTTGTCTAATGATAATAAATTATATTGTTTGGGGTATATATGGGAAAATAAGGATGTGGAATCCTTTGAGGAAAATTTAAATCCTTCTGTAGTAGCACTTGAATTTAATGAACTATTTAGTAAAGTACGATGACAAATATAGTATCTTTATTTTATTGTAAGTGTGAATCCTTATTCTCTCCTTTTCTGAAAATAAGATGAAGTAACTAATTATTGAAACTAAAAATATCAATTGAGTCTGATTCTTCAGACTGGTTGAAATGTAGTTTTACTCAGGTACATAATTTAATTCCTGTGTTTTAGATTGTATCAGATAGCGGGAAGAATAAGGTGTGTTTTGAGTTTAGTTTTAATTTATGTTTTCGCAGGGGTAAATTATACTATTCCACCAAATTAACAAATGAATAATATTATGTTCTTAGCAAGACTCCTTGTCCTTTTTTCATTAGTATGTATCTCTTGTGCCCACTCTTCTTTTGAGCAGAAACAATTGAAACATGCTTTAGATTTTGCTACTTCTAATCGTTTGGAATTGGAGATACTGCTTCAGCATTATACCTATGATTCTTTAAAATTGGAAGCGGCTAAATTTTTGATACGGAATATGCCTCATTGCTATTCCTACCAACAGGGAGGTGAAATGGATAGTGTGAAGCGTGTACGTACTTATTATAGTCCTTTCGGACAAATAGACCAGACTTATGCCAGACGTTGGGGGCATTATACCTATCGTAATCTTCCTAAAATATATGATGCCCATATTATCACAGCCGAATACTTGATAGACAATATAGACCGTGCTTTTGATAATTGGCAGAAACGTCCATGGAACCGTTCTCTTTCATTTGAAGATTTTTGTGAATACTTGTTGCCTTATCGTATAGGGGATGAACCGCTGGAAGAATGGCGTGAACTTTATGAAAAGAAATATGGATATTTATTAGATTCCATATATAAAGGCAGTGATGTGGTGGAGGCCGCGAATTTGGTAAGCAGGCATCTACAAGAACCTGTCTTTATTTATTGTGAAGACTTTGAACTGCCTCATATCGGTCCCAGATATTTATTCAGCTATCGATATGGTAGTTGCGTGGATGCGGCGGATATAGTGACTTATGCATTTCGGGCTGTCGGCATTCCTTGTATGGAAGATACGGATGCCAGAGGGGGACATGTGTGGAATGTTGTTCGTGACACGACAGGGCGCGATGTACCTATTTGGTATATAGCTTCGGAGGCTGTAAGGGGGAGTAGGGATACGGGAGGGTATAAACGTGGCAAGGTTTACAGGCCCATGTATGGTTTTCAAGAAGAAAAGGCAGCACATCTGGGAGATGATTGGAAATCAATGCCGCTTTTATTCTATCACCCTTATATGAAAGATGTCAGTTATGCATATTATCCGGATACGTTACGCATACTTACCGGTATTCCTGATGATGAGGTTTGTTATCTGGCCCATTTCCACGAAGCGCATTGGTGGAGTTGTGCCTGTGCACGCTCGGCAAGCGGCAAGATGGAAATACCTAATCTAGAATCGGAACTGGTATATCTTCCCATGAAATATACCAAAGGCAATTATTATCCTTCCGGCTTCCCCTTTTGGTTTGCAGGTGGAGAAATAAATACGTTTCTTCCGGATTGGGAGAAAACAGTAAAGGTTCGTTTGTATAGAAAATATCCGGTATATGGTTGGTTGCGCAGCTTTATGGGCCATGTGGTGGGAGGTACTTTTGAGGGAAGTATGACGAAAAATTTTGAAGATGGAAAGACATTATATGAGATAGCGGATACTCCCGTGATAGCAAGGAATAGAATCTTTCTGAATAAGTCGGTTAAGTGCCGTTACATAAGATATAAGGCTGACAATGATAAATGTGCGGAACTGGCGGAAATGACATTTTATGCCAATGGAAAGGCTGTTTCTCCGATAGCGGTTTGGGGGAGTCCTACGGAAAAAGGAAATATGCATGTGCTGGCAAAGCACGTGGCGGATGGTGATCCTCTTTCTTATTATCTGTCTTCAGACAAAGGAGGGGAGGTTGTTGTTGATTTGGGCCGTGTCGCAGTTATAGATTGCCTGGAGTATATGCCCCGGAATGATGACAATTTTATTTCTCCGGGTGATATTTATGAGTTGTTCTGTCATGCCGGTACTGAAGGATGGAAGAGTTTGGGAAAACAGCGGGCTGATACTACCTGTTTGGACTGGATTGTGCCTGACAATGCATTGTTCTGGTTACGCGATCTGACCCGTGGGCGTGAAGAACATATTTTCTTTATGCAGAACAGGCGGCAGAAATTTCCAACCTTTTAAGATTTAAAATGAGGTATATAAAGAAATACATAGGCGTTTTATATAACTTGCTGGTTTGTGTGACCGGAGGGAGTTTGTTAATGATGATTATTTGGTTGTTATTACAGATATTTGTTTTTGCCTCATTTGCCATACCTTCTGACTCCATGGAGCCGGTTCTGATACCGGGTGACTATGTGCTTGTCAATAAAATGTTGAAAGGACCACGTATATTCAGCCTTGGTGATGCCCGGCAACATAAGCCGCTACACATCGATCGTTTGAAGGGATTCAGTGAATTTCAGCGCAATGAGGTATTGGTCTTTAATTTCCCTTATCCGGAACGATGGGACAGTATAGGGTTTAACCTGATGCTTTATTATGTAAAGAGGTGTATCGCATTGCCGGGTGATACTGTTGAAATAAGGGACGCCCGATATAGGGTCAGAGGTTATGATAAGGAATTAGGAAATATAGTTTCACAAAACAGTTTGGCGCATTTTTTGGAGAAACCGAGGAATGTGGAGAAAATGATACAGGAAAATTGTTTTTTTGCTTATCCCGGTGATACCATCTTAAAATGGAGTATTAAAGATTTTGGTCCTTTTTATCTTCCTTCCCGTGGGGATACTATTGTGATGGATGATAAACATTATTTGCTTTATCGCAATCTTATAGAATGGGAGCAACAAGATAAATTAATAGCAAGTAACGGGCATTTTTATTTAAATGGGCGGGAAGTGGAGCATTATGTTTTTATGCACAATTATTATTTCATGGGTGGTGATAATTGTTATAATTCTCAGGACTCGCGCTATTGGGGGCCTTTGCCGGAGGAATATATTGTAGGAAAGGCGACATTGATATGGAAGTCTAAGAATGGAGTGACGGATGAAATACGTATGGACAGGATATTTAAAAAGATAAAGTAGTATGAGAGTTTGTGGTGTATATTTTGTTTTTGTAATTCTTCTTTCTGCTTGTACAAATGGAGTAAGTCATTTGGATATTGCTTTGCAGCAGGCTAAACATAATAAAGCGGAGTTGGAAAAAGTGTTGAAGCATTTTAAACATGATAGCTTGAAATACCGTGCTGCCTGTTTTTTGATTGAAAATATGCCTGGTAAATATTCAATACTCCCTTATGATTCGTTGGATAGATATAAGAACTTTTTGAAGATTATCCCACAAAATGATCCTATAAGTTGGGATGTGCGATATTCTAAGATTTGGCATGGATTTGATTCTATTTCTAAACGACAGTTGGCAGGTTTTAGTAAGATTGAAGATATAAAAGTTATAACGGGAGATTATTTAATAAAAAATATTGAATATGCTTTTAAAATATGGGAGAATGGAAAAATAAAAGATTACTGTTCATTTGATGAATTCTGTCATTATATTTTGCCTTACCGTATAGACCATGAGCCATTATCGAATTGGCGCGAGGAAGGTTTTCAAAAGTTTGGTCATTTATTGGATTCTTTAATGTCTCCACGAGAATTGGCCCTTCGTATCATAAAATTAGGTGGAATGCGTTATAATATAGGAATGACTAAATATCCTTATAAACAGTCTTATGCTGAAATGCTACAGACCCGTTGGGGTACTTGTGATGATATGGCGGCATTTTTAGCTTTGTCTTTACGTGCCATTGGAATCCCTGCTTCTATTGATTATGTTCCGGCATGGGCTAATAGGAGTTCTTCGCATTGTTGGAATGTGGTGAAAGATGCTACTGGTGATTTTATAGAAGTGGGATATGGTCCTGAAGGAAAAAATGAAGTTGTATACAAGATTTCTAAGATTTATAGGAAAAAATATGATATTCCACTATGTGATGTTACATCCGAATATGCTATGCCTCTTTCTGATTTAACCTTTAGAGTGCCTTCACAGAAAGATAAACAATTAATCAGTCTTTGTACTTTTAATAATCATGACTGGGTTCCTGTTGCTTTATCAAAGGTGATGAATGGAAGTGTTTTGTTTGAATCAGTCGGGAGAGGAATTTTATGGGGAGATAATCAAATAAGAACTTATTTAAACGAAGGAAAGGGGATCGTTTTCTTAGCATTTATCAGCCAAAATGGGCGGTTGAATAATAAACCTATAGGGTTTCCTATAATTCTTTTAGAAGATGGAACCATAAAAGAGCTGTGTGCTAGTACAGAAAAAGAAAGTATTATACTTTACCGTAAATACCCATATTATGGAAGTAATAATGCAATAATACATGATAGTAATGAAATATGTGTCGATAATGAATATGAATTGTTCTATTGGAATATGAAATGGATTAGTTTAGGGCGAAAATTAGCAGTCGACAATAAACTTCATTATGATGATGTGCCTAAAGGCGCTTTATTGTGGTTAAAAAATCATACTCAAGGAAAAGAAGAGCGGATTTTTACATACGAAGACGGGAAACAAGTTTGGTGGTAGAAATGGAAAATAAATGGCTGAAATATGGAATAGCATTGGTGGCAGGCATACCGGTTGCGTTGTGTCTCAGCGTGGTGTGTTGTAGTACGTCTTCACTGTCATCCGATATTTTGGCGGATGACTGGCGGTGGATGTATGCCTGTGGAGTTCTTTCATCGGCAGCTTTTGCCCTGTTGATATTTCTTTTTCCGGCACGGATTAAGGAATGTCTGTCGGCTGTCGTTTCATGGGTGTTTATTCTATACGGAGGTATAGAAGCCGTTTGGGGCATCCGCCAGGTATACGGATTTACCTATTCCAACCATTCCCTCTATGCCTTGACCGGTTCGTTCTATAATCCCGGTCCTTATTCAGGCTACCTTGCCATGATATTCCCTATCTGCCTGTATGAATGGTTAAAGCGGAAAGAGGGTAAGAAAACCATACCTTATTATGTTGCTTTAGCTGTCATGCTATTGATTCTTTGTGTGTTGCCTGCCGGAATGAGCCGCTCGGCATGGATAGCCGCAGCGGTCTCTTCCATTTATGTTTGTGGTATACACTATAAGATGGAAATTCAGCATTATATCAGGCATCATCGTAAGCAGGCAGTGTCTTTTGCCATAGTAACCTTTATTTTGGGCGGTATAGCATTGGGTGGCATTTATCAAATGAAAAAGGATTCGGCAGACGGCCGTCTGTTTATGTGGAAAATTGCTGCCCAAGCTGTCAGTGAGTACCCATGGACAGGATGCAGATGGAACAGTGTTCCGGCTGCTTACGGACAAGCGCAGGAGAATTATTTTGCAGCCGGAAATTATACGGCAACGGAGGAACTTGTGGCAGGTGCTCCCGAATATGTTTTCAATGAATATCTGCAAGTAGCCATTGCCTGGGGAATACCTGTGCTTTGCATCGGGTTGTTGATACTAGGTGGGAGCATGTACATAGGTCATAAACAAGGCATCTATGGACTATGCGGCGCATTGCTATCTTTAGCGGTATTTGCGTTTTCTTCTTATCCATTACAATTTCCAGCGTTTGTTTCGGCTTTGATTATATTAGTATTAGCTTGCGGTATCCGTGTTCTTCCTTTAGAGAAAGTTTGGCCTCGCATTTTATTTACTGTTTTATTGTTAATCGGAAGCTATGGCTGTTTCTGTAAATATCAGCAGAAATCCAAGACTGTAGAAGCTTGTAAGCAATGGACCAAAAGCCGTATGTTTTACCACTCGGGAGCTTATCAGCAAGCGGTGGAAAGCTATGCTGAAATTCAGAAAGAAATGAAAGGGAATGCCCGCTTTATGTTTGAGTATGGCCATGCCTTGCATAAACTGCATGAACCCGAACTGTCTAACAAGGTACTGAAAGAGGCCTTGAAAGTGAGTGGCGATCCCATGATACTAAATATTATCGGGAAAAATGAACAGGACATGAAGCACTATGATAGTGCGGAATATTGGTTTATGCGTGCTGTCCATCGGTTGCCCGGAAGGATTTATCCTTATTATCTTTTGGCCAATCTATATGCGGATCCGTTTTTTTATCGGTGTGACAAATTGGAGCGGATGGTACAGACGGTATTGGAGAAAGAACCGAAAATTCAATCTACCGCTATCAAGCAGATGAGACGGAAAGCACGGGAATTATTAAAAAAAGTACCCGAAAATTAGTTTTTTCAAAATAAAAAGTTTTTATTTGTTATAGATATCACAAAATATGACCATGAAATTACACATATTTGCATCAGGCTTATTATTAGCCGTTTCTTTCACTGCCTGCTCGGGAGAAAAAAAGGAAACAACGGAAAAAGAAGGGGTGGAAACAGTTCTTCCTTCTTTACCCAATGAGGTGACGGTGATGCCGCTGAAAAAGCAGGTTTTCAATCATGAATTGATCAGTAACGGGAAAGTGACGGCACAGGATTATGCCGACCTGTATTTTCGTACCTCGGAAGTGGTGGCGAATATCTGGGTAAAGAACGGGGATATAGTGCGGAAAGGTCAAAAAATAGCCCAATTGGATTTGTTTAAGTTGAACAATACGTTGGTACAGAATAAAAATAGTTTGGCACAGGCTACCCTGGAGATGCAGGATGTGTTGATAGGACAAGGATATGCTCCCGATAATCTGAAGGTGATACCTGCTGATGTGCTGGAACTGGCAAAAGTAAAAAGCGGGTATGAGCAGAGCAAAGCTCAATATGAATCTGCTCAATATGATATGGAACAAGCTACGTTGACTGCTCCTTTCGATGGAGTGATTGCCAACCTCTTTGAAAAGAGATATAATATGCCCAAAACTTCCGAGCCTTTCTGCCGGGTAATCAATGCCGGAAATATGGAGGTGGATTTCACCGTACTTGAAAATGAGCTGCCATTGCTGAAAGTGGGGGATAAGGTGGAGATTACTCCTTATGCATCGGCAGCAGGGGTGCGCCAGGGAAGTATCAGTGAGATTAATCCGCTGGTGGACGAGAATGGAATGGTACGGATAAAGGCGCGAGTGAACGGGAGTAATAAATTGTTCGACGGCATGAATGTAAGGGTAAGCGTGAAGCGTTCTGTGGGCGAACAACTGGTTATCCCCAAAACGGCGGTTGTACTACGTTCCGGCAAACAGGTGGTATTTACACTGAAAGAGGGTAAAGCTATGTGGAACTATGTGCATACGGGATTGGAGAATATGGAGGAATATACTGTCACAGACGGACTGGAAGAAGGCATGGAGGTGATAACTACCGGAAATGTGAATCTGGCTCACGAAGCCCCGGTGAAGGTCATTAAAAATTAGGAGTATGGTTAAGTTCTTATTGCAACGCCCCATTGCGGTGCTGATGGCCTTTACTGCCTGCTTTATTGTGGGGCTGGTGACCTACTTTTCGCTCCCTGTATCTCTGCTGCCCGATATTGCCATACCGCAGATTACCATACAGGTAACGGGTGAGAATTCATCGGCACGGGAATTGGAGAATACG
>OGLP01000550.1_pt1 | contig 12325 bp, 8 predicted proteins | sample 1572841 | NCBI WGS metagenome assembly OGLP01 (sample SAMEA2581929, study PRJEB24529) | metagenome | biome: Human gut stool | place: China | collected 2011
GCTCGTCGCGCAGGGCGACGATCTTCTTCGAAAGCTCCTCGCGTGTCGATTTCTCCTCGGGCGTGAGTTCCTCCTCTTTCTTGCCTTTGACCACTTCGTCGAAACGGCGCTCTTCGGCAACCGCAGCATCGATCTTTTTGGTGATGGTCTTCAGCTTGTCGCCGTAGCTCTTCTCCACATCGGCCAGGATGTCGATCACGATGGGGTTGTTGCCATTGACGGCGATCGTGAAGTTATCGGGCATCTGGCTGTAGAATTGGCTCATACCTCCGCCGCTGATGGCTGCCATCTCCTTCATGCGCCGCATGAATTCGTTCTGCGTAATCACCACGGGCGCAGCATCGGCCGCCATCGCTTCGAACGAAATGTTGTAGTGGATCTTCTCGTCCTTGGGCATCTGGCTTTCGAATACGGGACGCATGATCTCCTGCTGGGCCTCGCTCAGGGACATCTTGAGCGTTTCGTCTTTCTGGATGAGCTTGTCGATCACGTCGCTGTCCACGCGCACGAAGCGGGCGTCCTTGTGTTTCGACTCGTACCAATTGACATAGTGGTTGTCGAGTTGTCCGTCCATAACCAGCACGTCATAGCCTTTGGCCTTGGCCGATTCGAGGAACGAATTTTTCTCTACGGGATCGTCCACATAGAGGAAAACGACCGTACCGTTCTTGTCGGTCTGGTTACCTTTGACGACCTCCTTGTACTCTTCGGCGGTGAAATACTTGCCCTCGGTCGTCTTCCACAGCATGAAACTCTCTGCCTTCTCGGCGAACTTTTCGTCGGTGATAATGCCGTATTCGATGAAGATCTTCAGATCGTCCCATTTCTGTTCGTAGTCCGCACGCATCGTCGTGAAGAGCTCCTGCAAGCGATCGGCCACCTTGCGGGTGATGTAGTTCGAAATCTTCTTGACATTCGAATCGCTCTGCAGGTAGCTGCGCGATACGTTCAGCGGAATATCCGGCGAGTCGATCACGCCGTGCAACAGGGTGAGGTATTCCGGTACGATCCCCTCGACCTGGTCGGTCACATACACCTGATTGGAGTAGAGCTGGATCTTGTTTTTCTGAATTTCGAAGTTGTTCCGAATCTTCGGGAAGTAGAGGATACCCGTCAGGTGGAACGGATAATCGATATTCAGATGAATCGAGAAGAGCGGCTCTTCACCTATGGGATAGAGTTCGTGGTAGAACTCCTTGTATTGCTCGGCGGTGATCTCGGTGGGTTTTACGGTCCACAGCGGGGCGATGTTGTTGATGATGTTGTCCTTGTTGGTATCGACGTATTTGCCGTCTTTCCACTCCTTCACCTTGCCGAAAGCGATGGGAACGGGTAGGAAGCGGCAGTACTTGCGCAGCAGCTCTTCGACCTTCGAATCTTCGCCGTATTCGAGCGTATCGGCCGAAAGGTGCAGTACGATCGTGGTTCCCCGGTCGCGTTGCTCGGTCGTTTCCTCCATTTCGTATTCGGGCGATCCTTCGCAACTCCAGTGTACCGTCTTGGCGCCCTCCTTGTAGGAGCGGGTGAAAATCTCCACTTTGTCGGCGACCATGAAAGCGGAGTAGAAGCCCAGTCCGAAGTGGCCGATAATCGCCTGGTTCTTGTATTTCTCCATGAACTCCTCGGCGCTCGAAAAGGCGATCTGGTTGATGTAACGCTCCACCTCATCGGCCGTCATTCCGATACCGCGGTCGGTTACCGTCAGAGTCTTGGCCTCCTTGTCCGCCGAAACGCGGATCGTCAGGTCGCCCAATTCACCCTGCATTTCGCCACGCGAAGCCAGTGCTTTGAGTTTCTGCGTGGCGTCGACTGCGTTCGACACCAATTCGCGCAGGAAGATTTCGTGGTCGGAATAGAGGAATTTCTTGATGACGGGGAAAATGTTCTCCGTCGTAACTCCGATTTTTCCGTTTTTCATAGTGCTATCGTTGTTGTTGTATTTGATTTCCTGCCCTTCCTGCAACAAACGGTGTGCCGGTTGCCGCTGCCGAAGAGAGCCATTCTCTCGCATGGATTCAACAAACGGTGTGCCACCTCCTCCGATATGACATTCTGTCATACGCTTCCTGACAAAATAGAGGCGGCAGGGAATCCTCCCCGCCGCCGTACGTGTTTCGTCGGCTCGTCTGCCGAAAGTATTAGAGCAATTTTTCGAGTTTCTTTACCAGGTCGGCTTTCGTGCAGGCACCCACCTGTTTGTCCACGACCTGTCCGCCCTTGATGAACACGATCGTCGGAATGTTGCGGACCATGAACTTGCCCACAATGTCGTCGTTGTTGTCCACGTCGCATTTGCCGATGACCGCACGGCCTTCGTATTCGCCGGCCAACTCGTCGATGATCGGGCTGATCATGCGGCAGGGACCGCACCATTCCGCCCAAAAGTCGATGACTACCGGAAGCTGGGATGCGGAAATCTCCTCGAAATTGTCTTTTGTGATTGCTAATGCCATAATTTTTTAGATGTTTTGATTATAAGTATTAAACGATAGTATATTTGATTTCATTGTCCTCGAGGAACGAAACGAGATTCGACGTGAGGCTCACTTTGTGTCGTTTGGAGAACATATTCACACTCACCTGCGCATCCCGGTCATAGACATTCACCCGCAGCGTGGTCGATCCTTCGGACTCTTTGATGCGGTGCGTCAGCTCCTCGATCATTTCACGCGTGATGTCTTCGATCGCCAATTGGATATACATCTCCTTAATCATCGTGTCGCGCATTTCGGAGAGCTGTACCATCGAAGTGATCTTGAATTCCAGCTCCTTGTCGTTGTAGGGCTTGGGCTGGACCTTGCCCCGGATGAAGAGGAAATAGTCGTTGAACAGGTATTTGCGGAAATTTTCGTAGTCCTTGCTGAAAAGCGCGAATTCGTGCGTGCCATTGTAGTCTTCGAGCGTGAATTTTCCCCAGGGCTTGCCCGTCTTGGTAACGAGGTTCTGCGTGGCGATCACCATCCCCGCCACGGCGATCTCCTGTCCGCGCAGGGATTCCAGGTTGTCAAGATCCGAAAGCTGCGTCTTACACATATTGCGGATAATCACCGCATAATCGTCCAGCGGGTGAGCCGAGAGGTAGAGTCCGATCATCTCGCGCTCCTTGCCCAGCGTTTCGAGCGTGCTCCAGTCCTGACAGGCCGGAATCACGGGATGCTGAATATCCACGACCCCTTCGCCGCCTCCGAAAAGGCTTTGCTGGGCATTGTCTTTCTCGCTCTGGAACCGCTGCCCGTAGCGTACCAGTTGCTCGATGAAGGTCGTCGAACTGGAGTCGCGCAGATCGGTGCCGAAGAATTTGCAGCGGTGGAACCCGGAGATCGAGTCGAAGCAGCCCGCATAAGCCAGGTTTTCGAGGCATTTGCGGTTTACGGCCGTATAATTCACCCGTTCGAAGAAATCGTATATATCCTTGAATTTGCCGTTCTTGTTCCGCTCCGCGACGATGCTCTCCACAGCCGCCTCGCCGACGCCTTTCACCGCAGCCAGGCCGAACCGCACGTCGCCCTCCTTGTTCGAGGAGAAGTTGTTGAGCGATTCGTTGATATCGGGCCCGAGCACCCGGATACCCATGCGCTTGCACTCGTTCATGTAGAGCGTAATCTGCTTGATGTCCGAAAGGTTGCGGCTGAGCAGCGCGGCCATGAATTCGGAAGGGTAGTGCGCTTTCAGATAGCCCGTCTGATAGGCAATGTAGGCGTAGCAGGTCGAGTGCGACTTGTTGAAGGCATACGATGCGAACGCTTCCCAGTCGCCCCAGATCTTTTCGCAAATTTTGGCGTCGTGCCCGCGCTTGCTGCATCCTTCGATGAACTTGGGCTTCATCTTGTCCAGTACCGCACGCTGTTTTTTACCCATCGCTTTGCGGAGCGTATCGGCTTCGCCGCCGGTAAACCCGGCAAGCTTCTGCGAGAGCAGCATGACCTGCTCCTGATAAACCGTGATGCCGTAGGTGTCGCTCAGGTACTCCTCCATATCGGCGATGTCGTACGTCACCGGCTCCAGTCCGTGCTTGCGGGCGATGAAGTTGGGAATATACTCCATCGGTCCCGGGCGGTAGAGGGCATTCATGGCGATCAGGTCCTCGAAACGGTTGGGTTTCAGGTTGCGCAGATGTTTTTTCATACCGGGGGACTCGAACTGGAACAGGCCGGTCGTATCGCCGCGGCTGAAAACCTCGTAGGTCGGGGCGTCGTCCAGCGGAATGTTGTCGATATCTACGTCGATGCCGTGCACGTTTTTGACGTTGGTTACGGCATCCTTGATGATCGAGAGGGTGCGCAGTCCCAGGAAGTCCATTTTGATCAGGCCGACGCTCTCGACCTCTTTGCCCTCGAACTCCACGACGTTCAAATCGGCGTCCTTGGCGATAGCCATCGGAGCGAAATTCTCCAGGTCGTCCTGCCCGATGATTACACCGCAGGCATGCACACCGGTCTGCCGAATCGAGCCTTCGAGCTTTTCGGCGTATTTGAGCGTATTGCGGATCAACTGGTTCGGGGATTCCCGTTCGGCGGCCAGCTCCGGCGACTCCTTGTAGCAGAAGTCGAAAGGCGTTTCTCCGGCCTTCTTGTCGGGCGTAACCTTGTCGGGTACCAGTTTGGCCAGCCGGTCGCTCTCCGAGAGGGCCAGCTTCTGCACGCGGGCCACGTCGCGGATCGCCAGCTTGGGCGCCATCGTACCGAACGTCACGATCTGGGCCACGCGTTTCTGCCCGTACTTGTGCACGCAGTAATGCAGCACGTCGTCGCGGCCGTCCTCGTCGAAATCGACATCGACATCCGGCAGGGAGATACGCTCGGGATTCAGGAAGCGCTCGAACAGCAGGTCGTATTTCAGCGGATCTATGTTGGTAATTTTCAGACAGTAGGCCACAACCGATCCGGCTGCCGAACCACGGCCCGGTCCGACCGACACGCCCATTTCGCGAGCCGCGCGGATATAGTCCCATACGATGAGGAAGTAACCCGGGAATCCCATCCATTCGATCGTACTCAATTCGTACCGGATGCGTTTCTCGACCTCTTCGCTCAATTCGGCGCCATAGCGCAGGTGGGCTCCTTTGTAGGTCAGGTCTTTCAGGTAGCAGAACTGTTTGGCCGTCATCAACTTTTCGCTGCGCTCCTTGCTCTCCTCCGCCCAGGCATCGAGTTCTTCGACGCTGTGGCAGGCATCGATTCGCGCCAGCTCTTCCTGATCTTCGATCTTCTTGACGAGCGATTCGCGCAACTCCTCGAAAGGCATGTGGAACTCCGGCGGCGGAGGGAAGGTGGGCATCAGAGGCGCATGGGTGAGTTTGTACTCCTCGACCTTGTCGGCGATCTCGAGCGTGGTGGCGAGTGCTTCGGGATGGTCGGGGAAGAGCTGCGCCATCTCTTCGGGCGATTTCAGATACTCCTGGAACGTATAGCGCATCCGATTGGGATCGTCCAGGTCGCGGCCGGTATTGAGGCAGATCAGATGATCGTGCGCCACGGCGTCTTCGGCCAGAATGAAATGCACGTCGTTCGAGCAGATGTATTTGACTCCGCATTTGGCCGACAGCTCCAGCAGGGCCTTATTGACCAGCAACTGATTCTCGTACACGTCGGCGTCCTTGCGCGGATCGCCCGACGGATGGAGCTGCAACTCCAGGTAATAGTCGTCCCCGAAGACGCTTTTGAACCAGCGCACGACCTGTTCAGCCTCCTCCATGTCGTTGCGCATGATGGCCTGGGGAACTTCGCCGCCCAGACATGCCGAGCAGCAGATCAATCCCTCGTGGTATTGTTCCAGCAGTTTCTTGTCGATACGGGGCTTGTAATAGAATCCTTCGGTAAAGGAGTAGGATACGATCTTGCAGAGATTGTGGTAACCCGTGAGGTTCTTGGCCAGCAGAATCAGGTGATCGCCCGCCTTCTCGTCCTTGTCCTTTTCGAAGCGGTTGCGCACGACGTAGGTTTCGCACCCCAAAATAGGCTTGATGCCCGCATCGGTGGCGACGTCGTGGAAGTTCTTGACGCCGTACATATTGCCGTGGTCGGTAATGGCCAGAGCCTTCATACCGAGGGCTTTGGCTCGTTTGATGAGCGGCGATATGGCCGCTGCGCCGTCCAAGATGGAATATTGCGTATGTACGTGTAAATGGACGAAATCCGGCATAATTCGAAAATTTATGGTTTTGGGCCGTCCTTTGCGAAGGTACGGAAAAGTCGCGGGCAGAAGCAAATTTATCTGCGTCTTGCCGATGCTTAAGGCGAAGTCAAAGGTAATGAAAAAATATGAAAGAATTTCCGTATTTCCAAGTAAAAATTGCCCGAACGATTCTACGTTGTTGAAAATGACGGGATAGGAAATATGTGGCAAAAATCTTGCAGCATTCCGAAAAAAAACGTATCTTGTAGATGAAGGATACAACCGGATTTATCCGGTCCTGCATCGCCCGTTTTCGCCGGGTACGAACGGAGTTCGGAACCGGGAGCACGGAAGTTCGAAGAACCGAAAAACGACGGGATGCAAAGATTTAATAAAAATGTGATTATCAGTGGACCTCGTTGGGAATACGGTACTCCGAGTTCCCGCATTTTAGGAAAGGTCTGAATTTTAATGCGGCCAGAGGATGCGAATAAATGTCCTTCGGATTCGATGCTGCGATTGTCAAACTGTTACATCGAAAGATATAATGGCCGAATAAATATATCACCTAAACAGCGATGATTATGAAAGATGAAAAATTAGTCGTGTTGAGAGAGTGGAACTCTGTCACCGAAGCCGAAATGGCCAAATCGATTCTGGACGGAGCCGGAATTTTTTCGACGATCCGCAACGAATATATGTCGGCGATCTATCCCATCGGCACGATGCCGGCACAGCTCGTGGTCAAGGAGGAAGATGCGAAGCGGGCTGCCGAATTGCTCGACAAAATGCCGTAATTTATTATTTTGCAGCTATTCAAGGAGTTCGGGAAGCTCTTAAAGAAGCCCCCGAATTCCTTATGAACGGCTCGGAACAACCTCTGTTGCTTGCGACTTTCGAACGGTTCGGAGAAGGGGCGAAACTGCGTACCGAAAACGTCGATTCATAGCTTCAGGTCCGGAGAACGAAGTCGTCGGAAATGAAACCGGCTTCGATAAGATCGGTCGAGCCGTGTCGGAGGATCCCTTATCGGTTCCATATGGCCCAGGCAGCTTCCGCCTGCCCTACGAGCATGTCGAGTCCGTTGCACGTGTGTGCTCCCCGTTGCGCTCCGTATTGCAGAAACAGCGTTTCGGCCGGGTTGTAGATCAGGTCGAAAAGATAGTGGGAGGGCGTGACGAAAGCGTACGGAATGCGGGGCGCCTCTTCGACATTCGGATGCATCCCGACTGGGGAGGCATTGATAATGAGCCGATGCGAACCGATTACTTCATCCGATACTTCGTCGTACGTATAATTTCCCGTTGCCGGATTCCGCGATACTAGATCGAACGGAATTTCCATCTGTGCCAATACATATTGCACGGCTTGCGACGCCCCGCCCGTGCCCAGTACCAATGCCCGTTCGGGAAGCTCCGCCGAGAAATGTTTCGAGGGAGGCGCGAAGTCCCGTCACATCCGTATTATAACCCGTCAGACGTCTGCCTTCACAGCGCACGCAATTGACGGCCCCGATCATCCGGGTTTCCGGCGAAAGATCGTCCAGATAGGGTATGATCTGTTGTTTATAGGGAATCGTGACATTGAATCCCCGCAGTTCGGGCTGCGCTTCCAGCAAAGCGGGCAACTCCTCGATCGTTTTCAATTCGTAAAGGTCGTACCGGCAATCCGCAATGCCTTCGCGTGCGAATTTATCGGCGAAATACCGGGCTGAAAACGAGTGTCCCAGCGGGTAGCCTATCAGACCGTAGCGTTTCATAAGGTTTTAGTTTTGGGGAGCGGAGATTTTTTGAGCGACCCGCTTGCCGATGAATTCGATGACATAGATCAGAAGAAATCCTGCCAGCGCCAGTGCTACGGCCTGCCACAAGTGGGCATCGGTCTGACCGATCGCCTCGAAATGTCCCGGTGTAATGTTTTGTTCCACCAACGGGTGAACGGCACCCTGGGCATCCGTATAAGTTTTCACGACCTCTTTCCAGGGCCAGACTTTATTGAGCGATCCGACCATGAAACCCATGAGCAGGGAGATCGTCAGGTCGTGATGCTTGCGCAGCAGCCACGAAAGCAGGTGCGAAAAACTGATGATACCGGCGACGGCTCCGACTGCGAAAAGCAGCAGGACACCCAGCCGGAAATCGCTGACAGCCTGTAAAATGTATTGGAATTTTCCCAGCAGCAGCAGGATGAAGGCGCCTGAAATTCCCGGAAGAATCATCGCGCAGATGGCAACAGCTCCCGAAAGCATGATAAACCACCAGTCGTTGGGCGTTTGCGTCGGGGAGGCGATCGTGATCCAGAATGCCAGCGCGGCGCCGACAAGCAGTCCCAGCAGCGAAGTGAGGTTCCACCTCCGAATATCCCGGGCGACGAAAGCCGCCGAAGCGACGATCAGTCCGAAAAAGAAGGACCAGATTTCGATCGGGTGATGCGCCAGCAGGTAAGTCATCAACCGTGCCAGCGAAAAGATGGCGATACCGATACCCAGCAGTACGGAGAAGAGGAAACTGCCGTTGATGTGGCGCCAGAATTTCCTGAATTCGAACCGGCCGAGCAATTTCAACGCAGTCGGATTAAAACTTTTGATCGACTCGATCAGTTCGCTGTAAATTCCCGAAATAAAGGCGATCGTCCCGCCCGATACTCCCGGGACAACATCCGCCATTCCCATTGCGCAGCCTTTCAGCGCCAACAGCACGTATCTGAACATAATCCGCTCTAATAAAAAGTTAGGCAATTCATCTTTCAATGTACCTTTTGACAATTCCGAGAGGTGTCTATTCGCTGTTCCCGGTTGTATCGGTAATGCTCCTGCCCATAAATTCCTTCCCGGAAGGGACTTAAGGCGCTTTACTCCCAAAGAGGTACACTAAAGTATATAATCACGAAAAGTGATCTCGTTCGTCGAAAACACGACGTTTCGCAAAAACGGCATTATAATAACATCGCATAGGTATTGCCGTTTCCGGCGATGTTTTGCTTGTGCAAAGATAGTATATGCGGGAAACATCGCAAGATTTTTTCGGGATAAAACCCTGAAAAAATCCATCCCGAACGAAGATTTAATAATTCGTTAATAATACCGTTCGAGGATTCCGCCTCCGACGACCCGTTCCCCTCGGTACAAAACGACGGGCTGCCCGGCGGCCGGGGCCCACGCGGGATCCTCCAGTTCGATCCGAATCCCCGAAGCGGTAGGAAAGACCGCTGCGTACCCCTCGGGGTTGCGGCCGATGCCCCGGATCACCGCACGGATATCGCGGGCACCGAATACCTCGTCGCTCTCTACCAGGCGACATTCCCCGACTTCCAGCGTACGATGCAACAACAGCTTCTCTTCTCCGGCTACGATCCGGTTTGCCGCCGTGTCGATAGCGACCACCGCCCAGCCCGGCGGCAGGTCGAGGCCCTTTTTCTGGCCGATGGTGTAGAGGGCCGCCCCGTCGTGCGTGCCGAGCCGATGTCCGGCAGCGTCGATGATGGGGCCGGGCCGGAGCGCTTCCGTTTTATCCCGGCTTCGCAAGAAGTCGCGGCACGGCCGTCCCTCGAGAAAACAGACGCCCATACTCTCCCGACGGTCGGCGAGTTCTTCGACGATATTTCGTTTGATGACCGTTCCCATCGGAGTCAGCACCCGATCGAGGATCTCCTGCGGCAAGTCCCACAGGTAGTAGGACTGGTCCTTGCGGTTGTCGGCCGCACGGGTGACGTATCGTTTGCCGCCTGCGGAGGTAATGCGGAAATAGTGTCCCGTAGCGATGTGGCGAATCCCCAGTGCGTCGGCCTCTGCCGCAAGGCAGGGCCATTTGATCCGACTGTTGCAGCGCGTGCACGGAGCCGGGGTGCGCCCCCGGAAGTAACTGTCGGTAAAATAGTCCACCACCTCCCGTTCGAACCGCTCCCGCACCGACCGCATTCGCCAGGGAATCCCGAGCGTCCCGGCACGCAGACGCGCCTTTTCCAACAATGCGGAATCGCCTCTCATGTCGAGCGTCAGAGCCGTTACATGATATCCGGCCGCCTGCAACAATCCGACGGCGGCGAAGCTGTCTATTCCGCCGCTGAAACCCAACAATACCCGATTATCCTTCATAAACTCCTGTCTTCATGAGAACCGGCTGCCGAAATTTCGGCAGCCGGTTCTGTCAAGCATATTCTTCCGGCTTCGGGTGTTCTTCTTCGAAGAATTCCGGTTTTTCCCGTTTAATGAACCCGATCACCTCTTCCAAGCCTTCGAGGAATTTGGAAAAATCCTCTTTGTAAAGGAATATTTTATGCCGGTCGTAGCTGACCGTTCCATCCGGTGCCGTTTTCTTCCGGCTTTCCGTAATCGTGAGAAAATAATCGTTCGCACGCGTAGCGCGCACATCCAGGAAATAGGTCCGCCGACCGGCTTTTACGACTTTCGACAGGATCTGTTCGCCGAAATCTTCTCCGTCCGTGCGGAAGGTATTCAGAGCAGCCATACAAGGTAATATTTTGAGGGTTATTCGTTTGTTCCATACGTAAATATAAAACAAATTTCGTTTTCCTGCAAATTCTTGTCCGTGATTATATACTCTTTGGGCGTGCAGCGATTCAAACCCCTTCCGGGAAGGGAATTTCGGGGCAGGCCGAATTATAAACTCAATTACGAGTCGTGAATACGCGACTCTCGGAAATAACGTGATGCAACCGCTTATTGCCGCTCATGCTGCGCCTCCAGGAGCGGCAGCCCCTCTGTCTCCCAGTTTTTCAACAATTCGAACGCCCGGATGAAGTCGGCATCATCCCTTGCGTGCAATATCCGCAGCAGAGCTTCCCGGTCGAAAAGCCGCTCTGCCAGCAATGCTTTGAGCAGGCGCCTGGTCCCCGCTTCGACATCGGAATCTTCCGCCGGAGGTGTTACGCCCTGTTCCAGTCCCAGTCCGATCAACTCCTCATACATTTCATCGGGAACTTCGAACCGCTCCTCGAACGATGCGAACTCCGGATAATCCCGTTCCAGGGCTGTCCGGTTGCGGTCCAGGTAGCGCTGCATAAATTCAGGAAAGATATTTTTCCGCAGCAGGGCGTTCAGATAAGATGCCTGCACCGTATCCTGTATTACGCACACGTCGGGCGCTATGCCTCCGCCGCCGTAAACTGTCCGGCCCGTGCGGAGTGTCCGGTAGGCCGGCGACGGAATCGTGTCGGGCAGCGGATGAGTTCGGTAAGCCGTGCGATCCCCGCCTTTGACGTAAGGACGTTGAATTTCCCGGCCCGAAGGCGTATGATAGCGGGCGACGACCAGACGCAGGGCCGACCCGTCCGGAAGCAGATATTGGCGCTGCACCAACCCTTTTCCGAAGCTGCGGCGCCCGACGATTACCGCGCGGTCCCAGTCCTGCAGCGCTCCGCTCACGATTTCACTGGCCGACGCCGACCGTTCGTCGATCAGGACGATGAGCCGCCCTTCGGCCGGAAATACCGGATTCCGGCGGGCGGAATGGACTACGGACGGTACGCTGCGGCCTTCGGTCGAAACGATCCGCGAGCCTTTGGGCAGGAAAAAGCCGGACAAAGCGATCGCCTGATCCAACAGTCCTCCGCCATTGCCCCGAAGATCGAGAATCAACTCCTTCGGACGGTCCAGCTCTTCGTAAGCCCGCTGCACCTCCCGCATGGTGGTCTGACCGAAACGGATCAGTTTGATGTATCCCACCGCAGAATCGACGCGGTAGGCCAGCTCGACGGAGGGGAGAGGTATTTCCCGTCGGACGATTTCGTACAGAATCGGTTGGCAGACTCCTCGTCGAATCACTAGGATTTTTACTTTCGATCCGGCATCTCCCCGCATGACGGAGATGAGCTCGGAGGCCGGGATCTCCTTCACGGTGCGTCCGTCCACCCGGACGATCCGGTCGTCGGGACGGATGCCTGCTTCTTCGGCGGCCCCTCCCGACAGGAGGGAGGTTACGACCAGCGAATCACGGATCCATTGGGTCTGAATGCCTATTCCTCCGAACTTACCCCGATAGAGGCTCCAGAATTCAGCCATCTCCGCAGCCGAGGCATATTCGGTATGGGGATCGAGTTGCTGTACCATGCTGCGGATCGCCTCCTCGACCAGCGGCGCCATATCGACCGAATCGACATACATCTTGCGGATATATTCGTAAGACCGCTCCAGCTTGGCGAGCGACCGTCGCTGTGCCCGGTCGGGCCGGGAAACGGCGATATCGGCCGTCCG
>OGLP01000551.1_pt1 | contig 12247 bp, 8 predicted proteins | sample 1572841 | NCBI WGS metagenome assembly OGLP01 (sample SAMEA2581929, study PRJEB24529) | metagenome | biome: Human gut stool | place: China | collected 2011
CACAAAATACACATCGGCCTTGTACCGTTCTTCAAGCGTATGTTTCAATGCCAGGGCCTGCATCATTGCCCCAAAATTATTAGCCTTAGAATAAGTTAAGATACCTATTTTCATAAAATCCCCCTTTATTCAATATCTATATAACTTCTACCTAACAAAGCTTTGATTTTAAGTAAAAGTTTTTTACCTCCAAAAGCAACTATGATTTTTCGTAAGTAATATTTATAATTAAGTAAAGATACAGTTCTCGATAATCCCAAACTGTTATAGAATGTATAAAAAAGACTTCTTTGAAAGGGCCTTTTAATAGGAGCTGTAAGCGGTGTGTTAAATTTTTGCAAAAGTTTTATATCTACTGGCTGCAGATTTACAGTATTATTATTACACTCATCAATAAATCTCTGTCCTTTATCTGTATTTACCAAGACTAATGAAACAGACCTTAAACCATCAAACTGCGAACATAATATATGTGCGTTATTAAAATCGCCTATGGTAATATCACCAATTCTATTTGTTCCTGTAAATTGACAGCAATAACAAGTTTCACGCATTGCCAAATCAGCAAAATATGTTTGCATATAATAATCATCATCTGACTTTTTGATAATTATCTCGTTATTGACTTTATATAAGTTCCAGTGGGAACCCTCAGGGCAATCTTTTGTTACAGCTCTTTTGTAACGGAAATAATGTTGTGTAACAACCCCACCCCATCTTTTTTTACATTCTTCCAAATGCGTGTGGTAGACAGACTGTGACATGACTCCATGACAAACCAAATCCACAAAAATACAGCTTGTCAGCTTGGCCTTTTGAGCTAAAAGTGTGTTCTTGATACCACTTAATACACAAGGCGTACCTATAATCAGGCAAACAGCTTCGTTCGAAATTGCTGAAATAAGTCTTTCATAAAAAGCCTTATTTAGAAAGGCCTGGCAATACTTAGATTTATAAAATTGTTCTAAATCTCTATAATCCGTGCATATCTCGTATACCACTTTACCCAAATCATTCTTTACAGCAAATACTTTGACATTAGTATTAGAATTAAAATTCTTTTTATAAGCAGATGTCAAAGCAAGTTCCATTGCATCATATACTACTTCAGGATCTATATTTTTTTCTTTTGTAATTTCATTTAAGGCTTTTAAAAATTCTTTACTATTCATTACAATCCTCTCCCTTCACTTTTGAATGAATATCTAAAACATACTCTCCATCAACTAAATCAAGCTCATCTATAATAGGATTAATAATTTTAGAAGCTTCTGTTATACGTGTAACGTCTATTACATCATCACTATCTAACTCAACATTTAAAGTTTTAACACCTTCTTCAGTACTCATATAAACATCAGTTACAAACATACCTAAGTCTAAAATCTTAGCATCTAGAGCATTTTTTACTTTTTCCTTCATAACTCCTCCTACAAATATAAAGAGTGGGCCTAAATTCCCACTCCTTTCTTATGTGTATTATATCATACTTTTTTTAAATTACAAACATTTATTTTAATTCAAATATATAATCTGTTTGGAAAGAATAAATTTGATCAAGTGCATTTACATTTGATGAACAAGATGTTTTATATGTATCTCCCCACATTTTAAATGAATAAGAACCTGCTTTTGAATTGTAATTCTTAATTGTAAATGTTTTCGTAATATCTACTGATTTACCATTACCACTCCAATCGGTCTTAACGCTTTGAGTATCACTTGTACAATTGGCATTAGTAAAGGTTCTATTTCCTTTCTTTAAACACATATATCTATTATATCCACTTGAATAAGTACCAAAATATCCATTTGCAACTGCAAACGTTATTGTTACTTTTAAATCACTACCAGAAACCGATGTTGTCAGAGATGAAATTTTCATATTGGCATATGTTTTATCGCCATGATTATTTACATTATATCCAGCAGTATAACAATTAGTACCACTGTCTACAGCTTGCGAACAAGATTTAGTCGTAGAACCACCAGATGCATTAGCCACACCATTATGCATTGTACAGAATCTTGTACTCCAATATTTTGTCTTAACAAAAGTTAATGATGTTGATATATCTTTTGAAATAGAGTTTCCTGCATAATCTTTTACAACAACTGTATAAGTTGTTCCAGCCTGAATAGTTGTTTTTTTACTAGTCGTAATTTTAGAAATATTACTTAAACTATAAGTACTACCAGAATTAACAGCAACATAACCACTATCATTTGTACAATCCCCACCTTTTATCTTAACACAGTAAGATTTAATACCAGAAATTGTATCTTTTGCCGCAAAACTAATTTTATTATTGCTAGTTGTAAGAGAAGTAAATGATGGCTTACTGTGATCTAGTTTAATTGTATATGATGACGTAGTTTTAATATTACCGGCATTATCCATTGTTCTAAATTTAAGTTTTGAAACACCCTCTGCATTTACATCAAATTTGGTTCTTGATAACCACTTTCCTTGATTTCCATTACTACTGTTAGTAGCGCTTCCAGAATCAATCCATAATTGTGGATAACCACTCTTAATACCACTTACAGAATCACTATTTGATAAGAATATCGTTATATATTTATTACTCCAACTGTTATTTTTATATTCATCGTTATTTACAGAAGCTGTCTCACTAGTACTACTTCTTTTAGTCATTTTAACTCCTAAATTAGGAGCGCCAGTGTCTACCTTAACACTAACATTAGTCATATTTGTAGTACCAGTTGACTTAGTAGCTTCAAATTGTAGGTTACTTATACCATTAGAATTAACATCGTGATATTTCTTTGTAGACCATGATAAACAAGTAGATGTTGATGTAGAATTAGCTGCCGCACCACATGCCCTTTCTTTAAAGGTTGTTCCTGAAGAAGAACTTGCCTCACAATATACACAATTATTACTCCATGAACCAGGTGTATAGCTACCATTATTAGTACTAGGACGACTTGTAACAGCTGTACAACTTGTTTTCTTAACACAAGCAACAGAAATAGCTGGCCTATCAGTGTCTATCTTAAACATAACCCTTATACCACCAGAATTTGATGCTTTATCTGAGGCAGTAATATAAAATATATGAGTTCCTGTAACATTACGAACATATTCATATGAAGAACTTGGGGTAGTACCAGAAACCAAAGTATTATTCTGTGATTGCGAAGTGCCATTTCCAATTCTAAATGTGGAAATACCACTAGCACTATCATTTATAGATATTTTTATTTTTACATAGGAATATGCTGTATCTGTTATATCAATATTATTAGATTTTGACACTATAGTGTTACCATTAGCATCATACAATGTAACACTTATTTTAGGAGGGGTTACATCTTGATAAACACCTGTAGTACAAGTTGTACTATTTCCTGCTTTATCATAAATATTTGCAACTTGATAACTTGGAAGGCTTCTATCTTGAGAAGCAGTAAGCGTTACAGAAGTATTCGCTTGTTTGCATCCACTTCCACCCTTATCACTACATACTGCCGTTAAATTTAAATCTTTATTTGTATAATGAAGGGAATCATACCCTATACCAGCATCTCTACTAACAGAACAAGTAGGCCTAACTTTATCTATTTGATAATAAATTGATTCAGTAGTATCCGTATTGTTATTAGAATCATAACATATAACTTTCAATTTATTTTTTCCATTAGAAGTAATATTGATATTCTTATCACGTGTATTGTGTCCCACAACTAAAGTAGAATTAGTCACGGAATTAGTATCAACATCAGTATTTTCTAAACTTACATCAAATTTATTAACTCCACCTTTTTTAGTAATTAAAGTATCTATATTTGAATTAGTCCAAGTGTTTTGAACATAATTATCAGCTGAAAATTCTATTTGATTTTTACAGTCAAGCTTAAACTTTAATGTCACCTCACCTGATTTTCCATTAGCTTCTTTTCCGCCCCAATTATAAGCCCAGCCTCTTACATAATAAGTACCGTCACTATCTAAGTTAATATTTACTACTACTTTTTCTTGATTTTTTCCTTTAATGCTCTTCCAACCAGTATCGTAATAAACTAAATCATTGTTATTTTCCCCACTATACTTTTTATAAATAACATATCTATAGCTTGCTACACCATAGTTTTCCTGCGAGACATTTTTAGTTGCAGTATCATTTACAGTCATTATTAATTTATATTCTTCATTATCACGACTGGCAGTATTACCATCAGTAAGACTAAATTGAAGTTCAGGATTTTTATATTCAACACTTGTAAATTCATTACCACAATTTAAATAACTATAATAGAGATTATTAGTATTAGATAACTTTTTAACACAAGCTTTACTTTTATCACCATTACATACTTTTTTATTATAATCTAATACTTTATCAATATATTTAAAATTAATCAAAGTATTTAAAGTAACACAACTTTCTTCTCCAGATGCCTGTGGCATCTTTCCTTTATTATCATTATAAAAGTCCCTGCCTGACTGTGTTAGTAACTTTTCTTGAGCAATATAATAGTTTTTCTTTGCCTTTTTTATATAAGTGCTATATCCTCCAATTGCAACACCAGACAAAATTCCAAGTATTACTATTACAGCCAAAATTTCAACTAATGTAAATCCTAATTGTTTCTTTCTCATACCAATACCTACCTTATATTTATAAGTATAACATAGACCTAAAAAAATTTATAACTTTTTTAAAAAATTTGTTGACAAAATTACCTCAATTGATTATTATAGTAATCACCAATTCGGTATTAGGCGAATTGGTCGCTAGTATCACACTAGCCAACCCCTTTTTATTCTTTTTTTGAGACTGCCCTCAGGGGGTGCAGTCTCTATTTTTTTGTTCAAATTTCAAAAAAAAAAATGAACTTATTGTTCACTTTTAGCTTAAAACTTTTATATGTTCTTCTTGAAGTACATCAACATTAGAATTTTCTGCATAATCCTTAATTATTTCTAAAGCTTCAATGGAATCTCCATCTTCATATAACAAACAACCATCAACATTATAGCTATCATCATACCATGCATTATTAACCATAACCACTTTATTTAATAAATTAGGAAATAGACTTAAAACACCTTTGCTTATATTTTCATTAACCTTTTTAGGAAGTGTTGCAACTATAACATCAGGTTCATCAAAATCTGTAGTCCAAATAATAGCGTGATTATTTGCCGCTATATGATTAGCTATTTCCATTCCATTAAGTGATTGAATATCTAACTCATCACTAATAAAAGCATCTGGTACCATCTCTTTCAATCTTAAAAATGCATCCGTATGAAATTCAAATCCATCTAATTTAGGTAATGAAACAATATTACCATCTTCTTTAATAAGAATTATAGAATTTTCCTTAAATATATCTTTCATTAATTTTTCTCCTCTCAAGTAACACGAAGTGCTTTAAATTATACCACAAAACAAAGAAAATTGCAAGAAAAAGTATAGAAAACAAAAGTAGTATGCTATTAAAACATACTACTTTCTTTAATTTATATTACTCTTTTATTGCTCTTTGTTTACTAAACTTTGATAATAATCATAGCGTTCCATCGCTTCTTTCTTATTATCTTCTAATAATTTTTTATAATCGTTATTAACATTTTTTAAACTACGATATCTATTTTCACCACTCAAAAACTCTATATAATTAGTAAAATCTGCTTTTGAGTCTAGAGAAAACTTAGAAGTTTCCGGATTAAAATGGAACAATGGGAAATATCCAACTTTTGTAGCCATTTTCTCTTCTTCTATACTGTTATTCATTCCTTTTAGAATTCCCTGTGCAATACATGGAGAATACGCTATTACAATGGAAGGTCCATTATATGCTTCTGCTTCCTTTAAGACTTTTATAGCCTGTTGAGGATTAAATCCTAAAGAAATTGTTCCAACATAAACATGTGAATATGTAAGAGCTATCTTAGCCAAATCTTTTTTAGCAACCCTCTTACCACTAGCTGCAAACTTTGCTACAGCACCTTTTCTAGTAGACTTAGATGCCTGACCTCCAGTGTTAGAATAAACCTCTGTATCTAATACTAAAATATTAACATTATCATGACTAGCTAATACATGATCAATACCATTATAACCAATATCATAAGCCCATCCATCTCCACCAACGGTCCAAATAGATTTTGGCTTAATAAAACTCTTAAGTGATTTTAATTCATCTATTTTAGTATTATCAACTATATTATATAGCTTATCTGCTGTTTCGATATTTATATCATCTGCATAAGCTTTATATATTTTGGCCTCACTCTTTTTTACCTTATCTATATTATCATTAATAAGAGTTACAATACGATTCTTTAAAGCATCATCCGCAATTCTCATACCATAACCAAATTCGGCATTATCTTCAAACAAGGAATTAGCCCAAGGAACACTATATGGACTTGATGGATTACTCGCACCATATATAGAAGAACACCCCGTAGCGTTAGCTATCACTAGATTATCTCCAAATAATTGCGTTAAAAGTTTTAAATATGGTGTTTCACCACAACCACTACAAGCTCCACTAAATTCAAATTTCGGCGTTCTAAACTGACTACCCTTTACTGTATCTGTAGTCATTACCCTTTTTTCCGTAACTTCGTTAAATAAATAATTTGAATTAACATATTCCTCACGTGTTATTTGGTCTTTATCAACCATAGTAAGAGCCTTTTTCCCCTTCTTACCAGGACAAATATTACTACACAAACTACATCCTGTACAATCTGGATAACTGATACCAATTGTATATTTCAAGTTGCAATCTTTTATATTAGCATCCATCAATTTACTAGCAAGAGTATCAGGAGCATCTAGTGCCTCATTTTCATCAAGTAAGAATGGTCTAACAACTGCATGTGGACAAACAAGTGAACAAAGTCCACAATTAATACAGTTTTCAGGATCATAATGTGGGCAAGTATCAGAAATATTTCTCTTTTCCCTCCTACTTGTACCAGCCTCCAAACTTCCATCAGATGAATTTAAGAATTTACTAACTGGTAAGCTGTTTCCTTCCATCTGTTCTATAACCTCAAAAGTATCTAAGTCCCCCTTCATCTCAGGAACATATGTAACATCGGGAATTTTAACTTGTTCATACTTATTAACACAACTGTCAACAGATAAAATATTACGCTTAACTACATCATCACCCTTATTCTTAAATCTAAGAGCAATATTATCTTTTATTTGTTTCAAGGCAAAATCAAAGTCTATTATCTTACCTAATTTAAATATTAAAGTTTCCATAATAGTACTAATCTTACCATCAATACCATTCTCTTTAGCAATCAAAGAGGCATCAACTATATAAAACTTAACATTTCTCTTCTTTAAAATATTTTTATCATAATTAGTTAAATACTTTAATATTTGATTTTTATCTTTTTTAGTATTAAGTAAGAATATTCCATTATTGTCAATAGAATCTAAAATATGCATCTTTTGTAAATAACTATCTTTTGTACAAACTATAAGTTTAGCCTTTTCAACATAATAAGTTGACTTGATTGGATTCTTGCCAAACCTTAAGTTGGAAATAGTTACTCCTCCACTTTTTTTAGAATCATACTTAAAATAACCTTGGACATAAGCATTAGTATAAGTACCCGTAATTTTCATTAAGTCTTTTGAAGCACTGACCATTCCATCTGAACCATATCCATATATTAAGAATCCTGTATTAGTAGTTGGAAGCTTAAACTTAGGGTCATATTTTATACTTAAGCTTGTAACATCATCATCTATTCCTACCGTAAAATTAGTATGACATTCCTTTACATCTAGGAAATCAAATACCCCTTTTATCATTGCCGGAGTAGTATTTTTACTAGAAAGTCCATATCTTCCACCAAATACTCTTATTTTATCATTAACATCTTTTACTGTTTTTAAAACATCTAGATAAAGTGGTTCACCACTCGCCCCAGCTTCTTTAGTTCTATCTAAAACTGCAATTTTTTTAACTGTCTTCGGTAATACTCTTAAAAAGTGTTTTGCAGAAAATGGTCTGTATAGATGTACCTCTAATAATCCAACATTGTGACCTTTTTTTGTTAAATAATCAACTGTTTCTTTTATAGTTTCACAAACAGACCCCATCGCCACTATAACTTTTGTTGCTGTTGCACTACCATAATAATTAAATGGTTTATAATTTTGTCCTGTTATCTTATTTATTTCATCCATATAAGATGAAACTATATCTGGTAACTTATTATAGTATTCATTACGTGCCTCAGTTACCTGAAAGTAAATATCCTCATTTTGTGATGTACCACGTGTTACAGGATTTATTGGATTTAAGGCTCTATTTCTAAAATCACTAAGAGCTTTTTGATCAATTAATTCATAAACTTTATCCATATCTAATACATCAATTTTTTGTAATTCGTGACTAGTCCTAAATCCATCATTAAAGTTTACAAATGGAACACTACCTTTAATAGTTGACAAATAAGAAACAGCTGTTAAATCCATACATTCTTGAACAGAACTTGACGCTAAAATAGCAAACCCAGTTTGTCTTACAGCATAAATATCTTGATGATCTCCAAATATTGATAAGGCATGTGTCGCAAGTGATCTTGCTGAAACATTTATAACGCAAGGAAAAAGTTGTCCGGCTATTTTATACATATTAGGAATCATCAATAATAATCCTTGACTAGCTGTATAAGTAGATGTTAAACATCCTGACTGTACTGATCCATGCACTAATCCAATAGCACCAGCTTCACTTTCCATTTCTACTACTTTGACTGGTAATCCAAAAAAATTCTTTTTGCCTTCACTCGCCCATTTATCAGTAACTTCTGCCATGGTAGAGGCCGGGGTAATAGGATAAATTCCTGCTACTTCTGTAAAAGGATATGCTGCATAACTACAAGCTTCATTTCCATCCATTATCTTTTTCATGATTAATCCCACCTATCTTTATATATTATACAATAATATTTATTCTAATAAAAGAAGAAAAGAAGTAAACTTATACTTCTTAAAAACTATTTCTTAACTGTTGGTACTTTTTTATTATTTTTATTTGTTACTATCCAAGCATTAGATACTGTTCTACCACCATACTCTTTTCCTGCACTTGGACGATTATATAGTTTACCATTAACTGCCATTGTAGTTGAAGCACCACCATCAAGATTAGCTGCATTATAAGCCTTATAACGCAATAGTACTTCTATGATATCATTCATTGTAGCTCCTAAGCTATAACCAGGTAATCTACCTTCAATTGATAAAAATAATACTACACCATCTTTTCTTTGTGCAATAACGGTACGAGGAGCTCTACCCCAACCACCATCACCTTTGATAGTTGCAACTTTACCATTGACAATAAGGAAAGGTCCAAATTCAACAGCATCTTCCATTCCATCTTTAATAGCAACATCAGGAGCATCATTAGTTAAATACATCTTATGATCTTTAGTAAAACCTATAAGTCCCCCTGAACCACCATCATGTGTCCAAATAAGTTTACCATCTTTTATTATAGAACCATATGGAGTAGAACCATTTCCCCAACCATCAAGGTCTTCAAATCCTCCACCATTAATTCCAACTAATCCATCATTTTCTACACAAAGTTTAGCAACACTCTGTCCCATTTTACCAAGTTTTTTAGGAACAGCCAAATCTACATCACTAGGATCATAAACAACAGTTAGATACCCTTTAAAGTTTTCTTCCTGAATTCTAATAATCTTATAAACATCATTATCTGGATCTTTATTAAACATTTCTTGTTCATATTTAGATGTATAGTGTTTTTTACTTCCATTTGTATCAATAACTATATCATTCAAATTCACTTTTTCATTAACTCCCACAATATAGTTAGCACTCATAACATCATCTACACTTTTTTCACTATATAATGTATAAGCTAAATATCTATGAGACATAGTAGTCATAGCTGTTGGAATCCAAAAGTTTTTAAATGAAACAATAGGTGTATAAATAATAACAAGCGCTACTGTCACTAAAAAATCCAAACCTATAACAAAATATGTAAATTTACTTAATTTTATTTTACTTTTCTTCTTATTTTTCTTCATAAAACTACTCCACTACATAAGGATTATTTATACTACCATCTCCTGCTTTTATAAATGTCTTATCCAAACATACAACAGGTACAATTTTTTTCTTCTCACTAACTTTAACTTCATCAATAAGACCAAGTTTATTATAAGTATATACTAAGTTTCCAACATTAGAAGTACTATTAATTAAATAATAAGTATCCAAAGTAGTATTATCATTAAAGTCTACCATATTTAACATTCCAACTTTTGCAACAACACTATCTTTATATACATTCGTATAACTATAACCACCATCACCAACTAATGAAATTTCACCAGTATAAAAACTACATTGTCCTAAATAATTTTTATAAGTCAAACTATTATAATATGTTCTATTTAAATAATATCCTATATTACTTCTATTTAATAATTCAAATTGTGTTCCCTTAGTATTAAAAACAAGTTCCACATCTACATTTTTTACTTTCAAATAATCATTTAATCTTAATCTTAAATTATTATTATTATCTTCTATTACTTGATATAAATCATTTCCCATTTTTACATATTTATTTATATAATTATCATTTCCTTCTTGATTTATAACATAAGGATTACCTATACTTCCATCTCCACCAGTAATTAAAATGTTTTTCTTTAACATCATTACTGGTCTAATACCATATCCTTCATAATTAGAAACCCCACTAGCCGTACCATCTGCTGCGACTACTAATGGATTACCATCAGTATCACTTCCTAAAAGATAACTATAACTTCCATTATTTAAAAAGCTTTTTTTACCTCTTGCTCTTATATAATCTTCTATTTCTAAAATAGAAAAATAGGAATTTCCTTTTTTATTTTTACAACTTACTTTGTCATTCTTTAAAGTTCCTTCACAATAAGAAAACTTTTTAAGTAATTTTTCTACTCCAGGAATACTATTTTCATATATTCCACTATTTTCTACACTACTTTTATTTAACCATAAATTTATATTTGATTCTTGATATTTTTTACTATCTCCATAAATCATAACTCCATGGTTTCCATTAGCTATTATTTTTACTTCATTTGCATTAGTAACTTCAATAACTCTATATAATCTATTAAAGACTTTAACATAATTATTTTCTACTAATCCACTAAAATAATAACCATCTTCACTTTTTCTAAAGCCATTATCTTCTGTTGTTATTTTATTATTATTTATAATAGCACTTGCTAAGGTATTTGCCTCTACCTTTTTCTTATTAGTTTCTTTAGTATAGTATAAAATACTTCTATATCCAAAATAAACCCCTAAACATATTATTAAAACAACACTTACTATATCAAATATTAGTTCTTTTGTTCCAACTATATGTTTTTCTTTTTTCTTTTTATTCTTCTTAACACTCATAAATCCTCCACATGAGACTACTAAATTATAACAAAACACTACATCTTTTTCAAGGCTTGAAAAAAAGATAATTTAAAAAATGCTAGAACACTTTCTAGCATTTAATTATTTAATTTCTGTTATTTCTATTTCATAGTTTCCATTAGGAGACTCAACTGTAACTACATCTCCTACTTTATGATTTAATAAAGCTTTAGCAATAGGAGATTCATTAGATATTTTACTTTCAAATGGATCTGCTTCTTGACTACCTACAATTTTATATTCATCTTCATCGTCATCATCAATATATTTAATCGCAACAGTACTACCTAATCCAACAATATCTTTAGGGATATCATTTATTACTGTAACGTTTTCTAACATTTTTTCAATAGTTTTAATACGTCCCTCTATTTGTGCTTGTTCATTTTTAGCAGCATCATAATCAGCATTTTCTGATAAGTCACCAAGACTTCTTGCTTCCTTTATAGATTGGATATTTTCTGGTCTACGAACATTGATAAGATTATCTAGTTCTGCCTTTAAATCCTTTAAACCTTCCTCAGTTAAATAAACAGTATTTTTACTTGCCATAATAATCACCTCGTATATAATTAACAACTTTCTAAATATTACTATATAATACTGATAAAGTCAATATTTTTATTTATTTTTTCGGTTACTACCACCTCAAAAATATGACTAATTATATCACAAATTTTAAAATTTGTAAAGTATTATATAGCTAATTAATTTCTATTTGATGAAGGAAAAACATATCTGTCATACCAGCTATAAAATCAATA
>OGLP01000571.1_pt1 | contig 12026 bp, 8 predicted proteins | sample 1572841 | NCBI WGS metagenome assembly OGLP01 (sample SAMEA2581929, study PRJEB24529) | metagenome | biome: Human gut stool | place: China | collected 2011
GAATAGAACAAGGGAAATATAGGAAGATTTTTTGAGTGGCAAGTTTGTGTTTTAGCGTCACTAAAACCTATGTGGCAAGCGGATAGAACTGCCACTCTCAAAAAATCAATTTATGAACATCAAAGTTAAGATAAGTATGAAGGAAAAGAAACTTGGTGGTCGCCCTAAGTTGGCGAGTTACCAGAAACGCACGAAATGTTTCCGGGTTATGTTTACCGAGAACGACTATATCTATATCCAATCCAAAGCGGAACAGGCAGGATTGTCTGTCAATGAATTTTGCCATCAGGCAGCAATGGATTGTCAAGTCTGTCAACGTATCAGTCCGGAAATGGTATCGGCAATTCGTGACCTTTCCGGTATCGCCAATAACGTCAATCAGATTGCCCATCAGATGCACATCTATGGATTGGAAACAGTCAAACAACAGTGTTTTTTGATTGTCTCGGAAGTTAGTAGAATTATCACCCAAGTAAAGAATACCTGTCATGATAGCGAAGATTAAAACAAGAGTTGATTTCGGAGGTATTGTAAACTATGCCAACGACCAAAAGGACAAGAAGAAATGCGCTACACTTTTGGCGCACGAAGGAGTATGTACCATTAGCAATAAGTTGATTGCCGATTCTTTTTATCTTCAAGCATCCATGCGCCCACAAGTAAAGAGTCCTGTGAAGCACGTATCACTTGCTTTCTCTTCGCAAGATATTAGCCGTTTTCCTGATAATGAAGAAGGGGATGCGCTTATGGTGGAGATTGCCAAGAAATGGATGGAACAAATGGGGATTCGCAATACTCAATATATCATAGCCCGGCATCACGACACGAAACATCCTCATTGTCATTTGGTATTCAATCAGATAGACAATGAAGGCAATCTCATTTCTGACAGCAATGAAAGAATACGCAATGCAAAAGTTTGCCGTGCTTTGACAAAAGAGTATGGACTTTACTTTGCCCCTAAAAATAGTAAAGCCAGAAATAGGAGCCGTTTACGTCCTCATCAATTACGGAAGTATAATCTACGTTCCTCTGTGCTTGATGCGCGAGCAAATTCTCATTCGTGGAATGACTTTTTTGGCATTCTCAAAGGTATGGGTATAGATATGCGTTTTAATCACGCTGAGAATTCTGATAAAATTCGTGGTATATCATTCTGTCAGGATGAGTATAGCATAGCTGGTTCTAAACTTGACCGTGATTTGAGTTTTAACAGCCTTTGTGCTACATTGGGTAATGTGGCAGCGGAACTGATTATTCAACCCCATCAAGCTATAACTTCCGGTGGAGGTGGAGGAACAAGCAATGAACAAGGATGGCGAGATGATAAAGACAAGGATAACCCAAGAAACGCCCCTTTCTATAAACCCTCAAAACGTAGAAGATAATGAAAGAAGATGTAGTAGCTGCAAATCTTGCAAATTTGCGTCAAAGTATCAGTGAGCTAAAAGAATGTATTGAAAAACAGAATGCCACAGTTTCTAAATCGGAACAATCTGTAAAAGTGGACTTTGACGAAAAGACCATTTATAATGGAGTCGCCAAAAGTTTCTGTGCCTGCTGGAATGAAGCCTTGTCTGTGGTAAAGCAACATGTCTGGAAACAGCAACCGGATACTTTACCATTTTCACTGTGGTTCCCGAAACTCATTGAATTATTCAAGCAGAAGTCTAAATTTCTTGAATATCTTTATCGGCACGTTTGCGATTATAATCTTAATCGCATGAATATCGAGGCTAATACCGATTGTATATTAAAGCGGCAGAACGAGATACTTGCAAGAATCAATGAATTGAAAAGCCCTGTAACCATTATTCCACCAAATATCAATGGGATGTTTATACATGGGCATCATATAAAATTCCGGTATGTGGTGGTTTTTATTGTTGCTATTGTTACGTGGGCTGTTGTTGCTTCAGTTAGTAGTATGAAGTATAAGGAAGAGGGGTTTGCGTATTATTCGATGTATCGGGCGGTGAAGGAGCAGTCTGGATTCATATTACAAAGAATGGAGGAACTCACAACAAAGAAATAGCATCTATCGTGTGTAAAATCACTGCTTATTAATACTTTTATATTCTTATTGAATACCTATACTTCGCGCGGTATCATTTTATGCAAAACGAAAAGAACTTCTATAGTGTCAACGTATCTGTATAAAACACATAAATGAATATCTGCATCCATTGAAAAAATGCACAAATTTATCCCGTGCAAAGTATAAAAAGATTTTCTTATGACCATGAGATATTTCATAAGGTATAAACAATAATAATTTAAGGATTATGATTTACGGATATATTAGAGTCAGCAGTGATAAACAGACGGTAGAGAATCAGCGATTTGAAATCAATAACTTCTGTGAGAGGGAAAACATCAAAATTGATGGTTGGATAGAAGAAACTATCAGTGGAACAAAAGCTTATAACAAAAGGCAACTCGGAACACTTTTAAGACGAATACAAAAAGATGATTTGATAATATGTGCAGAACTCTCTCGGCTTGGTCGTAATTTATTTATGATAATGGAAATACTCAATATCTGTATGACAAAAGAATGTCGAGTATGGACTATTAAAGATAATTACAGGCTTGGAGAGGATATACAGAGTAAGGTTTTGGCCTTTGCTTTTGGCTTATCTGCAGAGATAGAACGTAACCTTATCTCTCAACGAACAAAAGAGGCTTTAGCACGGAAAAAAGCAGAAGGTGGCAAATTGGGAAGAATTACGGGCAGCAAAAACAAATGCAATAAACTTGCAGGAAAAGAAGAAAAGATTAAGCAATGGATTAAGCTTGGAACGCCCAAAGCAGAAATAGCTCGCAGATGCAAAGTAAATCCTTCAACCATCTTTCGCTATCTCAAAGATAATCCAACTTCAAAATAACGTCCCTCAGATTGCAATGGTTTTGATATTGTGATTGGGAACCCGCCGTATGGAGCTAATATAGACGAGTTGGTACCTCTGTATGAAAGATTATATCCTAAAACATCACATGGGTATAAGGATATATACAAGTATTTCTATGACTTTGGATTATCAATTTGTAAAAAAGACGGTTCCCTATGCTATATCACCCCAAATACCTTTCTGCGACAACCTCGTTATGGTGATTTAAGAAGAGTTCTATTAGAATTTAATATAACGCAGATTCTTGATTTAGGTGAAAATATATTTATGGATGCAGTGGTTCCTGTGGCTATATGTATCTGCAAAAATGCTAGTTATAAAAATAATGAGGTATCGTTTATTGATTTAACGCAAATTATATCAGTTCAAAATTCTAAGGAGGTATTAAATTCCATCAAATTTGAAATTCTTTCACAAAATTATTGGGCAATAACAAGGAACAACTCTTTTACAAAAGTAATTCAGCAATTGACTCAGAATATTGTAGAATTGGATTCCATACTTAAGTTTAAGGATGCAGGAATTAATTATCAACGGGTTAAAGTGGGTTTATCGCAAAAAGGCAAGTCGGATCTTAGTTCAAGACTATTATATGAAGGAGAAAAAGAGTCAAGAAACGATGTGGAGTTTTGGAAAGGTGTGGATATCAACAGTTTCTTTATTTCTGAACACACATCAAGATTTTGTAGAACTAACATCATATTACGAGAAGGAGAGCGTGTGATTCTTAATGAGGAATATTTTAACATTTTCCCTAAGTTAATATGGCGACAAACTGCACCGTACCCAATATGTACAGTTGATTATAAGGGAGTTTGGTTTGGACGTAGTATTCAAGCAGGCTTAATAAAGCCTGAATATCAAAATACAATCTCATATGAATACTTGTGTGGAATTCTTAATTCTAAATACATCAGAGATGTATATGAACAAAATGTGAAAGAAGGTGGGCGTGTATTTCCTCAAGTAAAATTGGAGAAACTTAAACCACTCCCAATAGTTATTCCAACTCCAGAAGAGCGTAAGATTGTTGAAGATATTGTATTGCAAATAATTACCCTTAAGTCTAAATTTGAGGATACAGAAAAATTGGAGGAACGATTGAATAAGTTTGTCGCTAAACTTTATAGTTAAATGTCCAAATACAGCAATAGCCTGCTGAATTGCAGGCTATTGCCGTGTTTAGATGCTTTGTTCGATAGTTTTTATTTCGGTATCAGTTAGTCCATATAGTTGATATACAAGCTTGTCTATTTTATTACATATTACTGAAGTTTCAATATTTTGTTTTTTATATCGAATAATTGTATCAACCAAGTCTGACAATTCGGATTCAACTCCATCACTAAGATGTGGTAATGGGAACATCTTCAAATGCACACCTTTAATGTAAGGAAAAACATCTGCGTTAGTTATTAGCTTTTTATTATAATAATAATTTAATAATTTAGAATTAAGAATCGCTAATAAAACCCTATTACTATACCTTTTATTGGGTTTTAAATATAGGTTATATAGGCTTTGGTCTGTATAGTATTGTTCGCTATCAAGAGAAGCCATTAGTATATTGCCAGTTTTACGAACAAGAATCTTCTCCTTCTGTTCATAAACAGATTGGTCTGTATTGCTGTGAAGTAACTCGGGTATAAAATTAATGTATACAGATTTGAAAATAATCTGATATGGTGCAATATGTTTACCTTGCAGGTATTTCTTGTGATAGATTGTATCTTTTGTATTTGACAGAAATTGCTTTATACCTTTAGCAACTATACCTACATATATTTTATAATAATCTTCAACTTTCATACCAGATGCTTCCATTTTAGAAAATATAGCAGAATCAGTAGAAGTAGACTTCAAATCTATTACATATAACTTATTAGAATTATTCCATTCTCCTGTAACAAATTCCTTTTCTTCTATGGGTACTAAAGATAAATCTGAAACGCGCTTGAATAGCATTGTATTATTTTCAACAACCCCTTTTTTACATCTAAGAATAATGGAGTCTGTTACAGCATTAAATACTTTATTGCTGAATGAAACTATTTCTTTGATTTGATTTCTGCATATTAAAAACTCTCGTATTTTTTTGAGGTAATCATTTTGTAATATAGTGCCTGGGATAATATAAGATATAGTACCTTGATTATTGGAAATATTGATACCAGCTTCAGTAAATAAAGCATAACTATTTACCTTATACTCAGCAGAATGGGTATAAGTTGCTATTAGATTATTTAACTCGCTATCTGAAATAGAGTTTTTTTCTTTACCTCTATATGTAATATACGGCGGGTTCCCAATCACAATATCAAAACCATTGCAATCTGAGGGACGTGAAAATACATCACTAAACCAAGTATGCCAAAGGAAGAATTTGTTATTCTCAGCAAGATTGATAGTTTTGAGTTTGCCAAGAATTGTAGGGTTGTATGCTTGTTCCTCCAACTGTTTGTTGATGGTATCGGAAATTTCTTGTTGTAACTTCACCTTTCTATCGTGGTCGCTACAAGAGTAGTACGAAGATAGCAGATGTGATACGGTTTTCTGTAAACGATTCTTCTCATCATCAAAGAGCGATATTTCCCCCTTATCTTTCTTGTACTCCTTTTCGTAGGTAAGCTTACTTAAATCAACACCCATAAAGCTCTCGACAAGTGAGTTACCTTGCATAATCTTATAGTCAAGGTTAGGTAATGGCGATGGTATTTCTTCATCAACTACGATTGAAAGCCAAAAACGCAAACGGGCTATATCAACAGCACCTTTCTCAATATCTACACCATAGATGTTGTTTTGGATAATGCTCTTCTTAATTACGGCACGGTCATAACGCTCGCCACTCAACACTTCACGACAATGCAACAATTCATTAAGCAAACCCATAGGGAATGCACCAGAACCGATGGCAGGGTCGCAAATCTTCACCTCTTCAAGTGCTGTAAGTAGTTTTGGTTTCTTATTATCAGGAATGTCAGCTACCCCATCTTCGGGAGAAAGAACGAATTTGCGAATCTTATCCTTTGCCACGCTTGTATTGGTTTCAAGATAGGCAATAAGCGATTCCTGGCACATATAGCGTACTATTTCTTTCGGAGTGTAGAACGCCCCTTTATCTTTGTTGTCTTCAAGCAAGTTCTCGAAGATTTTACCCAACATTTCAGGGTCAACACCAACCTCGGCATCATTAGGGTCGTTCTCATCAATGGTAAAGTTGTATTCACTGAAGAATTGGAACAAACGTTTGAAGTAATCGGCTGGGAAACAGCTTTCTGGTTCATCTTCCTCATCACGCTCAAACAAGCCACCATTGAGGTATGGAATATCTTTCCACTCATTAAGCAGTGACTTATCCCAATCGTAATCGGCGAACAGGGCTTCACGCTCGGCAGGTTTAGTGTTTAGGATACCGAAAAATAACGGTTCAAGTACTGAATCAAGATAATCGTTCTTGTACGGTGAGTTCTCAAACATATTCTGCATATAGTTGAAATCACCACACATCCATCCTTTGCGTTGTAAAAAGTGTAGGAATGTGATTCGTCCCATCATCTTCTTCACATAGTCACGAATCTTCTTCTCGTTATGGTTAAATGCCTGCATCAATGCAGTATTAGGATCGCCAAGTACCTTTTCTTCCCACTTGTTACCAACCTTAACAAAACGCTTACCCGTAGCATATTGAATAAAGTCGGCATATTGTTCTCGATATTTATCAAAGAACTCATTAGAAAGAGCTTCAACGGAGAATGCAGTTTTCAAATTCTCAAACGATATGCCTTTCTTCTTTAAGAAGTTGAAACGTTCGATAGGCGTTCTATACAGCAAATCATTACTACCGAAAACATAGGTGTATCGTTTAGGCGATGTTGCCTCCCCCTTAATATCACAAATGAATGACAAACGCCAATGGTCGCCACTGTCAAATACAACTAATGCTGCATCAAATTCTCCCCAAGTGGGATTGATGAATGATTTTACGAGATTGCGAAGTCCTACACGTTTATTTGCGACAGAGCCTTGATGGATATTATAATGAAACAAACCTATACGGTAACTATCAGTAGTATTTATGTTACCTAAATAGTAGCCCTCATCTGAAGTGTTCTCAATAATTCTTTCAGGCTTCTCTTTCAATTCACTTGCATTGAAAAAATGTTGCGAAAAGCTATACCATTGTGTCAAGTTGAATGACGATTGGAATATGTTTCTTAAACTATCTGAGGTATATATAGTTGCCATAGTAATATTGGTTTATAGTGAGTGATTTATTTGAAACTCTCTGAAATAATGATTTGTGGATTGGAAATATCTTGGGCATCGTGGCGTTGCTCCTTGTTCATCGTCTGATACTCGCTAAGTAGTTCCGAAATTTTGTTTTGTAAACTATACTCGTTTTGTTTCATCTTTGCACGGTCGTTCTTGTATTCACGAGACAAAGCTTTCAAGTAACGAGGTAGTTGGGCATAGATACCTTCATTGATATATCCCATCAGCACATCGCATTGCGATTTCAATTCACTATCGGTTGTAATCTGCTTGATGGTACGCAAGAACTTGTTGGCTTCAAGCGAGGTCTTGTCGAGGTCGGTGCGGTTGATGGATGATGTATCGGCTGCTTCCACATATTCTGTTGTATATTGAGTCAATGCACTATTTACGTGTTTGTAGTGTTGCTCTTCTTTAGAGAATGGCACAGGCAGTTCTTCGGGCTTCGCTTTAAGATATTTTACAGCTTCAAGGAAGTCAATAGCCTCTACACCAGTGGCAGTTGCCAAATAGAACTCTGTCTTAACATTGGAAGAAACAAATATTATAGACTTACCGCTATGCTTTCCTGTATTACGCATTACACGGCTCTTCATTGGCAGTGCCTTGATTTTGTGATACAGTTTGCGGTCGCTATTATAGAGTTCACGCACCTCACGCAATAGGGCAATTTTCTTGTCAATGCTATCCTTTACATTGCTATCGAACATTTGGAACTCCTTTACAATCTCTTCTTTGGAGTAGATTTGTGCATCTTCGCCAAATGCCGAATGGAAACCTTGTAACTTGACAAGGGCATTCTTATATAACTGAATTTCTTTATCTCCCTGTTGAGATGGGTAAAACATATAGTTGTAGATGTTGGGAGCAATCGATCCGATACGGTTTACACGGCCGATACGCTGCATCAATCGGGTAGCGTTCCAAGGCGAATCGTAATTGACAATCACATTAGAGCGATGCAAGTTCACACCTTCCGCCAACACATCAGAAGTAATGATAATGTTGTACTTCATAGAATCGCTATCAAAGTTTGCATCAAAATTCTCCTTGATGGTCTGCCCCAAACGGTTGCGATTGGCTGCTGTAACCATTAAGACATCGGAACGACCTATTCCCTTTGTAAGTCTATCGTACAAATAGTTCAGTGTATCTACACTTTCGGAGAACAACACTAATTTGCCCGATGGATTTATCTCTTTATCGAAGAAGTTACGGGTAAGGTTTTCTTGGAACTTATCGAATTTAGGGTCGTCATTCTCTTTCTCCCAATCTGCATTGAGTTGTTCCAATATCTCACGGTCGTGGTGGAGCATTTTAAGAAATTCAGAGGTGAAAGCATCGGCTGAGAAGAGAATATCCTCGGCTGCATATCCTTTGGCAATGGCATACTCGATAATCTCATCAAGCTCCATATTCTTTGCTTGAAGATCTTTTACCTTCAAGTCTGGAGCAATGATAACTTTGTCTTCCTCAAACATCTTAATCATATCGGTAGTGATACGAAGAAGTGTACGGAGCGATTTCTTGAAAGCATAAAAACTACTTTCCAATCGCTTCACCATATGGACACGATAGATAGCCGCCAATGTCTGACCGATATGTACGGCATTCTTGTACTTGTTACGATATTCAGGCTTCAAGAATTCTACCGCACGATAACGGGCATAAGAAAGTCCCTTGCCCTCTGGATTCTCATCTGTTTTTCCATCGGTCAATTGTTTCAACGTTTCGTAGAAACGATTACTTGTGTCTGAGTCCATCACGTACTCCAATTCGTTAGGTGGCAGAATATTGGGGAATATGATGCCCTGCGACTTGATGTCTGCTCTATAATCAGGGTCATTTAGAATGTTGTTGCGTGTACGACGAACTGTTACCTTGTCGATAACCTTATTACGGATTTGCTCATATATTTTATCCACTTCGGATGTAACATCACGCTGGTCACGTTCACGCATCAATCGTTTGTAGTCCAATATGTATTCTGAGAAGAAACCTTTGAGGTTTGGAACTCCATCAATGGTACAGCTCTGACTGTTTTGGAACAGCAATAATTGATTCTGTAAATCATCAGGACGGTTGTTGAGTGGGGTTGCTGAAAGAAGCATCACTTTCTTTTGCGAACTCTTCAATAAGCCCATATTCATACAAGGAGACTTGCATATTTTCTGTAACTCGTCATACTTGCCCGAACTATCGCTACGGAAACCGTGTGCTTCATCGACAATGATTAGGTCAAACTCTTCTTTATCCTTGTAGTTATCTTTACCGTCAAGAACTTTGGATAGACTACCATTGGTGACAAACTGAGCTTTTTTGTATATGCCGAACAACTTAAATGTATTTCTCCAGTTATCTTCCAGAGCAGGAGGATAAACAACAAGGATATTGGTGTTTTTACCGTTAGCCTCTACAAATCGCTTGGCTATCATTGTGGCAATCATAGTCTTCCCCAAACCTACAACATCGGCAAGGAACAAACCGTTATGCTGCATCAACATCTGATAGCCTTGAATAACGGCATCTTTCTGATATTTTAAATCCTTGACACCATCGGGCAACTGAATGGAAAAATCATCTTCCACTTGGTCGCCAAAAGTATCGATAAGCACTTTGATGTATAGTTCGTATGGCGTTGGCTGATAACCCAAATATGTTTTCTTCTTGTACTCTTCAATATCTTCTGCGGTCAATGGCACAGCTTCATTCCACAAAGCCCAAAACTCATCGGAGCAATACTTCACATCATCAAAGTCTTTCATCGCCACATTTAGTTCGTATTGTGGTGGTTGCTTAATGCCTAAACCCGAATCAGAAATATTTGACGATCCCATAATAACCCAACCATCGCTATGTTCGCTATGATGCTGTGGCAAACAGAGATAGAATTTAGCGTGCAGGTTTTTGGTAGCGTGGATACGCATTTGTAAGCGTCCTGAAACAAGGTCTTCACACATCTGTAAAATACCCTCTTCTACTTCAGGAGAATATTGGGCATTAACAATGTCCTCTTTGAAGTCGTTGTGATAGATTTCTTTCGCCTTATCTTCGTCTGCTAACATCAATAGAGCTTTATTGTGTTTGCGAAAAATATCATCAATATTAATGCCTACCAATATTTTAATTTCTGATACATTACCCAATTCTTTTCGTAATTTGAAATAACCAGATGAGCGAAAAAATCCAACAACTGCTAAAAAACTATCGAAATTTATCATATCAGTAGCAATACCTTTGAATTTATCAAACAAGGTGTTTCCTGTGCTGTTTGTGAAAAATTTTGTACTCATTATTATTCGTATTAAAATTTTCTTTAAAAATAAGTGACGTTAATAATACTAATTGTTATTGAGCATTTTCTTTTTCCCTTCTTTCCCTAACTCTTTCCAATCCCGGCATCTTTTTAGCCAAAGCACTTTCTCCTGCTGGAAAATAGAGAGGAAAAACTTTATATAAGAAACCCACAACTTCACTACGACTTTTATCCATATTGTAAAAAGCAGAGCAGACAAAGTACATTAGTTCTTGCTGACTACATGTTTCTTTGGGCTGTATGCTTATTGAGGGAGCAACTATCAAGTCATGTTCAGCAAATGATAGAGCACTGGCAAGAATAGCTTCTTGTTCTTCTTCGGTAAACATCTTTATTTTCCCAGCTAACCATTCAAGTTCTCTTTGCTGAAGTGCTTGTTGCTTTTCATTTTGATGTTCCAATAGGATTGCTACATTTTTTTGTTGCTTTTCGGTCAAGGCATTTTCCAATGCTTGATTCTTTCGTTTAAGGACATTGTATTTCAGCAATGCGGCAATGTACATACAGAAATAACCTACTGCAATATCAAATATCAGAACAAGCAGATAATTGCTGTTTGAATTTTTGGTATTCTTAGCCATACACTCACTGATAGGAATAACGGCAAATAGCATGATGATGGCTATTGCATAAAGTACCCTGTATCGCATCTTGTGGCTTACTTGCGGTAAAGAGGCAAACAAAAAGGCGATAATCAAAACGGCAATTATTGCACTGAATGGTATGAAAGATGTCTTCATAGTTTTATTGCTCAGTTTGAGGGTTAACAATAATGCGCCAATAGCCACCATGGTCTGCTCCTTCACGAGACAAAATCCCCATAGAACGAAGCTTTGAAATATGTTTTTCTACGGCTCGGGAGCTTATTCCTATTTTATAGGCCATTGCTTCTGCAGACATTGATGGGTCGGAAATGACGAAATCAATAATCTTTTGTGCGGTTTTCCCAATGCTTTTAGATTTGTTTTTCGAATCTCCGAACTTTTTCTCCGAACCTTTTTGGATTATCTCCGAACCTTTCTCCGAACTTTCTTGCGTATCACCAAAGGTTTTCACCGAACTTTTGCTGTTTCCACCGAACTTTTCCACCGAACTTTCTTCGTTTTCAGGGTACTTTTCGAGGGTACTGTTTACCCTGTTAGCCACTTCCTCAACAGGTATTCTTCCGTTGTCACCCCAGTTCAGATTATAGAAAGTGGTGTAGAAAGAAGTCGCTTCCGTTTGATATTGAGGTTCTTTGCCTTGCAGGAAATTGGGTAGTTTTTCCGTAAGCTCCCGCATTTTGCGTAAACCGGAGCCACGTTTCTCCATATAGTCCAACTGTGTGAACATGTCTGCAATGACAGGGTTGCGGCGCATGGACGGCACTTTGTATATGTCACGGTCTTGAATCTGTGTACCGTCAAGCATTGCGCCCGGTGATACTAGTTCTACTCGGTCATCGTAAATGTCAATATGTACTTCACCACCCATCACGGTGTAATCCCGATGGATAAGGTGGTTTACCAATCCTTCGAAGATGG
>OGLP01000582.1_pt1 | contig 11650 bp, 6 predicted proteins | sample 1572841 | NCBI WGS metagenome assembly OGLP01 (sample SAMEA2581929, study PRJEB24529) | metagenome | biome: Human gut stool | place: China | collected 2011
CCGAGGAGAAGGATTAAAAATAGGAGATACATGGTATAAAAATATTCCTTCCGATCCATCATCATTAGCAAACGATCATATTTTCTCTATTTATCGTGATAAAAAGGACCGTATGTGGATAGGTACATTTGGAGGAGGCTTGGATCTGGCCGAACCGACAGCCGATGGCAAGTATAAATTCCGCCATTTTTTCCAGCAAAAGTATGGATTAAAAATGGTAAGAGACCTGTTAGAAGATGAAAACGGTATGATATGGATGGGTACCAGCGAAGGATTTTGCATTTTCCATCCAGACTCACTGATTGCCAATAGTGACAATTATCATTTATTCAATAACGTAAATGGTAAATTCTGTTCTAATGAAATCAGATGTCTGTTCCGTGATAGTAAAGGAAGGATGTGGGTAGGAACTTCCGGGGCTGGAATCAATCAATGTACTCCTACAGATAACTATAACTCTCTGGAATATGAACACTACGGAATACCGGAAGGGCTGGTAAATAATGTGGTAATGTCTATCGAAGAAGACAACCAGGGAAAACTATGGATAGCAACAGAATATGGTATTTCCAAATTCACTCCCGAAAACCATTCGTTTGAGAATTACTTCTTCTCCTCCTATACACTGGGAAATGTTTATACGGATAATTGTTCATGTAAAGGAGCAGATGGGAAACTTCTTTTCGGAACAAATTATGGCTTAACAGTTATCGACCCGAAGAAGATGCTGGGAAATGAAGCTTTCTCCCCCATTGTCTTTACCAATTTAAAAATCAATGGAATCCAAATGAATCCCGAAATGAAAGATTCTCCCTTGGCAGAACAATCTTTGGCGTATTCCGATAAAATCACTTTAAAATATTTTCAAAACTCCTTTATTCTAGACTTCTCCACTTTCGATTATTCGGACAATGGACAGACTAAATATCGATATTGGTTAGAGAACTACGATAAAGGATGGAGTGACCCTTCTTCATCAAGTTCTGCGGCTTTCAAATATCTCAATCCCGGCACTTATACTCTCCATGTGAAATCTTGCAATGGAGCCGGTATCTGGAATAACGACGAAACTATTTTAAAGATAGTTATTGTCCCTCCATTCTGGAAAAGTAGCTGGGCCATGTTAGGATATGTCATTCTAATCATAGTAGTCTTGTTTTTTGCCTATCGCATTGCCAGCAATTTCAATCAATTACGCAACCGCATCCATGTAGAGGAGCAATTGACAGAATACAAATTAGTATTCTTCACTAATATTTCCCACGAATTCCGTACTCCTCTCACATTGATTCAAGGCGCATTGGAGAAGATACAGCGCATTAGCAATATTCCGAATGAGCTGACCTCTCCATTGCATATAATGAATAAAAACACCCAGCGTATGCTGAGACTTATCAACCAGTTACTGGAATTCCGAAAAATGCAAAATAATAAGTTAGCATTGTCACTGGAAGAAACAGATGTTATCGGCTTCCTTTATGAGATATTCCTCAGTTTCGGTGATGTAGCAGAACAGAAAAATATGAAATTCCTTTTCAAGCCATCCCTGCCATCTTATAAGATGTTCATCGATAAAGGAAACCTGGATAAAGTGACTTACAATTTATTATCGAATGCTTTCAAATACACCCCTGCCAATGGTACCATCATTTTTTCTATACAGGTAGATGAGGCAAAGAAAACTATACACATTCAAGTCTCTGATACAGGAGTAGGCATTCCTAAAGAAAAACAACATGAGCTATTCAAACGCTTTATGCAAAGCAGTTTCTCAGGTGATAGCATCGGAGTTGGATTACATCTTACGCATGAATTGGTACAAGTGCATAAAGGCACCATCGAATATAATGATAATGAAGGGGGAGGCTCTATTTTCACAGTTTGTCTTCCTACCGACAAGACAGTTTATACAGAGAAAGATTTCCTTATTCCCGGCAATGTGTTATTAAAAGAAATAAATGAACAAGCACCCGCTTTGAGTGAACGTGCTCCAGCCACTTTAGAATCTCCTCAACCAGCAATTCCTCTGAATAAACGAAAGGTGCTGATTATTGAAGATGATAATGACATTCGTGAACTGTTGAAAGAAGAAATTGGCACTTACTTTGAAGTAGAGGTGGCAGTAGATGGAACATCCGGCTTTGAAAAAGCCCGTACTTATGATGCCGACTTAATCATTTGTGATGTTCTGATGCCTGGAATGAGTGGGTTTGAAGTTACTAAAAGATTGAAATCAGACTTTGCAACCAGTCATATTCCTATCATTTTATTAACTGCACTCAGTTCTCCGGAAAAACAATTGGAAGGAATTGAATCCGGTGCAGATGCTTATATATCCAAACCATTCAGCATTAAATTCCTGCTGGCACGGGCATTCCGCCTTATAGAACAACGGGAAAAACTCCGCGAGAAGTTCTCCAACGAACCGGGTATTATACATGCAGCCATGTATTCCACCGATCGTGATAAAGAATTTACCGACCGTCTGGACATCATATTAAAAGCCAACATTTCGCGTTCTGATTTCTCAGTAGAAGAGTTTGCCCAACTTATGAAACTGGGACGTACGGTATTCTATAAAAAGATACGAGGTATAACCGGATACTCACCCAACGAATATTTACGTATCATGCGTATGAAAAAAGCAGCGGAATTATTGTTATCGGAAGAGCACCTTACGGTAGCAGAAGTGGCTTACAAAGTCGGCATAAACGATCCGTTCTATTTTAGTAAATGCTTTAAAGGTCAGTTTGGCATATCACCTTCTGTATATCAAAAGGGAGGTACCCCCCGGGAAGAATAGGAATAAATTACAATATTACATATATCCGGTTGCGGGATCTGTAGATCTGACACGTCAGCCATATAGATCCTGTAATAGAACACTTAGGAACAATAAGAAGGATGGGAGGAAAGCCGTATGAAAACTTGGCCTTGCTTTATTATTTTTGTTCTTTTGCCCATAGCAAAACTTCGCCCCGCAATTGCGGGCTACACATTTTCCGGTTGGGGGCTCTGCAGCCCGCAACTGCGGAACGGACGGCCCCCAACCGGAAAACGAGGTTTTGCTTCCGGCATAACGGCATTAACCTTAAAGCTTTAGGGGAAAAAGATAAGAGCATATCAGGTTTTACATCTGTCATTCAGCTCTTTATACAATGAGAGTATGAGGGGCGACTCCTCAACTCCCAATGAAGTGATGCCCTTTTTAACTCCTGAAATGAATAATTCAGGCTAAAAAACATTCTTCTTCATCTGTTTTACGGTGTAGGATAAAAGTTTCCTACACCGTCCTACACCACTGCCTACACCGGCTATATATCTGATAATCAAAAGAGAACGATAGCGAGTGTAGGATGTAGGGAATATGGATGAAAACCATTTTCATTAGTTTATTTTCGGCTTCAATTCATCCGGAGATCCTTTTGTATATGATTTCACATCACCTGCCACTTTTTTAAATAAATCACTGATCCGTTCCGGCTCTATTGTATACATCGGACGGAAATGATCAGAATTCATATAATCCAGAATCGCTTTATGCATCTGTCTGGCAACAATACGTTCGTCAGTATTTGTAGTAAGGTCCATGGTAGACATTATCAATTTACCATTGAGCACTTTAGCTTCAAACAACATACCAATCTTCCGGCTCAGAAACCAAGTGTCTATGCTCTGGATTGTAGGTTGAAAATCGGCAGGAAAGTCAGTGAACTGCATCACTTGGGCACGATTCAAAAGTTCCCACCACTGCAAATTACTATGATATTCCGTTGGAAACTCACGGAACAAAGGGTGCTTGGGATTTACCAGAATGCCTGTAGTATGCGGAGGACGCATTTTAAACCAAGATGTATTCCAAAAAACAGGTGTGAACATCTGAGACACCTCTTTCCCATAACTGACTTTACCGGCAGCAAGTATTAAGACTTTTCCTCCATTTTGCAAGATATCTAAAGCCTTAGTATCTAACGTATCCGTAGTATAAACATCTTTCTGTACCAGTTCCACCTCTTTGGGATATACCCAGAAATTCCAATCATTTACAGCTTCAGTACCCTCAATACGAACTTCCAGATTTAATTCCGTCGGCTTCTTTATCTCCCCAAGAGGAAATTCGATATGCCCCAAAGCATGAAGATTACCGATAGGAATGTCCTTATTCCCTAACGTATTGCGAGTATAAACTTTACCGTACACATCCTTTATGGTATACGTCACTGGAGCATGTTTTAAGGCTTTCTCACCGAAATGAGCAATTTCAATATCAGCAACGAATGCCTCATCATTCGTATATACAAACTTGTCCGTACGCATCAATGGTACAGTGGGTGAACAGAACCGCCTCCATTCTTGTGCATTAATATATCCTTTCTCTTCAAAGAAAACATCAAGTACTCCTACAAGTGCCGTCCCCTGTCCTGAATAATCATTCAAGGCCAGCAATTGGAATCCTGCATAATCAGGAGTACGCAGTGTCTTTTCTATCTCATACTTATAACATAACGTTTGCAATTTACCCGATGCCATCATAAAACAATGCGCTTGTTCTCCCATCTGGTTATCGTTCAGAATATCACGGAATATTTCAAAATTCCTAGCTTTGTTCACTCCGGTATATTTCCGTATCTCGTTAAAGTTAGGGAATACACACCACTGCCCTGTCTCATGTGATACATACGGCTGACTCACTGTATCAATGCGACTCTGCATGTGATAGTCATCGTTAGTTTGCGGACGCTTCTGCCTCCAGGTAAGTCCACGAGCACCAGCCTTCACATGATATTGATTACGAGGTTGCCATTGCCATCCGCCACCAACTGATGCTCCTGTATATACTCTACGCGGATCTGTATTCTCCCAATAATCTACAAATTTGGTAACCCAGTCCACCCAACGTCCGCTCGGCTCATTTCCACATGCCAACATACAATAAGAAGCATAATTACCATAAGCTTTGGTCAGTGCTATGGTTTCGTCCATTAAATATTTATCGATTGGTTGACCTAATCCCAGTTTCGGACCATGGTTAGGCCAACTCGGACCTTCAGGCTGCAAATAGAATCCCACAAGGTCGGCAGCTATGAAAGCTGCTTCAGGAGGACAGAAAGAATGAAACCGCATATGATTCAATCCATAACTACGACAAATGCGAAAAACCCTTTCCCAACTTTCCACATCCATAGGTGCATAACCTGTTAAAGGGAAATCGCAATTCTCTACTGTTCCGCGTAACATCGTTTTACGACCGTTCACATAGAACCATTTACCTTTAATCTCAAAACGGCGCATACCAAACTGAATTTCTTTTACCTCTTTCCCTTTGCCGGTACTGATTTCAGCCGTCAGTTTATACAATGCCGGATTAAATTCATCCCAAAGCAACATATCATCTCCCATAGGTAAAACAATCTCTTGCTCCGCGATGCCATTCATCACTTTTACATCGTGGGTAACAGTCGGAAGTACATGACGCTGTTCCGTATTAAAGCTCCTTGCTGACAACTTCACCTGAGCAATTGCAGTACTTTTATCCGAGGATTTTATCAGAAGTTTCACTCTTGCCACCTTTTGCTCCGGTTCCGAATATACCTGAATATCTTCTAAATAAACCTTTGGAGTAGTCTGTAAACAGATACGCCCAACTATTCCATTCCAGTTTCCCTGCGTCTGGTCGGTGATACTGTGTGAATCAGGTCCTACATTTATATCTTTGATACGATTATCTATCCGGATAGCTATCCTGCATTTACCAGGGCTCATAAACTGTGTAACATCATATACATGCGCCACACATAAACTATTCTGCATTCCTACTTTATGACCATTCACCCAAACAGTAGACTCAATATGCGGACGTTCCAGAAACAGCACAATACGGTCTTTCTTCCAATCTTTAGGGAGATTAATTTCTTTTTGGTACCACGCTACTCCTACATAATGTTTATCAGGAGTTAAGAAGAAGGGTAGCTTCACATTTCCTTCTCTGCGATACTTCTCCATATACGGATTGTAATAATAGGAACTGTCATAAAGACTTCCGGTCCACCGGGTGCAAACCGTTACATCATCTCCCTTTAATCTTTCGGGCATTGAACCGGGCAACTCAATCATATCTTTCAGTGCTTGGTTAAACCACTTTTCTTTCTCTCCTATATCCTGCCTGTCTATTTCAAAATTCCAGTCTCCAGATAAATCAATTGTCTTCTGCGCTCCCATCTGAAGAACGGATAGAAGCGACAGCATAATTAATAGTATTTTTCTCATAATTAGTATGTTATTATTTATACGAAAAGAGAGCGGCTTCACAGTCGCTCTTCTTTCTTGATTGAATTCAATCTCTACCTTACATAACTTTTGTTTAAAATATATCTTTTATTCCCAACCCGGATTCTGTGTCAGATTTGGATTTTTCGATCTTTCTGACTGAGGAATCGGAAACAAATACATCTTGTCATCCCATTGGCGTGATACATTCTTGCGCATGTAAGTAATGTTTCCATCGGCTTCCTTTATCAGCTTCATTTCCACAATATTCCTGAAATATTTGTCAGCCTCTTTCCAACGACGAACATCCCAGAAACGATGGCCTTCGAAAGCCAGTTCAACAAAGCGTTCGTTACACAACTTAGTCCAGAATGTATTGGCATCCATTCCTTGTTCAAAGTCCGGCATACCAGCACGTTGGCGTGTCTTGCTGGCAGCAGCACGGGCCGACATCGGGAATTCCATGCTGGTAATATCTGCGCCACCCAGATACTTGAATACAGCTTCTGCATAATTCAAATAAACTTCGCCCAGACGGAAAGTCAACCAAGTATGACGAGACTCCTTAAACTTGCTATTGCTGGCCAATGAGATGGCACCGTTACAAAGTTTTTTGAGGTAATAGCCTGTCGGTGTGGCTCCAGTCAAAGGCTCACCATTGATGCCCCCCTGGAATGTTTCAATCTTGGCGGCACCGGAATAAGTAGGCCATTGTGCACCGTTTACAGCTACCGTAGCCTCCAGGCGCGGATCGCGATCCTGATAAGGATTCTTCTCATCATACCCCGAGCCGTCTTCACCGATCGATTTACCGTTGAGCATATCGTAAGCATCGACTAAATTCTGAGTAGGACAGTTTCCTCCCTTACCACCTTCAATGCCCACAGGGTAATTGTTGGTTTCCACTAAGTTATCGCCGGATGAATTTTTATAATAACGGCGACCGTAGAGGATTTCCTTCATAATGCCGGGCGTATTGAAACTTCCGGCATCCCACAAATCCGCATAATTGGCAGTAAGGCCTTTGCCACGTTTATCGGCAGCATCGAGCAACTCTTTGGCATACAAAGCTGCCATATGATAGCGTTCCTTGTCACCACTTGGATTGAACAGCGGGCTGGCCCAATACAAGGCAGCACGGGCTTTCAATGCGAGCACGGCAAGTCGGTCCGCGCGACCGGTCTCTTCCGTACCTGTAGAAAATTCTCCCAGATTACTGTAATCTTCGATAATCAATGATTGGATTTCCGCACATTCATCTATGATGAACTTAAAGATTTTATCTGCCGAAGTCCGTTCTAACGAATTGACTTCTTCTGCCGTGATTTGTTTGGTCACCAAAGGTACATCACCATATTGGCGAACCAAGCAGAAGTAGAAGTAAGCACGCATAAAACGGCTTTCATACTTGTAGTTCTCATAACGGTGAAGTTGGGCGGCATAGTCGTTGTTCAGCTTCAGTTCATCGAATGACAAGCCCTGCAATTCGTAAATCACGTGGTTGCAAGTACTGATGCCTTTATACATGCTACTCCAGACTGACGCCTTTGCATTGGTAGGGCTCCAAGCTCCATTGTAGAAGTGCTCGATACCATTACCCAAAAGACTGTACTCACTTTCGTCTGTAGCAGATGCCTGCATGGCGCCCGATGAGTAGTTACCGAAGTCATAGTCCACGGTGTTATAGATGTCGGTCATGAATCCACCTACATTACCGAAGTTCTGTGTTATATAGTCCTTGTCGAAGATGTTGTACTCATTGTAGTCCATCTGATCAGAACATGAAGCCAAGCATCCGGCTGCACACACGACAAAGACAGATTTCCATATTTTATTGCTCATAATTCTAATGTATTAATTCGTTCATAAAATTAAAACGTAACACTCAGCCCCAACGCAACGCTTTTCGTCATAGGATTGATTCCATACGCTTCGGCGTCGTTCTCATCTATATGGTCGAAACTGAGGAGGTCAATGCCACGTACATACAATTTAGCGGCGTTTACAATTTTCGTCTTTTTCAGCCAAGAAGCGGGCAACTTGTAGTACACTTCCAGATTGCGCAACTTGATAAATGAGCGGTCGGCCAACCACAGAGTAGATGTCTGGTAGTTGTTGGCATTGCTTTGGCTGCTCAGACGCGGGAACTTGGCATTCTGATTCTGCGGTGTCCAACGATTGTCGTAAGCATATTGCGAGATATTGGTGTTGTTTATCAACGGCCAATACATGCTCTTGGTGTTGAGAACGGCACTGTAATTGCCTGTCCCCTGGAACATGGCATAGAATCCGAGTCCTTTCCACTCCGCACCCAAATGCAGGCTGTAGTATATTTCCGGGCAAGTGGTGCTGTAGCCGATAGCCACTTCATCGTTGGTATCGATGATGTTGTCGCCATTCACGTCGCGATACTTTATATCACCGGGCTTCACCGTAGAGAAATTCTGTGTGGGACTTGCAGCGATGTCTGCTTCATCCTTGAAGAAACCGATAGCTTCCAATCCGTAGAGTTGTCCGTAAGGATTTCCCGTCTGGACAAGATTCGCATATTGGCGATGAGCCGGGAAGCGATTTCTCCTTTCAAAAGTATCAATCTGTCGATCCTTGACAATGATGAGCAGATAAAGAATATAACCGCTACTCCCTGTGTACTGTATAATGCCAAAGTAGCCCCTTACTATCCACGATACCTGCATTTTCATACGGAGGCTCCATACCGAAAATTTCCGAGTATTTGCCTTCCGAAGTCACCCAAATGTTTGTACGGTGTTCTTTCCAAAGGTCAAGAGTCACATCCAAACATCCGAAAAGTTTCGCATCCATACCAACATTGTATTTATAGGCCTTTTCATGGCTCGGATTGGTGGTAGCCACCCGTTCAAGGTAAGAACGTCCGAAACTAGAGTTCCAACCGCTGTCGAAAGGATAAGTACCTCCCGAAGTGCCATACTGCTGGGCATAGTATGACCAAACTTCATCACCCGGTAAGTTGTCCACATTGATGATACCTGCCGATCCACGCAGTTTCAAGAAGTTCACCCATTCCACATTTTCCATGAACTTTTCTTTGGAGATGACCCATGCGGCCGACAAAGTGGGCGAAAAAGCCCATTTGGTACCGGGAGCCAAACGGCTACTGCCACTTTCTACCAAAGCGAGGTCAACGAAATAACGGTTCATGTAACCATAATGCGACCACCAGGTAATGTTCTGACGATTCACCGTGTTGTTGACGCCATTCGGGTCGTTATTCTCGTAGTCCCACTTCAACTGGCTGTAGATGCTGTGGTCGCCGAATGTCCGCTGATAGTTAAATCCCACATCGAAATGGAGTAGACGGTCAAATTCATTAGTTTTCGCATCTGTTCCCATTTCACTATCCTTTCCATAAATTTCACTCTTTACAGTAGGCTCGGAAGCACCGTCCGCCCATGTAGGCGCATTGACACTGTAGACATACTCTTTGCTATGGTCTTCATAGATATTGGCTATATTGTCATAACTGATGCGTACGAACGCATTCAATCCTTTTGTCAAGCCGGAAAGGTCCTGAGTCAGCTTCATGTCGGCAAAAAGCGAACGGGTATGATTTTTGTAATAAGCGGCTCCGATGCTCTGTGCCACAGGATTTTGTGTACCTGCCCATGTGTCGCTACCTCCCCAAATACCGTTCTCATCCCTGATGGGGAATGCGGCAGAGGGCACTGTGTAAACCAGATCCCAAAGGTCAGCCTGCGCACCCGGTCTTGACGTTTCCTGCAATACGCCCAACAGATTCACCTGCAGATCGGTTGTCTGGGTCAGGTTGATATCCATGTTCATGCGTAAGTTGCCTTTTACGTATTTGTCTTGTGTGGAATAGCCTTCATTTGCACCCGGTTCTTTCACAAATCCTTTGTTGGAAATCAAATCCAGCATGGTATAGTAACGGAATTTTTCGCCGCCACCGCGGAATTCGATGTTATACTTATTGGTCATCGCATTGTCGCGGAACGTTTCATCCACCCAGTTCACGTTCGGATAGAGATAAGGCATGGTTCCATCGCGCAAAGCATTGAGCTCTTGATTGCTGTAACGCCCTGTCAGACCATCGTTGATACGGGCTTCGTTGACGGCCAATCCATACGTATAGGCATCTACGAATTTGGGTTTGTTGGCAAGCGAAGTAAACAAATGATCGTATGTCACCTTGACACTGCGCGAGTTGTACTTACCGCGCTTAGTCACGATATTGATTGCTCCATTGATTCCCTTATATCCATAGAGGGCGACTGCTGCCGCATCTTTCAGGACGATGACGCTTTCCACTTCTTCGGGAGCGATGCTTACAATGTCTCGCTGTATACCGTCGATCATGACCAACGGCGAGTTCTTGCCGTTCAATGTTTGCAGCCCGCGTATATAGAAAGTAGGATTCACATCTGCATAACGACCACCGCTCTGCAACGATATCAGGCCATTGCCCTGACCAATAATGGAGTTGCCGATATTCTTGGCACTACGACGGTCGGTAGTTTCGGAACTAATGACCGACACGGAACCGGTAGCCTCCTCACGGGTCAGCAATCGCTCGGCACCTACATCTATGGTCTGGCCTACAAACTTGTCGGTCTGCTCTTCGTTTGATTCCTGTGCCGTCGTCGGCAGGCACAAACCAGCAAAGAGCGACAACACAATTATATATTTTTTATTCATAACGTATTATTTTACTTTATACCTTTTGATTGTTCATTATTAAAGGGGTTACCATCCGGCATTCTGTACCAAACCGTAATTCTTGTTCACTTCCGTAATAGGGAACGGTTGTAAGTACCACTTCGGATCAAAACCATCTTTCCACCAAATACGGGTGTCAGTGATTTGGAAGCGTTCGAAGTCGAAGTGTGACGGTTCGTAGAAGTTAGGATCGTCTTCCTCCAAGCCTTTGTTGAAAGACTTATTGTACCACTGTTCTTCGGAACGTACCCAATCATTACCATTCTTCACCAAACGATAAATACGCAAGCCGTGAAGCGGACGTTCCAACAAGTCGGCACGCTTATAACGGATCAAGTCGAAGTAGCGTTCGTTTTGGAAAGCCAATTCGCAAGCACGTTCACGCATGATTTCCGCCAGCAGATTTTCTTTGTTAGATGTCAGGTCCTTATCGGGATTGCATTCCACCAGTCCTTTCAGACCCACGCGAGCACGTACGGCATCCACGTAATCGATGGCTTCCGTGAAACTACCTCTGGTCTGCACGATGGCCTCCGCGTATGTCAAGTAGATGTCGCTCAACATGATGGCATTCCACTGCGGGAACTTCCTGTTCATGACACTACCTACCAGATATTTCGATTACAGAGTTTTCTTTTTTTCTGTATTTGATACTATTTTGAATAAT
>OGLP01000608.1_pt1 | contig 11209 bp, 10 predicted proteins | sample 1572841 | NCBI WGS metagenome assembly OGLP01 (sample SAMEA2581929, study PRJEB24529) | metagenome | biome: Human gut stool | place: China | collected 2011
AAGGAAGCATATCCCTGTCCGCCAAACGTATAGACGTAACCGTCATCTGTAGTTATGCGAATATATGTATCTTGAGCACCGGTAGACGTAAACTGTTTCATATCCTCCAATGAAACCTGATAGCGACCACCATTATTGCCCATAGCACTAATACTACCATCTAAATTGATCATGAACTTTCCCGAATGCTTGCCCATAGAAAAATAAAAAACATCGGCACAGGCCTCAATATCTCCACTTATCCCAGGAATGGTCGATACACCATTTTCCATATCTTCCCTTTGGGCATAATGATACGGATTATTGCGTATATCTTGTTCTAAAGTAGGCGAACTGAACTTTTTATTACCAAGCATACGCAGAAATCCGTCAGCAAATCGCTGTTCGGATAATTCAGGATTAGTGCGGTAAGCACGAATATCGTCCGGTATACCATTCACTTTCCGATAAATAACTCCTAAACCATTCAAAGCCCAGTTACGTCCTATATAATTATCGGGGACTTGCGGACAAAACCCGGAAGGGTTATAGGATAAAGAAAGAGAAAAGTCAAAGTCTCTGTCATTCAGTTCAACTAATGGAATAGTCTGCCCGATGCACCCGGTATTCATATTCACCTCCACCTGATCATAACGGATCATCTCGGCCACTTGCGGAGAATAAACTGGCATGTGCGCCGGAACCGCTGGAATATCCCGTGAACTCCTTATGTCTGCCGCATGCACATTTTGCGTCATGAACATCCCCGGCAAAACGAGTAATATTGTAAATAGTTTCTTTTTCATAAACAAAATATATCTAATGAATAAAAAAGGTCGCAGAGAATAAGCTATAATAGTATATCCATTCCCTGCGACAATAAGTTTCTTCTACAGTGTCATTGCATTAACGCCCAGCACCCCCGCTATCGTCGTTATCACCGCGACAGCCATTTTCAGAATCATACTCCAAACAGATTTTTTGATTGCCATTATTTCAACACCTCCTTTCCATCGGCCATTATCTTGCATTTCATGTCTCATTACTTTCAAAGCTCCTTCCTCACCTCAAAGCACGGACATTCCTTCACCCACTCTTCCGGTTCTATCACCCCGTTCCCGTTCAGGTCCGGACTAAGGTCGCGGTGCCCGCAGACGTAGCTGTTCCTGTACCGTTTCAACAACTGGTGCACCAGCAGGCGGAGCGCACTTTTTTGTTCCGGCGTACGGGTATCTGCAGGATGTCCGTTACAGTCCAGCCCGCCTTCGTAGCAAAGGCCTATTGAATGAGCATTATGCCCCTTTGCATGTGCACCGATAAGCTCCAGGGGACGGGTGTTGGCTACAGTGCCATCCCGACGGATGTAATAGTGGTAGCCGATGCCACGGAAGCCGCGACGGCGATGAATGGTTTCCAGTTCTTCTGTCGTGAGGGCATGATCTGCCCGGGTGGCGCTACAATGCACCACGATTAAGTTGATACTTCTCATGATTCTTTTTGGATTAAAATAGTTTAGTTAGTAAAATAGTGAATAGTTTGGCTAAGCCGTAGTATTAGTATTGTGCACGTGTTGTTGGACGTAGATGAGTTGCGGAGGTACATTGGCGTTTAGTCCAGCGGATTATCCTCGATTCCGCCGTCGCCACCACTGCTGCTGCCACCACCGGAACCGTTTCCGGTTACTTTGGAGTTGTAAGGGAGGCATTTGACACCTGTCACCATGGAGCGGGTGGCTACGGTGCGGTCGGGATTTTTGGTGTAGCTGGGCAGGAAGCGTACCGTCAGAGTGGCTTGTGCTGCCGAAACCTTGTCGGCGGCTTCCACGCCTTTTCCATTGGATTTCATGGTCATACGGAATGTGCCGAAGCCATCCAGGGTGACGCTTTCTGAAGATTGCAGATGAGTGGTCATTACTCTCACCAGGTTGTCGATCGTGTTCTTAGTGTCGCCTTTGGAGAGGGAAGAGTATTCTGCAATCTCACGGGCAATCTGATCGGTAGTTACGTTGCCTTTCAGTACAATACGCGGGTAAAATAGTTTCTTGCCGGCTTTGTTTTCTAAAATAGATTGGGCTGCTTTATAAAATACTGGCATAATTTGAATTGGTTTTAAATTGTTAATAAAAATGTTTGATTTTTGTGTCTTAAGCTTAACCACATTGCAAATGTAAGACTTCTTTTGTGAACTAAAAAGTGAATTTATCCGTTTTTTATCAGAAAGTGTTTTTGAATTATTTGCGATGTGTAACCTGTCTTATTTCACGCACAAGCTCAGCAGGTACTTTCCCGGGAAGCGTATTTTTCCGTGGCTTTCGCGCAGGTCGAAGAAACCTTTCCAGATGGGATGTCCGATAATGCCGAAGTTGCTCTTGAGGATGATGGCGTACTGTTCCTGCTGTGTGATGTGGTGCTGTCGGAGATTAAAGACCAGTCCGTCCAGATTGCGTTTTAGTCCGTCCTGGGGCGGTTGCAGGCGTGAGATATCGTCATCGGTCCATTTCTTGCGAGGCGGGCGATTGCAAGAGGCTTTTTTTGAAGACATTTCTTTGAGTACGGCATCTTCCGAACCCGCTTCTCTTTGTGAAAACAGAATCTCCTCCTCCCTTTCCTCCGCGGACTTCAAGTCCGCGTTCTGAGTTCCCCCGCCGGGGGAACTATTGAGGAGGGGATATTCTTTTCTATTCTGTGCTATGCTATTCTGTGCTATGCTATGTGTACCGGATGTTTCATTTTGGAACTTAAATGTTACATTATTTTCTTCCATTTCATTCTTTTCGGAAGAAGCTATTTCTTTTTTGCCGGCAGTAATGTGTTGGCATTCAGTTGTAACAGCTTCGAGCTCTCCCTTGGTTTCTTCTTCTGTCTTTTCTGGAGTCACTTCCTTTGGCTCTTCCTTTCTTCCGTTGCTGATACGGAATCGCTCGTCTATAACGCTGGACTTGCGGCGTTTGGTGCTGAAGAGGTATTGGCTTTGTATTTCTCCGCTGGTGAGCACACCGTATTGTCTGAAAATACCGGGATGGAAGATACCATACTCAATGGCGAGGCCGAGGATGCGTTTCACATCGGCGGCCGACTGATTGTAGAGGTTGGCGGAGAGGTCGTCGTAGAAGAGGTCGTCGGCATGGACATAGTAGCCTTCGCCGCCGTAGATGCAGGAGAAGGCGCACATTAAGGTGGCGAGGGCACCTTCGCCTTCGCGCTTCATGATACGGCGCACGAGGCGGTCGTTCATGAAGCCGATGTCGACGGGGAAATAATCGAGTCCCCGTTTTTTGATTCTGGACATGGTGGTGGTTATTAATGATTAATAATTAATGATTCTTGGTGAAGGTCAGCTTCGATGAGTTTTCTTCGTTTGCGGATTACGCTCTCTTTCACCACTTGGAGGGCATGCAGAATGAGGGTCATACGCCGCTTCTGATCTTGTATGTCGGTGATTAGGAGGGGAGTGTGTGAAGCGATGTTCACAAAGCGCGAATCTACGTAGCGTTTTCTATAGGCGGCGCTGCGGCATGCTTTGCAGCGACTTTCCGGTTTCCGGGTACGTTTGTCTATGTAGAAGGCTTCGGCGGGAAGTTCCTTCAAACAATATCTACAAGTGTATAAGGTAGGGGTAAGTGTCTGTTCCATAGTGAAATGTTCTTAGTAAGTATATCCTGTTGACTGAGTATATATATCTGTCGTGTAGCATCTATATATCCTGTGTGTAGCATCTATATATCCAACGTGTTGCATCTATATATGCTACGCCTTGCATCTATATATCTTGCGGGCGGTTCTCTATTTCGAAACCTGAAATGTTTGTTTTTCATAATTCTTCTCTTTTTGTTTGCGATATAAAAATAACTTGCTTACTTTTGCCACTGCAAATATAGAGTTGTTTTCGGATACAACCCAAATTGTTTTAGCAATTAATTTTCAGAAAATGCGTAATGGATTGTAAATGAACCGTTATCATATTTTGACTTATATACAATAATATTATGGAGAAAAAATCGGACTTAGTATTGAATGTTTCGGAAATAGTGAAGCGTGCAAAGACTGTGTTGAACCTGAGGAATGATGCGGCATTAGCCGCCTACCTTGGTGTCTCCCGTTCTACCCTGAGTAACTGGTGTGCACGAAACAGCATTGACTTTCCGCTGCTGCTGGAGAAATTGAAGGATGTGGACTACAACTGGTTGTTGGTAGGTAAAGGAACTCCTGTGCATCAGACGAAAATATGCAACAGTGGGATAGTGCAGGGCGAAGTGGAGATGATACATAACCCCAAAGCGGTTGAGGCTCTGGATAATCGTAGCATATCGTTGTATGACATCACCGCTGCCGCCAACTTGAAAACATTGCTTGCCAACAAGGATCAGCATGTGGTGGGAAGGATACAGATTCCGAACATACCTGCCTGCGACGGAGCACTCTACATCAGTGGAGACAGTATGTATCCCATTCTGAAATCGGGGGATGTTGTGGGCTTTAAGGAAGTTAACAGTTTCAGCAGCGTCATTTACGGAGAGATGTATCTGGTGTCATTTTGCATTGACGGCGACGAATACTTGTCAGTGAAGTATGTGAACCGTTCCGATGTGGAAGGTTGCATCAAGCTGGTGAGCTACAATCCGCATCATGAACCGATGGATATTCCACTCGCATCTATACAGGCGATGGCGATTGTCAAGTTTTCTATCAGAAGGAATATGATGATGTAAATGCGCGCGGGTGTTCGCGTGCGTACGAGAGGGGCGTAAACCTATACTTCGCTAGGTCGAAGCCCGAAGGATCTGCAAGTCATCTTGTCTACCTTGATCTCCCATATTTTCACATTGCGCACGGCAGGTTCGCTATACTTGAACTCGTAGTCGACGTATTGCTGCATGATGATGTCGAGTATACGTCGCTTTTTCCATATCCTCTATGAAACGGACGTTTCCGTGGCACATCACACTACGCGACTTCATGCTGTAACTGCATGCCACTTGGCGATGCATATATACCAGTTCGTGCCCTTCGCAGAAGGTGATACAAACGCGCGGGTGGTGTTCTGCCATCGTCACTTTGCCGCCTTCGGGACCGGAATGCAGATAGATGATACCGTCCCGGTAAGCAAAGTTCATGGGGATTACATAGGGATTGCCTTCCGAATCGGTGATACCTACCGTACAGTAAGGGCATTTGCGGATAATTGCTTCAATCTCAGCTGGGTCGGTGATTGCGATTGTCTTCATAGGGCTGAATAAGTGTTTTTTATTTGGTGCAAAGATATAAAAACTGCTCTACAATGGAAAATCATTTTCCGTTGTAGAGCAGAGTTATTATATTATCGGCTTTGTTGGAATTACCAGCCCGGATTTTGTTCTATTATAGCTCCGGTGTTCGTATCGATCACTGTCTGTGGTATCGGGAAGAGGTTCCACTTCGTAACTTGAGCTTTGTCCGATTTGAAATATCCGCCCCAGAAAGGCTGGTCTGCAATATACATTGCATGGTTGTTAAGACTCTCGATTCCTTCATTTCCCATGCGGAGTAAAGTTGCCCATCTTCTTTCTTCACCGAATAACTCACGCACCCGTTCATCGAGGATGTATTGCAGTGTTATTTCGTCTGCTGTAGCCAGTTTTGTACATTGTGCACGGTTTCTCAGTTTGTTGATGTCGGTAGCAGCGGCGCCTTTGTCACCTGCACGCAAATTGGCTTCGGCGCGTAGCAGCAGAGTTTCTGCCGAACGGTGTGCATACTGGTCGCAATACATGTTAGAGCGGTTACCGCCGTCGGCCAGGTCGTCATATCCCCAGTCGTCGATTGGAGCAAGTTTAGTCCAGACAGGGAAGAATTCTGTTATCTTCTGAGTATTATAATCCAGCATTTCGTAAGGAACTGGTTTACCGTACATGCTATGCTTCGTATCCATGCACACAAACTGGCGGCGGATGTTGCAGGGTGCATTGCGTATATCATCTTCGTAATCGCCTTCCCAAACGTCACTAATTACATAAGTAGTAGGAGCCATATTGGCTACACCGCGTCCACCTACGTAGGCTGATACGTTTCCGCCCGGATATACGCTTTCGTCGATATTGCCAGCCCACGGTCCGGCTGCTGCACCGTTTTCGGCATATTCAGTCTTCCACACTACGTCACGAAGAACGGGAGACATTTCACGGGGATAACCTACAAAGTTGTTTCCGCCATATTCGTGATACACCGTATAATCGTTCTGCAAAGTCCACAGTGCTTCCGTATTTCCTTCAGCATAATCGTAGTTTCCTTGCTGGAAGAGGTCGAAGAATACATTACCATCTTCATAGTAGGCAGCTATGCCATTTTTCGTTGTTCCCCCTCCCGGGATGCTGCGTGTACCGAAACGCTCTGTCATCAACGGATGTAGTGCCATTACTTTGTCGGCATATTCGATGGATTTCCGTAGGCATTCGGTGTCATTGCTCTTGATGGTAGCCAGTGCCAGATAGGCTTCGGCCAGGAAATGGTAAGCGACTCCCTTTGACACGCGTCCGGCTTCCGATGGATAGTCGGGCAGTGCTGCTGCCGCAGCTTCCAGGTCGGTAATAGCGAAGTTATACGTCTCTTCGCGGCTGGAACGTACAAAGTCCAGTTTCAATGTCTGATAGAATTGATCTACCAGGGGAACTCCACCAAACAACTCACCCATTGTTAGGTAACCGTAGCCACGGAAGAACATGATTTCACCATAGGCTTCACTACGCTGTGCTTCACTCTCCCAGGGCAGACCTTCTTTATTGTAACCTTCCAGTGATTGGTTGGCATAATTCACCATTTGGAACATGGCATCATAAATTTTATTGGAACTGCTGTTGGTGCTCGACCAGTTGGCGAAGTTACAGTAACCGTTACCCGTGCTGCGGAAATAGGGGGTATCCAGCACATCAGTACCCAGTCCTTTCAGGAAGTAGTCTTGTTGATACCAGTAGCGGATGTGGATGTACAAGTTAGTGATACAAGCCTTCACCTGGTCAATCGTTTCGTATGAGTTGTCGGTGGTGTAGATTGTCTTCGGCTTTTCCGTCAGGAAGCCTTCATCGTCACAAGACGTCGTCATGCCAAGCATGGAAGCTGCGGCAGCTATGAATATGTATTTTTTTGTTTTCATCTTTAGTGTTTTTAATAGAGTTAGAACGTTAAATTCAGACCAAACGAAACGGTACGCGACAACGGGTATCCGTAAGTGTAACCGCTACCTAATGTTTGTTGAACTTCAGGGTCACCGCCTTCCCATCCGGAGATGGTGAAAAGGTTCTTGCAAGCCATGTAAACCTTCAGATTCCCGATACCTGCTTTCTGTACCCAAGGCTGGCGGAAAGTATAGGACAGGCTGAGGTCTTGCAGACGCACGAAGCCATATCCTTGTAGCGGAGTGTAGCGTCCGTCGGTATAGTTGATACGCGGATATTTGTTACTCTTGTTTTCGGGAGTCCACCAGCCGTGGTTGAAGTTATTGTCGCCCTGTACGTCGGAAGAAGTACGGAAAGCGTAGTAGTTTACAGCTTGTCCGTAGCCGTTTCCACCGAAGATGCCGGTGAACAACATATAAAGTTCGAAGTCCTTGTAGCGGAATGTATTGCCAAAGCTCATGCGGAAGTTTTCTTTTTTGTATCCCAGGATGGTACGGTCGTCGGCTGTAATTTTACCGTCTTCGCTACCGTCCAGGTTGGCAAACTTCACGTCACCCGGTTCTGCACCGTTGGCTGCCATATATTCTGTATCTTCTTCTTGTACAATACCAATGTTCTTGTAACCATAGATAGCACCCAATGACTTACCCAGGAACAGGGAGTTCGTAATATCGTCCTGACCGTCTCCGTAGAGTTCTTTCAGCTTGTTGCGGTTCATATAGAAAGTCAGTGTGGAACCCCAGTTGAAGTCTTTTGTCTGGATGTTGGTAGTATTCAGGTTAACTTCGATACCCCAGTTGTTTACCTGTCCCATGGTGGCTTTCATGCTGGTCAGACCATTGATCATAACCGGAATGTTACGGTTGAATATCTGGTTGGTGGTCTTGGAGAAGTATCCGTCGAATTCCAGGCGGATGCGGTTGTCGATTAATCCCAGGTCGAAGCCGTAGTTGAATGATTCGGTTTCTTCCCATCCCAGGTCGGAGTTACCCATCGAGGTGATGCGCTGTCCCCAGCTTACTAATGAAGTGTTACCGAACGGATAGCTGTAACCTCCTGACTGTCCCAATGTGATTTTGGAAAGTGTTTCGTAAGGAGAAAGGCTTTGGTTACCATTCTTACCCCAGGATGCTTTCAACTTCAGGTAGCTGATGGCTTTAATATTCTTCATGAAAGCCTCGTTGGATGCTGTCCATGCCAGACCTACTGCCGGGAAAGTACCCCATTTGTGGTTTGCACCGAAGACACTGGAACCGTCACGGCGTACGGAAATACTCAGGTGGTATGTATCGTTGTAGTTGTAGTTGGCACGTCCCAGATAACCTACGTTGGTGTGGCGTGTATAGTTCAGACCGTTGATCTTCTGTGTGGTTGCCAGGTTCAGTCCGTCGTAACTGAGGTTGGTGTTACCCAGTGCGGCAAAGTCGGAACCGTCGAAACGACGGTAGCTGTACTCGTAAGAGTCACGCGTATATACATAAGTCAGGTCTACATAGTGCTTACCGAATTGGCGCTGCCAGTTTACTATATTGTCTAATACCCATGATGTGTTCTTTGTGCGTGCGCTGTAACCGTTTGCTGAGGCCAAGTAATTGGCTACAGTAGAGGCGGAATAGCGGTCGTCGCTGGAACCTTCTTTTACGTAATATCCTTCATGCGTAAAGTAATCGCGTTCGATGTTTTCTACGGAATAGCTACCGTTCAGGCGGTAAGTCAAACCTTCTACCCAGGGACATTTCACCAATACGTGTCCTTTCATGGAGGTAGTGGCATACGTGTCATGGTCGTCGATAGTACCGCTCTCTACATTCCACATCGGATTGATACGGTAAATACCCTCATTACAGGGGAATTTCTCCAATCCACCGCCATCGGCACGTTCGGCACGACCGTAAGGGCTCAGACGGATGGCTTGGTAGAGGTCGTATACGCTGGCTCCGGAATAGTCGTTGTAGGTGTAGTTTACCTGTCCGCCTAATTGCAACCAGTCTGTGATGTCCGATTGCAAGCGTGCTGTCAGGGCGGTGCGGTCGTAATCGTCTCCTTTCACAACTCCTTGCTGGTCGGTGTATGTACCGGACAGATAGTAATTAATCTTCTCCGTAGCTCCTGAAACAGAAGCTGAGTAGTTCTGCATCAATCCGGTGCGGGTACAATAGTCGTACCAGTCGATGGTATTTCCGTTTTTGTAGTTTTCGTATTCGAACTCTCGCATCCATGTAGGATCGGCGTCCTCTGCCAGACCACTCAACAGGTTTACTTTCTTTACATAATCTTCGGGACTTAACAAGTCCGGTTTTGCTGCTGCTGTAGAGAAAGCCCAGGAAGTATTGACGTTGATGACGGGTTTACCCAACTTTCCTTTCTTGGTAGTGATCATAATTACACCATTGGCAGCTTGCGAACCGTAAGCTGCGAGTGAAGTAGCATCTTTCAGGATACTCATGCTTTCGATAGTTGTCGGATCGATGTCGCGGAAGCTTCCCATATAGATCACACCGTCCATTACGATCAGCGGAGTAGAACCACCATTTACTGATTTCTGACCACGAACCTGCAATGAAGGTGCCTGTCCGGCTCCTTGTTGCTGCGATACCGTGATACCGGTAGCCGTACCACGCAGAATGTCCATTGCATTGGAGGTAGGCATCAGTGCCAGCGGAGTTTCCGAGGCTTTTACGGTAGAAACCGAACCTGTAAAGTTCTTGCGCTTGGTAGTTCCATAGCCTACTACTACTACCTCATCCAGCATTTCGGCGTCTTCTTTCATTTGTATATCCATTACTTTTCCGGCGACAACAGGTAGTTCCTGTGTCTGATAACCGATATACGAAATAACTAATGTTGCGTTGGGAGTGACACTTAGGGTGAATTTACCATCCAAATCAGTGATTGTGCCGTTCGATGTGCCTTTTTCCAATACGCTGGCACCGATGATGGCTTCTCCTGTTGCATCCTTGATAATACCTGTGACGGTTTGTTTCTGTTGCTGAACTGCATGTACGGAAGTTACACTGTCTTCAGCCATTACTGCGAGGGGCTGAGCTGCGATGAAACCAGTGCAAAGCAATAAGGCTGTGAGGACCTTCCGGTTTCTTTTGAACGAGTTTTCTTTCATCGTTTTTCTTTTTTTATTAGACCAAATAAGGTGATTAAATTAGTAATCCGGATAAATCGGCTCCTTCAATGAGAGGCCGGTTACCTAAAAAACTTGGAGAATTTCTTCTTTTCATTAATATTAGATTTTTTAGTTTTTATACTTTTGTCATTGCAAAATTAGATGCTAAATGGAAAGCCATAGATAGAAAAATAGGCAAGTAGAATACAAAAATCGTTCAAGACGAATTATTGGTTGGTTTATGTTGAATTTTTAGTGCATCTTTGGGACTACTTCGTAAGGAACTATATACAGGTTCCAGGCTATTACTTTTAAAATAAAACAGATTCAAATGAAGAACACTCTGCTATTTCTGGGACTGATTATTCTTTTGGTTGCAAAATCGGGAGCACAACCCTATACGATTAAAAGACTGGGGGTAGAAGACGGGCTGTCCAGTAATTACGTGGTGGGGATTACCCAGGATAAACAAGGATGCATGTGGTTTGCCACCGAGGGCGGGCTGAATAAATTCGATGGCAGGCAGTTTACGGTTTATAAAAAATATACCTCGAAGCTGAGTGCCAATGAACTGAACTGTGTGTGTGCCGATCCGCGCGACAATAAAGTGTGGATAGGTACCCAACGTGAAGGCCTGTGTGTGTTCGATTGTGATGCGGATACGTTCACTGTATACAGGGCGGGAGATGGCACTATTGCAACCAATGATATTACCAATATCATCCCTTCCTTCGACAAAAAAGGGTTGTGGATTACCACCTATCATGTAGGTATCCATTATTATGATATCGAAACCGGGAAATTCACTCATTACTATGAACACAATGTGAAAGGACTGGGTGGATTGAAAAACTATATAGCCTGTGATGATGGTCGGGGAAATCTGTATGTCGGGCATGATGGCAAGGGGATGAGTGTCATTTCATTAAAGGATCATACAATAAAAAGGTATCAGCACGTTTCCA
>OGLP01000614.1_pt1 | contig 11129 bp, 14 predicted proteins | sample 1572841 | NCBI WGS metagenome assembly OGLP01 (sample SAMEA2581929, study PRJEB24529) | metagenome | biome: Human gut stool | place: China | collected 2011
TCATTTGATATTTGATGTGCAACAAACACAGCTTTATTTACATCTTCAATATTTTTTTGTAATTCTAAATATGATTCATAAATTTTTATTTCTAAATCATTTTCATCTTTAGAATTTAATATTTTATATGATTCAAGAGTAATCTTCTCTGTACTTCCATTTTTTAATTCAGGATATTGTTTTTCTGTAACTTGTTCTACTGCATCTATTTTATTTTCATAGTCTTTTTTTTATATCACTACCAGTTTTAACTAGTAATATTGTACCAGACACTAGACTTAGCGCAAGAATGGAACAGCAAATAAAATCAGATAACTTAAATTTTTTTAATGATTTTTTATTAATTTTTTTTCTTTTAACTTCTATTTGTTTTTCTAGTCCAACACTATCTTCTATGCATTTATTTTGATATTCGTTTAAATTTCTTATATCTAATATTTTTCTTATATCTTCAAATTTTTTTGATAATTCATCATTATTTTTCATTATATCCCCCACTAACTAATTTAATTAGAAAATTTATTTTTCGAGTATAGATTATATCATTATGAAATAATGTTGTCAAACAAAAAAAGAATTTAATCTTTTTTTAAATTCTTATTAAATAATAATAAAGCTTTTCTAAATTCTTCTTCATCTTTTAATCCAATTAAAACTTCTTTTTCACTGTTTACAAGTGATTTTCTAATACAAAAATCTTTTGGATCTTCTGTATTAACTAAATATATATACTTATCACTACCATTTTTAATTTCATTAAGTATCAAGTATTCTTTATTATTTTCTAGTATAACACTTTCCATATTAAATTCCCTCTTATCTTGTTTTATTTAAATTATTTTCTATTTCACTTCTTTGTTTTTGTTGTGTCATTTGGTCATATAAATTATATAATGGTTTTCCATTTTCATCTACATAACCTTGTCCTATTAAATATGCATCAAAATTATCATATTTAAAATCGATATTATAGCCTTGTTCAGGAACAAAGTCATATTTTTCTTCATTGTTAGATATTTCATATACTGTTCCAAAAACTTCATCTATGTTATTTTGAGACATTCTATATGCCTTATATATTTCAAAAGTTGCTTGTTCATCATTAGAATTATTTTTAGCGTTTAATATATAGTAAGAGTCTTTTGCAAGTTCTTTTGATACTTCACTTCTTAAATCTGGATACTTACTATCTAATACCTGTTCTATGCCACTTATTTCGTTATTTATTTTAGCTTGTTCGATAGCTTTAGCTACTGGAAATACTGATATCATTCCTGCTACCATTGTACCAAGTGCTACATTAGCTACTATTTTTTTTGTGTCAACCTTACTTCTTTTAACAGAAACTGGAGGTTTTGAAACACTTTGTGCTTTTATTGTTTCATATTCTTTATTTAAAGTAGTAGACATAGCTGATTCTAAAGGTGTTCCAACACCATAAAGTTTAGGTTGAACTGATTGACTAAAATTCAAATTTTTTCTGTATTCTTCTTCTCTTTTTCTTAATTCTTCTTTTTCTAATTCTTCATTTCTTTTTTTGAACATTTCGCTTAATTCGTTAAAGTTATTTTCCATGTTTGTCACATCCTATCAATACTTTAATTATATCATTGTAAAAAAAAAGTGTCAATTTATATGGCACTTGAAATTATATAAGGATATTGATTTTCCATTAGTTTTACACTTACTTCTTTGTGTAATAATTCTTCACACCCTTTTAATTTGATTAAAAGATAATTACCAGTATGTCCTATTAAATATCCATCTTTATAAACTTCTGGTATAAAGGTAAGTGTTTTACCAATAAATTTATTCATATATTTATTTTCCAATTCTTTTGAAAGTTTTAAAAGTTCCATAACTCTTTGTTTTTTTACTTCTTCTTTTACTTGACCTTCCATTGCTGCTGCTTTTGTACCTTCCCTTTTAGAATATGGAAATACATGTAATTTAGAAAAATCAACTTTTTTGATTGTTTCTATTGTTTCATTAAAGTTTTTATCTGTTTCATTTGGAAATCCTACTATTACATCTGTTGTAATTGAAATATCTGGTCTTATTTTTCTTATTTTATTTATTTTTTCTATAAAATATTTTGTATCATATTTTCTATTCATCAATTTTAATATTTCATCTGAACCTGATTGTAGTGGTATATGTAAATGATCTACTAATACATTATTATTTTTTATTATTTCTAAAACTCTATCATTTAGTTCGGTTATTTCTATTGAGGAAATTCTAATTCTAGATAATTTTTTGATTTTAACTATTTCATTTAATAAATCAGCAAAATCGTAATTATCGAATTCACTTCCATAATTTCCTGTATGTATACCTGTTAACACTATTTCTTTATGTCCATTTAATGTTAAATGATCAATTTCATTTAATATGTCCTCTCTTGGTTTACTTCTAACAGAACCTCTTGTGTATGGAATAATACAATATGCGCAGAAATTATTACATCCATCTTGTATTTTTATAAATGCTCTTGTTTTATCAAAATTATTAAGTTTCATAGTTTCAAATTCTACGTTACTTATATCATAAATATCGGTTTTTTTATTTTTATTTTTCACATACTCATTTATATATTCTGAAACTTTAGATTTATTTTTATTTCCAATAACAATATCTACACCTTCTATGTTTACAGTTTCAGGTTTAACTTGTGCAAGACAACCACATACAACAATTATTGCATCTTTATTTTTTTTAATTGCTTGTCTTATAAGTTTTAAAGATTTACTATCTGCAGTATTTGTTACGGAGCATGTATTGATTATATATATATCAGCAGGAATGTTATTATCTTTTTCTTCTACATAACCTGCATTAATTAAATCTTCCGTCATTATTCTACTTTCGTAACTATTTACTTTGCATCCCAATGTATATATATAAAACTTCATTACAACACTTCTTTCTAAAAAAAGACTATAGATTTTGTCTAAAAGCCTTTAATGCATTCAAAAATTCATCATCTTTTAACTCTGAAATAGATTTTTGACTTTTATCTTCACTTGGTATAGTTGGATAATCAAGTTTTGTTTCTATTCTACCATAAATTGGAGAAATAAATTCACTAACTTTAAATTTTTTATCTTTTTTATTCTTTTTGTCAATATCTATATGTTCTAACATTGGTGTACTAGATTCTGAATTTATATTATTTATTTCTTCTACTGGTTTTTGTATATCAAAACCGGATTCAAAGTTATTTTGTTCTTCCATGTCATCATCAATTGTTATAATTGATAAATCGCCAGTTTTGTTTATATCTGATAAATTATAGGATTTTTTTGTTTTATCAACTAGTTCTTCAAAGAAATCATTTAAATCAAATTTTGTTTCATCTTTACTAATTTCTTTACCATTTGCTTTTAATAGTTCTTGATAACTTATAATTGCATTTTCTTCTTGATCTTGTTCAAATTCTAATATTTGTTTTTCATCACGTTTTGTTAAATCTTCTTGCATTTTTGAAAGTATGCTTTCAAAATCAGTATGTGTATTTTCTTCTTTTACAAGATCATTATTTATTTCTATTTGAATTGGTTCAGATTTAATGAATTGATTTTGAATTAAATTTTCACTTTCTCTTTCTTCTATAAGAGGCTCTTCTTTTTGTTTTGCTTTTTCTTCTAATTTAGTTATTTCTTCTTCTAAACTTTCAAGTTTAGGTTCTTCATGATGATTATTTAATATAATCTCACTTGTGTTTTTTAGTTTTTTTCTTTCTATATGTTTTTTTATTAAATTTACAATCAAAAAAACAACAAGAAAAACTAAAATACAAGCCCCTAAAATTATACCATAAAATAAAATCGAATTTTCCATTAATTTATCTAACATTTTTACATCACTCCATAAGTTCATAATTAAGAACACTTAATATAAATATTGGAACAGTTTCAACCCTCATTATTCTATTTCCTAATGTAACAGACTTGTATCCAAGACTGTTAAACTTTTGTTCTTCATTACTAGTAATTCCACCCTCCGGTCCGACTACTATTGTTATTTTATCATATATATTTTGTGATTGCAAAAACATTTTCAAGTTTTCATTTTTTTCACACGTACTACACACTAACTTTACACCATCTAAATTTAAATCTTCTATCCTTTTCACCGTTGTGATTATTGGGATAGTGTTTCTTTTTGATTGTTCGCTAGCTTCTTTACATATTCTTGACCATCTTATTATTTTTTTATCTTCTTTTTCAGATATATCTTTTACTATACTTCTTTGTGCATAATAAGGAATTATTTTACTTATTCCAAGTTCTGTTGCTTTTTGTAAAACAAAATCCATTTTTTGTTCTTTAAGTAAAGGAATTACTAAAGTTATTTCTATTTCATCTTTTAAATCAATATTTAATTCTTTATCTATTTCTATTGTTTTATAATCTTCTGATTTTATAATACATTCATATACTTTTTTTTCAAATACAACTTCTATTTTATCATTTACATTCATTCTCATTACATTTTTTATATGGTGATAATCATCATCATATAATGTAACTTTATTGTTTACTATTTTCTTACAAAAGTACCTTTGCATATTTATTCTCCATAATATGTTATTCCATCTAAATCGCATTCGTTAGTTGCACAAATTGTATATAATATATCATTATTTTTATTGCTTATAATAACAACCGTGCTATCATTGAATTTATCAGATGTTTGTGGATCTATAGCATTTTCTTCTAAATAACCTAGTTCTTTTAATTTTTTTAAAGTTATTCCTAGTTTTTTTCCTTCTGATAAATCCAATTTAAATAGATTTTCAGCAACAAAATTTCTAGAACTGCCTTCTATATTTTTTATTTGAATATCATATAATGTTTTTTTGTTATCTTTTATTACATTTGTAACTATCGGAATTGTAATAAGTGATATTGCACCTAACAATATTAATACTCCTAATACTTCAATTAAAGTAAATCCTTTCATAATTCCTCCTACACAAAAAATCCCATATATATTAAGAAGCCTAAGAAAAGTGATAATAAAACGATACCATTTATCTGTTCAGATTTTTTCGATTTATATTTTATTCCAAGTGACATTGTTATTAGTATTCCGCCTATTAATCCACCTATATGTGCTGCATTATTTATACCAGACACCATAAATCCAAATATCAGATTAATTAGAATAAGTGGAATTATTTGAGATTTTAGTACAGTTCCTAAATATACTCTATAATTGTATCCAAAATAAAGTAATGAGCCAAGTAATCCAAATATAGCGCCACTTGCACCTGCACTTATACTTATAGGGAATATCATAGACATTAAGCTTCCACAAAGTGCACTAACAAGGTATATTATTAAGAATTTAATTTTTCCTAAAAAACTTTCTAGTTGTCTACCTATTACATATAATGCATAACAATTAAATAATAAATGAAATATTCCAATATGTAAGAATGCAGATGTAATTAATCTGTAATATTCTCCACCTAAAATTAAGTCTTTTTGAAATGCACCAAACTTTATTAAAGTAAATGCATCTTGACTACCTTTTCCAAATATATACATAAGTATAAAAACTATTACATTAATTATTATTAACGAAACTGTTATAATTGGTTTTTTTGGTTTAAATATTTCTTCTGCTTTTATTCCTTCTTGTTCATTTTTTTTATTTATTTCGCTTGTTAATTTAAAAAATAATTCCATACCTTTTTCTTTAATTTTGCTTTTTTTGATTATATCTGGAAATACTTCCATAACTGTTTTGTATTGTTTTATATCATCAAATTCTTTTAAATTAACTATATCTATATTCCTATATGTTTCTTTTATATTTACATTTTCTCCTAAATTAATAAATATACTTAATGCATTCATATTAAGTTAAAAAGTTGTTTTTTGTATTTTTTTTACTATTTTTTTTGTTTTAAACAAATCAAAATCAAATTGCTCATTATTATGAATATAATTACTAACAATTCTCACTATTTTATAATCACTATTTAAATTTTCTAGCCAAATTTCATCTTTTGCACCATGAAGAACTATTGGATTATATCCTTTTTCAGTAATAAAATAATGAAGTAATTTCATTACTATTTCGTCACTTTTTGTTATAGTGTCCATTTTATTCCTCCTTAAATTTATTTAATATATTTATAAATTCTTTTGGTAATTCACTAGTAAAACACATATACTTCTTTGTTGTTGGATGTATAAATCCTAATTCTTTTGCGTGCAAACATTGTCCTGTTTCATCTATTAGTTTTCTTTTACCATATACAGAATCGTTTACAACAGGGTGATTTATATAATTCATATGTACTCTTATTTGATGTGTTCTACCTGTTTCTAATTTTAATTCTATTAGTGTTGCATCTTTATATCTTTCGATTACCTTAAAATGTGTTACTGCATTTTTACTGTTTTCACTTGTAACAGCCATCTTTTTTCTATCTTTTTTATCTCTTCCAATTGGTGCATCTATTGTACCTGTATCTTCATTAATTACGCCCCATACGAGTGCGACATAAATTCTATGTGTTGTTTTATTTTCTAACTGACGAGCTAAAAATTCATGGGCATAATCATTTTTCGCAACTACTAATAATCCAGTTGTAAATGCATCTATTCTATGTACTATTCCAGGTCTAAATTCGCCATTTACTTTGCTTAAATTTTTTGAATGATACATAAGCCCATTTACTAATGTTCCAGTAGGATTTCCAACAGCTGGATGTACAACCAATCCATTTTGTTTATTTACAACTATTATATCGTCATCTTCATATACTATATCTAAATCTATTTTTTCTGCTTTAGCACTCAAAGGTTGTTCTTCTATTTCATTTATTTCTATATTATCGTTTTGTTTAACAATATAGCTATTTTTTATAATTTTATTATTAACTTTTACGTTTTCAGTTTTAATTAGATTTTGAATTTTGCTTCTACTTTTATTAAGTATTTTAATTAGGTAGTTATCAATTCTTTCATTTGCATCTTCTGTTACTTTGTATCGCATGATTTTCCCTCCTTAATACTAAATATTAATAAAATAATTGCTGAAACAACTATACATATATCTGCAAAATTGAATACTGGAAAATTATATTTTAATATAGAAAAATCTAAATAATCAATTACAAATCCTCTAAATATCCTATCAATCATATTTCCTACTATACCACCTATCAGCATTGAATATGTAATAGTTTGAATTTTATTAAAACTTTTTTTCTTACTTAAATATATATATATTGCTACTAAAACGATTAAAGAAATTAGTGATAGGAAAACTACATTTCCACTTAATATACTAAAAGCCGCACCTATATTTTGTACATATGTTATATTAAAAAAATTTTTAATGATTATTATACTACTATATAATTCCATATTTTGTATTACAACAAACTTAATAATTTGATCTAGTATTATTATAAGTAAACTAAATATTGTAATTTTTTTCATTCAATCACCAAACAATATTATATAACAAATTAAAATAAAAAACTAGGTGCTATTCGCACCCATCATTATTTTCTACAAGTAAATAATCATATCCTGATATATTTTGTGTTATTTTTATATATAAATCTGTATTAAATTTTTTATCTGTTTTTGGATTTATTATTCCTTTTTCTACATACCCTTCATCTTCAAGAGTACTTAGTTTAACACAATAAACCTGTTTATTTTCAAGTTTTGTAATATTATCGAAAACCCATGATTCTGTTCCATCATATATTTGGTTTAATTGTACATTATAAAGATTATTTCTACTATCTTTTATTGATTTATCAATTGTTACATAAGCAATTGTAGAAAGTATTCCAACAATTACTATTACAACAAGTAATTCGATTAATGTAAATCCATTTTTCATAAATAACACCTATCTTCTAAATATATTTTAACATTTATTTTTTTTTATGTAAATTATAAAGTAATTTTTCTTGACTTTTATAGTTAATTTTTATAATATTAAGTAAGATTGGTAAAGGAGATTTTTATGTATATAAATGATAAAATATTGATTGGTAAAAATGATAATTATGAAGCTTATATACTTCCTAGGATGGCTAATAGACATGGTATTATAAGTGGCGCTAGTGGAAGTGGAAAAACAATTTCCCTAAAAGTTTTAGCTGAAAGTTTTTCCTCTGCAGGTGTTCCTGTATTTTTGGTTGACGTAAAAGGTGATTTAGCTGGAATGTGTTTACCAGGTATTGTAAATGATAATATTTCAAGTAGAATTAATAATTTAAATTTAGAAAATTTTGAGTTTAAAAGCTTCCCCACTTCATTTTTTGATGTTTATGGAAAATATGGTATTCCAGTACGTACAACTATAAATAGTATTGGCCCTAAATTACTTTCTAGAATGCTTAATTTAACCGAAGCTCAAGAAGGTGTCTTAACGATTGTTTTTAAAATTGCAGAAGATGAAAATTTAGAATTAATTGATTTAAAAGATTTAAGAGCTATTTTAGCTTATGTTGGTGAAAGAAGAAAAAATTATGCATTAAATTATGGTAATATTACCTTACAGAGTATTGGTAGTATTCAACGTAATTTACTTACCTTAGAAGACGAAGGCGGAAATTTCTTTTTTGGCAAACCTGCATTAGACATAAATGATTTTATTAAAACTGATATAAATGGTACTGGTTATATAAATATATTACATGCAGCCACTTTGTTTCAAAAACCAACTTTATATGCTTCATTTTTGTTATGGTTGCTTACTGATTTATATCAAGAATTACCTGAAGTTGGTGATTTAGAAAAACCAAAAATTGCTTTCTTTTTTGATGAAGCACATTTACTTTTTTCTGAGATGCCTGATTATATAATTAAACAAGTAACGCAGATTGTAAAACTAATACGTTCAAAAGGTATTGGACTATATTTTATTTCACAAAGTCCAAGTGATATTCCTGATGAAATATTATCTCAACTAGGAAATCGTATTCAACATGTTTTAAGGTATTATACAAAGAATGATGAAAAAACTATTAAAACAGCAGCTAATTCTTTTAGAGAAAATCCTAACTTTGATACTGAACAAGTTATTAAAACATTAAAAACTGGTGAAGCTTTAGTATCTTTCCAAGATGAATATGGCCAACCTACTGTTGCAGAAAAAGTAACTATACTCCCACCACAAAGTCAAATGGGAACTATTGATGATGTTAAAAGACAAGAAGTCATAAGAAATAATCCTTTATATATAAAATATATAAATAGAACTGAAGAAATTTCAGCTTATGAAAAGATCGAACAAAAAATGCAAAATGAAAAAATAACTCAAATGAGTACTGTAAAAAATAAATCTAATTCATCTAAATCGAGTAATAAAAAAAGTGGTTTAGAAAAAGCTGCAAATAAGGTTGCTAACAGTACACTTAATACTTTAGGAAGAAAAATAGGAAATTCACTATTTAAATCTTTATTTAAATAAAAAGATTCATAGAATTTATAATTCTTTGAACCTTTTTTTATATTTTTTATCATTAAATAATTCATAAAAAAAGATATAAAATATATATTATTATATTACGTAAAATAAACAATCTTGAAGTAAAATTCTTTTACTTATCTTTCATATCTTGATATATTTAGAATTACTCCTATACTACACAATGTTATAAGTAAACTAGAGCCTCCATATGATAAAAATGGAAGAGTTACACCTGTTACGGGTATTAAACCGACTACTACCATTAAATTAAGAAGTGCTTGAAATGACAATTGAAACATTATTCCAAACGATAAGTATTTTCCAAATAAATCCTTACAATTTTTAGATATTTTAAATCCAGTTATTATAATTGTTAGAAAAAGGGTTACAACTATTACAATTCCCAAAAAGCCAAACTCTTCACTTATAATTGAAAAAATAAAATCAGTTTGTGGTTCTGGTAAGTAAAAGTGTTTCTGTCTAGAATTTAGAAAACCAAATCCAAACAATCCTCCTGGCCCAATTGCATATAATGACTGAATTATTTGAAATCCACTTCCCAGTGGATCAGACCAAGGATTTAAAAATGATAAAATTCTTGCTAATCTATATGGTGCTATTATTATAAGACCAGTTATCCCAAGAACGCCTATTATTCCAAGGCCTATAAAAAATTTCATACTTACTCCACCTACAAATAATAAACCAATTATTGATATTACAATTATCATTCCTGTTCCAAAGTCTGGTTGTAACATTATAAGTCCAAATACAAAAAGCAAAACACAAAGTATTGGTAATACACCTTTTTTTATATTTTTCATATTTTTTTCATTATTCATTAAATATTTAGAAGTAAATATTATTAAAGCAAGTTTTGTAAATTCACTTGGTTGAATTCCAAATGAACCAATTCCAAACCAACTTCTACTACCATTTCTTACTGTTCCTATACCTGGAATTAATACTAGTGCTAACATACCTAGACATATAAAGAAAATAATATTAGATAGTTTTTTATAGTTTTGATAAGGAAACTTACTTACAATAAACATAACTATATATCCTAGTATTAAGAATATACTTTGTGATTTTAAATATTTATATGGATCATTAAACTTATACTCTGCCCATACATAAGAAGATGAATATATCATTAATGTTCCAAATAAACTTATTATTACTACTGCTGTTAAAAGTATTTTACTATATTTTTTCACAGTATCACCTAATTAATTTTATTATCTAAAAATAAAAAAAGAAGTTTATTTTTTCTTCTTTTCAAATATTGATAATACTTTTGCAGTCATATGAACTATTTGATTACTATTTTTGATAGCAATACTTTTAAAGAAGGCTTTACCTCCTATTGTTAAGGCTGCAGTTAAAGCAGTAATTACTAGTCCTGTATATAATACACTAGTATTTAATTTTTCTGATAGAGAAGTCGATATTGTTACACCAGCAGAACCTGATACAATACCACATATATCACCAATTACATCATTACAAAATGATGATACTTTATCAGCATTCTTTTTGAATGATACGGCTTTTTTGGCTCCTTTTATTTTTTTAGAACTCATAGCATGTAATGGTTCTTCATCAGTGGATGTAACTGCTACTCCAACCATATCAAATACTATTCCTATGGCTATAAATAATAATAA
>OGLP01000624.1_pt1 | contig 10880 bp, 5 predicted proteins | sample 1572841 | NCBI WGS metagenome assembly OGLP01 (sample SAMEA2581929, study PRJEB24529) | metagenome | biome: Human gut stool | place: China | collected 2011
GTATGAAAAGATTTAAATTAACATCTGAAAAATTTTCAAATGGAAATATTAAAATATCATATAAAATAAGTGAAATAGAAAATCCAATAAAAAGTATGTCTTATGATGACGAAAAAGGATATTATATAGATTCAAAAGACATAGCTAAAGATATTGACAAGTATTTAAATCAAAATGAATTTGACCATATATTTGTGTGTGCACGAATATCAAATGATTCATCAAAGGATTTAGTAAATAATTGGATTGGTTTAGGTAGTATGGAGTATAAAGGAATAGGGTATTCAAATATAAGAATGCCAACTTCATCTAAAAGTTATGCGTTAAAATATGATGATAAACTAAACCAATTTCCAGAGGAAGTTTTTGTGCACGAATTTTTACATACATTAGAGCAAAATTCAAAAGAATATAATTTGCAATGTCCAGAGCTACATAGTAGTAGTGATTACGGATATAAAGCTGAAAAAATAAAGAGCCTATATAATTGGTACAAAGATTATATGAGTTGTAATATTAAAAATGAAAATATAGGTCTAAATAAACAAATATATATGTACAAGCCAGTACATGAAAGCAATTTTATAAATAGTATAAAACTAAATTATTTTGATGAACCAACAGGAACAGTAGAAAAAATAAAATCAATAATAAATACGGCAAATGCAAAAATATAAAAATGGAAGGAAATGAAATTTATAATGAAATTATCAGACTTTAATTATGATTTACCAAAAGAACTAATAGCACAAGTTCCAATAGAAAAAAGAGATGAAGCAAGATTAATGGTGCTAAATAGAAAAAATAAAACAATAGAGCATAAAGTGTTTAAAGATATAATTGATTATTTGCAACCAGGAGATTGTTTAGTAAGAAATAACACAAAAGTAATACCTGCCAGATTATATGGTAAAAAAGAGCAAACAGGAGCAAATGTAGAATTTTTACTATTAAATAGAATAGAAGGAGATACTTGGGAAGTAATGGTAAGACCAGGTAAAAAACTAATGCCTGGAGCACAAGTTTCATTTGGTGATGGATTACTAAAGGCTGATATATTAGATAAAATGGAAGGCGGAAATAGAAAAGTAGAGTTCCATTATGATGGGATATTTAATGAAATACTAGATCAAATAGGATTAATGCCATTACCACCATATATAAAAGAAAAATTAGAAAAAAAGGAAATGTATCAAACAGTATATGCTAAATATGATGGCTCAGCAGCAGCACCAACAGCAGGATTGCATTTTACAGAAGAGCTATTACAAAAAATTAAAGATAAAGGTGTAGAAATAGCAAATGTTACATTACATGTAGGTATAGGAACTTTTAGACCTGTAAAAGAAGAAAATATAGACGTGATTTGCATCACAAATTATAAACGAAATATATTTGCTAGATTGTTTAATCCTAGCATAGCAAGAAAAATGATATTTCATGCTAATACACCTATATTAGTAATAAAATAAAGAATCAAGAAGGGTAGCACAAGCAAATCACAATGTGTTACCCTTCAACATATTAATGTTCACTTAGTATTTAATTAAACATAATACTGATTATATATCAAAAATGGCTCGCGTAAATAGACTTGAAAAAGGGATTGGTTGATTAATAAAGACGAAAATAAATTTTGCCATAACGCAAAAAACTAATATCTAAAGATACATAAACTTTAGATAATAACAAAGCCCAGACTGGAAAAGTCCGAGCTTTGTGCATAAATAAATAGAAAGATCGTATTAATATCCTAATTCTTTTTCCAAAGAATCATATTCAGCTCTATTTAACTTCCAATAAATATTTAGCAAATAATTTCCCCACAAAGCTTTATTATCAGGCTTTAATTCTTTTGCCTTCTCATAGTATGGTTTAGCTTTCTCATACAACTCTTTAATCTTATTTTCGTTTTCATTGTATTTGGGATCATCAATAGCTAACTTTGCATTTTCCTCAACAATAATCTGGGCTGGGAAAAAATAACAATCACCAATCTTTGAATATGCTTCAGCAACTAAATCTCCGTTGTTTGAAATAATTTTATTAAATATAGCAACTGCATCATCATACTGCTTTTTCTCATACAATAAGATACCTTTTACATAAAGATAGTACGGAGTTTCACTCGTAGCAAGCAATTTATTAATTTGAGCCAAACCCTCATCAACCATACCTTTTTGAATATAATAATCCATAATATTACCAACAAAGTATTCTTGCTTAGGAAACAATTCAGTACCTTCTTTGATTACTTCAAGCCATTTTGCAGAATCACCACCTTCTTTCTGACCATATGTTTCAGCCAAGCACATTAATGCTCTATAACCTTCTTCTTTATGATTCTTACCTATATTGCCATATTTGATGACAGCTTGATTGTCTTTCAGCATATTAGCAGCTAAAGTTGCATAACAAGCATATAATGCATTCAAAGTGTCAGCCTTCAACTCATCATCATCAGCAAACATAGGCTCGTTTACTACATCAACAAATAATCCAAAATATTTTAGAGCATCAGCATAATCTCCTTTATTGTAAGCATCACCACCACCATTAACTAGGTTTAAACGCAAAGTCTTCAAAGCATCTGCATTCTTCTTTCTGAATTTGGGTTTCTTTAACTCACCACTTTGGACTTTAGCCTGCTCTATTTCATCGCATTTCAAGTAGAAGTCATACATCTTAGCTAAGCTGTTATAAAGCTTAGTTGTATCTGCCTGACCTCCGGGTAAATAAAGTTTCATGTTTTCTTCATCATAAATTGCTTTCTGAAAATCTCCAGCTAATTTCCATGTTTCCGGATCATTAGCGGTTTCAGGATTAGTTAAAGCCGGTTCGATAGCTTTTGCAGCTTCTTCAGGTTTGCTTTTCAAGGATTTAGCCTCCTTAACAACACTTACTTGTGCAGACACAAAGCAAGCTGTTAACAATAAAGCCACTGTAAATAATACTTTTCTCATGATTTTGTGGATTTAATAATACAATTTATTTTATTCTTCACTATTTGCTTCGGCAGTTAAATCTGAATTAGTATCAGAATTAGTAGTACCACCACTCTCTCCTTCAGTTATATTTTCAAGATCTGTATTTGAATTTTCATCTGTAACCTCTTCTTCAGATGTCACCTTACATACAGAGCCTATTTGGTCATTACGTTTCTCCAAATTTATCAATCGCACACCTTGTGTTGCACGTCCCATGATGCGGACTTCAGCGACTTTTAAACGAATTGTAATACCAGATTTATTAATAATCATCAAGTCATTCTCATCTGTAACAGACTTGATAGCTACCAATTTACCCGTTTTATCTGTAATATTCAACGTTTTTACACCCTTACCGCCACGATTGGTCTTACGATAATCTTCGATATCAGAACGTTTACCGTATCCTTGTTCAGAAACTACCATAATTGATTCAGCTTCAGGATCTTTTATACAAATCATACCGATAACTTCATCGCCACCATCTTCATCCAAAGTCATACCACGCACCCCTGTAGCCGTACGTCCCATAACACGAACCGCACTTTCGTGAAAGCGAATTGCACGCCCGTTACGGTTAGCAATAATGATTTCATTATCACCGTTAGTCATACGAACTTCAATCACTTTATCATCCTCACGAATAGTTATCGCATTAACACCATTCTGGCGAGGCCGTGAGTATTGTTCCAACAAAGTCTTTTTAATGACGCCATTCTTTGTACAGAACAGCACATAATGGCTATTAATGAACTCGGTATCATTAAGGTTTTTCACACGTAGATATGCTGTAACCACGTCATCGGAATCAATATTCAGCAAATTCTGAATAGCGCGTCCTTTAGCATTTTTAGTTCCTTCGGGAATTTCGTAAACTTTCAACCAATAGCACTTACCTTTCTGAGTGAAGAACATCATAGTATTGTGCATTGTAGCCGGATAAATATGCTCTACAAAGTCTTCATCACGGGTTTCACTTCCTTTTGATCCAACTCCACCCCTATTTTGGGCACGGAATTCTGATAAAGGAGTACGCTTGATATATCCCATATGAGATATCGTGATAACCATCTGATCATCAGCATAAAAATCTTCCGGATTAAATTCTTCTGAAGAATAAACTATTTCAGACCGACGCGCGTCCCCATACTTCTCTTTTACCTCTACTAACTCATCTTTGATTACTTTTTTACAAAGTTCATCATTTGAAAGAATTTCTTCATAATAAGCAATCTGTTTCATCACCTCTTCATATTCTGCGTGAAGCTGATCTTGCATCAAACCTGTTAATTGGCGCAAACGCATTTCTACAATAGCACGTGCCTGAATTTCACTCAGATTAAAACGTTCTATTAACCCTGCTATGGCATCATTAGGGGTTTTTGCAGCACGAATAATACGGATCACTTCATCAATATTATCAGAAGCTATAATCAATCCTTCAAGAATATGAGCACGCTCCTGTGCCTTCCGTAAATCATACTGAGTACGACGAATTACCACATCATGACGATGTTCTACAAAATATCTGATTAAATCTTTCAGATTCAACATTTTGGGGCGACCATGGACCAGAGCGATATTATTTACTCCAAATGAAGTTTGCAGAGCTGTCATTTTGAACAATTTGTTCAGCACCACACTAGCATTTGCATCACGTTTAACATCAATAACAATACGCATACCTTCACGGTCGGATTCATCATTTACATACGAAATACCATCAATCTTCTTGTCATTGACTAAAGATGCGATATTTTCAATCAATTCCTTCTTATTTACATTATAAGGAATTTCATTAACTATGATCTTGTCATGTGTAGTATGAGTTTCTATCTCAGCCTTAGCACGCATCACTACTCTACCACGTCCGGTTTCGTAAGCATCGCGTACCCCGCTTATACCATATATATATCCACCTGTAGGGAAATCCGGTGCTTTTACATATTGCATAAGCCCTTCAATATCAATATCATTATTGTCAATGTAAGCAATACATGCATCGATTACTTCAGAAAGATTATGGGTAGGCATATTGGTTGCCATACCTACAGCAATACCGGATGCTCCATTTACCAACAAGTTAGGAATCCGTGTTGGCATGACAGTCGGTTCCTGCAACGTGTCATCAAAATTATTCTGAAAATCAACAGTTTCCTTATAAAGATCCTGCATCATCTCTTCACCTATTTTCTTTAATCTTGCTTCCGTATAACGCATGGCAGCAGGGCTGTCACCATCAACAGAGCCGAAGTTACCCTGACCATCTACCAACGGATATCTCATAGCCCAATCCTGAGCCATTCTGACCAAAGCTCCATACACGGAAGAGTCACCATGCGGGTGATATTTACCCAAAACTTCACCTACAATTCTTGCTGATTTCTTATAAGCTTTATCGGAGGTATTTCCCAGTTCAATCATACCATATAAGATACGTCTATGAACCGGTTTAAAGCCATCGCGAACATCCGGGAGGGCGCGCGCAACAATTACTGACATTGAGTAATCAATGTACGACGACTTCATTTCCTCTTCGATGTTAATCTTTATAATTCTGTCTTGTTCTAGCATTTAAACAAATATTAATTATACATCTTTTTGGTTTACCAAAAACCACGCTAAAGTACTACTTTTATACGACATACGAAACAAAACCCATAAAAAAGTTAAGTCCATTAAATGTTTTTACTTATATAAGTAAAAAGTATCCCTATACCTTATTTTATAGTATATAGTGATTATCACTCCCACTTCTCATTTACTTTGTGAATAGTTCGCTATAACCCTTATTTTTGTTTAATCCATTTAGCCTGTCAAAGCTTGGCATACATTTTGTTATGCTAATATAAATAAGAAAACAATGGTATGCATTGTTATTATGTGTATCTTTGCACACTGGGAAATAAATACTATACTTTAGGAGGACGATAAATTTATGAACAATCAATTTACACAAAGAGTGTCCGATATCATCATGTATAGCAAGGAAGAAGCCAACAGGCTGCGAAATAGCTATATTGGTCCCGAACACTTGTTGTTGGGACTGATACGTGAAGGTGAAGGAAAAGCTATCGAGATTTTGTTTAATTTGCAAATAAACTTACAGGACATAAAAAATCAGTTGGAGGCCATTGTGAAAAACAATGCAGAAAATGACACCACCTATGACGAGAATATTAGCTTTAATGACAAAGCATCCAAAGTGTTAAAGCTATGTATTCTAGAGGCTAAGTTATTGAGAAACATTGCGGCTGACTCTGAACATATTTTGTTAGCAATTATGAAGGTCAAGGATAATGCAGCTTTCCACGTCTTGGAAAGCAATGGCGTAACATACGAAAAAATCAAACTCACTTTACAACCAGACACCCATGCAGGTCTGGGGTTCAGTGAGGACGAGGATGAAGACGAAGATATACGTCAGAGTCCAAGTGGCAATAAATCAAATGCAGCACAACAGCAGGCACGCCCGGCACAAAAAAAGCCGGCTAATGACACTCCTGTACTCGACAATTTCGGCACAGACATGACAAAAGCTGCCGAAGAAGGAAAACTAGATCCTGTAGTTGGCCGGGTGAAGGAAATAGAGCGACTGGCACAAATATTGAGCCGTCGCAAGAAAAACAACCCTATTTTGATTGGCGAACCGGGAGTCGGCAAATCTGCCATTGTTGAGGGACTTGCATTACGGATTGTGGAAAAGAAAGTATCACGTATCTTATTTGACAAACGAGTGATAGCTCTTGATATGACTGCCGTTGTCGCAGGCACTAAATATCGTGGACAATTCGAGGAACGTATTCGTTCTATCTTAAACGAGTTGAAGAAGAATCCTAACATCATTCTTTTCATCGATGAAATCCACACTATTGTGGGAGCAGGTTCTGCAGCGGGCTCAATGGATGCAGCCAATATGTTGAAACCCGCATTGGCCAGAGGCGAGATTCAATGCATCGGAGCGACGACGTTGGACGAATACCGCCAAAACATTGAAAAAGACGGTGCATTGGAACGTCGGTTCCAAAAGGTTATTGTAGAACCAACAACTGCAGAAGAGACACTTCAGATATTGAAAAATATCAAGGATAAATACGAGGATCATCATAATGTGAACTATACAGATGCAGCCCTTGAAGCTTGTGTGAAACTAACAGACCGATATATCACAGACCGTAACTTCCCCGATAAAGCGATAGATGCTTTAGATGAAGCCGGCTCGCGCGTACATCTTACTAATATCACTGCTCCTAAAGAAATAGAAGAACAGGAAAAACTGATTGATGAGATGAAATCTCTTAAAAATGAAGCTGTCAGGCTACAGAATTTCGAACTGGCCGCCAGTTATCGTGACAAAGAGAAAGAATATACGAATCAGCTTGATACCCTGAAGGAAGAATGGGAAAAAAGTCTGAAGGAAAACCGGGAAACGGTAGATGACGAACAAATAGCTGAAGTCGTTTCCATGATGTCAGGCGTACCTGTACAAAGAATGGCACAGGCTGAAGGAATGAAATTATTAGGAATGAAAGACGATCTGCTTTCTAAAGTTATCGGTCAGGACAAAGCAATCGCCACACTGGTAAAAGCTATTCAAAGAAGCCGTGTAGGCCTGAAAGATCCTAATAAGCCGATTGGTACATTCATGTTTCTAGGTCCGACAGGTGTCGGCAAGACTCATTTGGCCAAGGAGTTAGCGAAACTAATGTTCGGTTCAGCAGATGCACTTATCCGCATTGACATGAGTGAATATATGGAAAAATTCACCGTATCCCGTCTGGTAGGAGCACCTCCCGGATACGTAGGTTATGAAGAAGGTGGGCAGCTGACGGAGAAAGTAAGGCGTAAACCCTACTCTATCGTTTTATTGGATGAAATTGAAAAAGCGCATCCCGATGTATTCAACATATTGTTGCAAGTGATGGATGAAGGTCGGTTGACTGACAGTTATGGCAGAACTGTAGACTTTAAAAATACCATAGTCATCATGACATCTAATATTGGAACCCGCCAACTGAAAGAATTCGGAAAAGGAATCGGATTTGCCGCCCAGGTCCGTACTGATGACAAAGAATACTCGCGCAGCGTGATTACAAAAGCTTTGAATAAGTCTTTTGCGCCCGAATTCATCAATCGTTTGGACGAAATAATAACTTTCGACCAACTCGATCTGGATGCACTGACCCGGATTATTGATATTGAACTTAAGGGCCTTTACAGTCGTGTGGAAAACATTGGTTACAAGCTTGTTATTGACGAAGATGCCAAAAAGTTTGTAGCCACCAAAGGTTACGATGTACAGTTTGGAGCACGCCCATTGAAACGTGCCATCCAAAACAACTTGGAGGATGGCATCTCCGAGCTGATACTTGGATCAGAAATGGCAGCTGGTGACACGATCAAGGTAAGCTATGACAAAGAAAAAGACCTCATTGTCATGACTGTGGAAAAGTAAAGAGTCCAAAGTTATTCAAAAAATAACAGACAAAATGTCAGATATCACTGTATCTGGCATTTTTTTTGCCCATCATCCAACAAAAAGACGATTCAAACGTATATATAACATAATAACTTAAAACCATAAATAGTATGCAAAAAGGAAATATTGGGGTAACCACTGAGAACATTTTCCCCATCATTAAAAAGTTCTTATACAGTGATCATGAAATATTCCTCCGTGAATTAGTTTCTAATGCAGTAGATGCCACACAGAAGCTGAAAACCCTTGCATCTAAAGGTGAATTCAAAGGAGAGATGGGAGATCTTACCATTAAAGTAAGCTTAGGAAAAGATACCATCACCATTTCCGACCGGGGTATCGGACTTACAGCCGAAGAGATCGACAAATATATCAATCAGATAGCTTTTTCAGGTGCTAACGACTTCCTTGAAAAATATAAAGATGATGCCAATGCCATCATCGGACACTTTGGTCTGGGATTCTATTCTGCCTTCATGGTAGCCAAAAAAGTGGAAATCATCACAAAATCCCACCAAGAAGGAGCACAAGCTGTGAAATGGACTTGCGACGGAAGCCCTGAGTTTACTATCGAAAATGTTGAAAAAGAAAGCCGCGGATCGGATATTATCCTTTATATAGATGATGACTGCAAGGAATTTCTGGAAGAAGCACGTATTTCTTCATTGCTGACTAAATATTGCCGCTTCCTTCCTATCCCCATTGCATTCGGCAAAAAGAAAGAATGGAAAGATGGAAAGCAGGTTGAAACAAACGAAGACAACGTAATCAACGAAACCTATCCTTTATGGACACGCAAACCGGTAGAGCTGAAAGACGAAGATTATAAGAAATTCTATCGGGAGTTATATCCTATGGCAGACGAACCTCTGTTCTGGATCCACCTGAATGTGGATTATCCGTTCAATCTGACAGGTATTCTGTACTTCCCGAAAGTGAAGAGCAACATTGAATTACAAAAAAACAAAATCCAACTTTACTGCAACCAGGTCTATGTCACCGACTCGGTAGAAGGTATTGTTCCAGACTTCCTGACCCTGTTACACGGAGTGATTGACTCACCGGATATCCCGTTGAACGTATCCCGTTCTTACTTGCAGAGCGATTCCAACGTGAAGAAAATCTCCACTTATATTTCTAAGAAAGTATCAGACCGCCTGCAAGCCATTTTTAAGAATGACCGCAAAGAATTCGAGGAGAAATGGGATGATTTGAAGATTTTCATCAACTACGGCATGTTGACTCAAGAAGATTTCTACGAAAAGGCTAATAAATTTGCTCTGCTGAAAGACACAGATGACAAATATTATACTTACGAAGAATACCAAAGCTTGATCAAAGATAACCAAACAGATAAGGACGGCAACTTGATTTATCTGTATGCTACCCATGCAGACGAACAATACAGCTACATTGATGCGGCCAAAAACAAAGGCTACAACGTATTGTTAATGGATGGTCAGCTGGATGTAGCCATGGTAAGTATGCTCGAGCAGAAATTTGAAAAGAGCCGCTTCACCCGTGTGGACAGTGATGTAATTGACCACCTGATTGCTAAAGAAGAGCGCAAAGATGCCAGTTTGGAAGTTGGCCAACGCGATATTCTATCTTCCGTATTCCGCAGTCAGTTACCACAGATGAAGAAAGTGGAATTCAATGTGGAAACACAATCTTTAGGCGAGACAGGAACTCCTATCATGATTACCCAAAGTGAATATATGCGCCGTATGAAAGAAATGGCAAATATTCAGGCTGGAATGAGTTTTTATGGAGAAATGCCTGATATGTTCAACTTAATATTGAATTCAGATCATAAGTTAATAAAAGAAGTGCTTAATGAAGAAGAAAGTGCTTGCCAGGCAGAAGTTGCCCCAATACAGTCGGAAATGGATGCTGTCAATAAACAACGTAATGAGTTGAAAGACAAACAGAAGGATAAAAAGGAAGAAGACATCCCAACAGCTGAAAAAGATGAATTAAACGATCTCGACAAGAAGTGGGATGATCTGAAAAGCAAGAAAGAAGCTATCTTTATCGGCTATGCAAGCAATAACAAAGTTATCCGCCAGCTTATCGATCTGGCCTTACTTCAAAACAATATGTTAAGAGGTGAAGCTTTGAATAACTTCGTAAAACGTAGCATAGAATTGATTTAATATCGCCCCTTTATCCATTATATAACTTCAGGAAAGAGCATTCGACGTTAAAACACGTCGTAATGCTCTTTTTCGATTTAAAACGGTTGATAAAATATCGATTAATTGAAAAGTATTGTATATACCATAGCCAATTTGCAGGATGAAATCAATGAGAAGACAATGCTTACCCAACGGCTTTTGGAAGAAAATCAAAAATTAAAGGGTGAACTGGCTATGTTGAAGAATGAAAGAAATATTGGATAATTTAAATTTATA